>ENA-UOYD01000297-UOYD01000297.1-marine-metagenome-genome-assembly--contig:-NODE-297-length-11679-cov-7.831322_pt1 | contig 11679 bp, 9 predicted proteins | sample MGYA00238169_ERZ767097 | MGnify/ENA primary metagenome ERZ767097 (study PRJEB28937, sample SAMN06267346) | marine metagenome | isolation source: Columbia River Estuary | place: USA:Columbia River Estuary... | reverse complement strand
GTTGTCGCTGCAGTTGCATTAGTTGTAGCATCTGTTGCTAATGTCGTTGCAACTATTCCAACTCCAACAGCTGCACATTCAATTGATCCACCTGCATTAGAATATGCAGTACCCCAAGCATCAGTTGCAGGAACAGTTATCTGTGCTGTATATGAACTGACACCAAGTACATAATGTGCAGGTACAATAGACGTAGGAACTCCTACGGATGTAGCTGATACACCAGTATCTACTACTCCAGTATTAACTGTAAAATTAGCATCATCACAAGTAAATGTTGGAAGAGTCGTAGTTGCTAAATCTGAAATAATTGTCTCAATGAATAAAGTTGGAGTTAATCCAGTTGTATTTCCAGCTTCATCTTGATTATTTAGAGTAACTACCATTGTTTCAGACCCTTCGTAATTGTTATCATCTAGGCATGAAAACTGTAGCTGACCGGCTTGTTGGTTACCCATGAAATTATTCATTGTAATAAAGCCAGTTAATGAGCTTAATGATATATCTGAAAGATCAACACCAGTAATTGTATAACCTACTTGAGTTCCATCCGGTATATTAGTACCATTTAGAACATAACTTACTGTTTGACCTTCTAGTCTTGTAGCTGGTCCTGTAAATGTTGTATATGTTGGTGCTAAAGTCGTCGCTGCCGTTGCTAATGTCGTTGCAGGCACTGATGAATCAGTAATCGTCATCATCTGTATTACTCTAAGTGTACCGGGATTCGATGGACTACCTTCTTTAACAATAATCTGGTAAACCTCGTCGCCTTCTGTTAAACTATCCGCTACTATTGATATAGGTATTACTGCAGATTGACTTAATGTTTCATTATATGCAGGTATTGTTCCTGAGCCTGAAGGAACTACTCCTCCTACAAAATCAGCAGCCGATGCTGGTGAATGTGGGAAACCGATAGCAACACTAACATACCAGTAATATTCTGTTCCTGCAGGTGCATGTTCGGTATTCAATATGTGATTAAATGTTATACCTTCATCATGTGTTGATGCAGCTATTTCCCAATTCTGAAGTTCTGATGTATCATTAATAGTTACAGTCTTTTGTAAACTACCAGTTGGATTACCGTCACTATCTTGAGCATCTAATGTTAATATTATTGTTTCAGCACCTTCTGTTTGTTGATCCTCATTTATAGGTATTTCTAAAATTACGAACCCACTAGTACCTGTTGTAAAGAACATATCGGTAGGTTCAGTATAATCCATAGGCTCAATCATACCGCCCATTTCAAATGCTGGTGTGGCTGTTCCACTTAATGTAAATCCAACTGTTGTTCCTGGAGTTACATTATTATATTGTAATTCAAAGAAAGCACTTTGACCTTCGTCTCTATTAAGATATGCAGTGACTAGTTCATATTCTACTGGCGCAATTGTTGTCGCATCTGTTGCTAAAGTTGTCGCTGCAGTTGCTAAAGTTGTCGCATCCGTCGCCGGAGTAGTAGGTATCGTTGCTAAAGTTGTTGCTGCAGTCGCCAATGTCGTTGCTGCAGTAGCCATCGTAGTTGTAGCTTCCTCAGTTTGAGAGATTACAATTTCAGACGTAGTAACAATACATCCATTGTTATCAGTTATTTCACATGTATATGTACCAGATGGCATTCCATAAGATCCTGTTAAGTCACTTGAATCACCAAAAACTACAGATTGGTTTGAACTAATAATAGGGTTAACAAAGTTAGCCCCATCATGTGTCGCTGCCACACCGCCCTGTTTTAACAAATAGCTGAATGGAGGTTGCCCTCCATTCACGCTAATCGTAGCTGTTCCGTTATTATAGTCTATTAATGCCATCTATATTTTTATATATTAAGTTTATTTTCCGCTAACTTGTTAGAAATATTATTCTGCTCCTCCTAACTCACCTTCACATCTACAACCTTTAAAGGTAAACGTTCCAGCCTCATGAGTTCTAGGTTGAGTACTTCCTCCTGTAAATGTGTAACATATCTCTGTCTCTTTGCTCAGTAACGTATCTCCACTTACTGGAAGTGATCCCGTTCTAAATACAGCTTCATAGTCAGTCGCGTCGATAAAAATTCTATCTCCTAAGTCGTTACAATTAGTAAAGATTAAGCTCTGACTCTCTGCTTGGGTTGTAGCTGGAGTTGGATTAGTTGGATCACCATCACCAACGCCAGATCCATCTCCACTAGATGCTTGGGTTGTCGCCTCAGTTGCTTCTGTTGCTAATGTTGGAGCGACTGTTGCACTTGTTGCTAATGTTGTAGCATCAGTTGCACTAGTTGGAGCCGCAGTTGCTTCAGTTGCTAATGTTGGAGCCGCAGTTGCTTCAGTTCCCTCTGTTGGAGTAGTTGGTCTAATCGTTGCTTCAGTTCCTTCAGTTGGAGTAACTGTTGCTTGAGTTGCTTCTGTTCCTTCAGTTGGAGCGACTGTTGCACTTGTTGCTAATGTTGTAGCATCAGTTGCACTAGTTGGAGCCGCAGTTGCTTCTGTTCCCTCTGTTGGAGTAGTTGGTCTAATCGTTGCTTCTGTTGCTTCTGTTGCTTCATTTATAGTTGTTGCTTCTGTTGCTTCTGTTGCTTCAGTTACAACAGGTGCCATAGTAGCTTCAGTTGCATTAGTTTCAGCAGTTGGAGCCGCAGTTGCACTTGTTGCTAATGTTGTAGCAGCAGTTGCATTTGTTGGAGCTTCTGTTGCGTTAGTTGCTAATGTTGTAGCATCAGTTGCACTAGTTGGAGCCTCAGTTGCATTTGTTGCTTCTGTTGCTAATGTTGTAGCAGCAGTTACTGGTCCTGGTTCTTCTCCATCGGTAACTAACTTAATACTGTCTGACACCAATTCACGTGTTGCATTTCCGTCATTATCAAGTCTTTCTAATTGTATTTCTACATCACCTACTGCTTTTTCTACTTTAATAAAAATACTACCGATACCATTTGCATCAATAGTAAATGTTCCAGGTTCCCCTTCGAATGGTTGACCTTCTGGGCCACCGGCTCTGCTAGCATTGCCATTTTCAGGTGCTCCTTTAAGATAAGTAAAGGTTCCTGTAGTACCTTCACGTACTCCAGATGTCTCAATTCTAAATGCAAAAGTCGTTCCAACTTTAGCAGAATTATCTTCTGTAGTATCATCTATTACATTATACCTTGCCTGTATTTCAGTTGTTGCTTCAGTTGCACTAGTTGGAGGTACTGTTGCCGCAGATGCTAATGTTGTAGCAGCAGTTGCTTGAGTTTCACCTGAACCTCCGCCTGAACCTGAGCCAGAACCTTGGGTTGTCGCAGCAGTTGCATTAGTTGGAGGTACAGTTGCATTAGTTGCATTAGTTGCCTGAGTTGTAGCTGATGTAGCTGATGTAGCAGATCTTGCTACTTGTTTTGTAAATACACAACCGCCTACTGTAAATTCAAAAGCGCCCTCAATAATTTCTGCAGGCAATGAATAAGCTAGTGGGTTAAATGTAAATGGGAAAGTGATACTTCCTAAATTCGTTTCTGAATGATTAGCATCACTAGGAGTGAAGACACATGTGCCTGCACTGTAGTTTGTACTTGTAAATGTTACGGTTGCCATTTTTTATTTTCTATATTTATTATTTAGTTTTAATTTCTTTTTGTATTAATAGTCAACTGGAGTTCCCACTGGTCTTGTTGTTGCTCTAGTTTCTAGTTGCAAGTCCGGTTGAGTTGCTTCAGTTCTTAATTCTAGTTCAGTAGTTGCTCTAGTCCCCAACTCAAGGTCTTGAGTTGTTGCAAGAGTTTGCAGTTCTACTTCTGGTCTAGTAGTAGCTTCAGTTTCTATATAATAATCTTCTACTCCACCGCCATTTCCACTAACACCAGATCCACCACCACCAAATCCACTACCAGATCCACTACCGGATCCACTACCGGATAAGATTGGAGCTATTGTAGTTGGAACAGTAGACTCAAATTCATTAATAGATGATGCAATATCATCGTCACATTCTTCAATTGACGCTACAATATCATCGTCACATTCTTCAATTGACACTATAATATCATCAATACATGGATCAGCAGTTGCGTTTGTTCTGTTCGCTGTTGCTTGAGTTGTTGCAATCGTTGTTGCAACGGTTGGTGCATTGTAAATATTAATAATATTAACTGTAGCAAATGCGCCTCCAGTTGCATTTCCATCAGAATCTGTATCTGCTAATGTAAATACCATAAGTTCAGATTGTTCTGCTATAGTATCTAATAATATCGATACTGTTACTGTACCTAAATTATCATTTATAGTAACTTGTCCAGAAACTTGACCTCCAACAACATCTAATGGTGTAAATCCATCTGCATTTGTTACTTCACCTGAACCTCCGCCAGAACCATTATTGTTCGTAATACCAGCTTCTTCTCTTTCAGCAGGTGCATATCCATCCAATTGAATACCGAACGCTGCTGCTGGAGCTGCAGTTGTAGCATTTGTTACAGCAGTTGGAACCTCTGTTGATACAGGAGCTCCTAATGTCCATCCAATTGTAGTTCCATCATCAACACCAGTCGTATTTATAGCAAAAGTTACTACATTTCCTTCTGCAGTTGTATTATTACTTGGTATAACTTGAAAAGTTGGTAAAGGCTCTTGATATGCTAACGAATTTGTCCATGATGGAGAATTTGCACTAAATCCAGCACATGGATCGATAGTTGTAGTCGCAAATGCACCAAATTGTGCAGGAATCCATATTAATTGTCCGTCAAAAAGGCCTGCTGCAATGTGTCTATCGTACATTACATTACCAGGATCGTCAAATGCATTGACTTCTACCTTATGAAAAGCTAAAACTTTACCTAAATCTGTAGCATTTAATGTTAAATCAGCGTTAGATCCCGCGATTCTCCAACCATTTAAGGTCTGTTTTTGATACATTAAGTTGTAATCCATCTCTATATGAGAAAGAGGTCTACCTAAATCATGTGGGTTTAACGAATGATACTCGCCAGTTTGAGTATTAAAACTCAATCCGTGATCAAAATCGTAATCTTCTATTTTATCAAAATGCATCTATAAGGCTCTATTTTTTATATATATCTTTAATTTTATGACAGGGCGACGTCTCCTCCGACGTATTCTGGATTTAGTTTAACAAGAAGCGCGACTGTTGAGTCACTTTGCACAATATTATGTGTAATTCCTAGTACAATTTCGCCATTTAACAAGAAAATATTAACATCGATGTTCCCAAATGACTGAGTAGATCCATCTGCTGCAATAATCACTGATCCAGAGATTCCAGATCCCGCATTTCCACTAATAGAATACGTTAATTGTTTAATACTTTGGAAATTACTAGCATTTTTTCTAATAGTAACACTATGTGTTCTATCTTCAAGGTTTAAAATATTAGTATCATCTTGAAAACCGTTCCCAATTACTCCTGTTCCCATTGCCTGGTTAGTAAATGTAGTTTCAGCCTTAAATGTTTCTATCGTCGTTGTTGGTAATACTGTTGTTGTTGCGGCAGTTGTCGTTGCCCAAACATGTTTGTCAACAATTTCACCCTCATGGCATCTATCAATAAACACTTCTGATCTACTTAAACCATAAGAGTTTCTAGTAAGCATGTATTGTTTAATTAACTCATCATAGTAAGAATTAGTAATCATATCTACATATTCACAAGGAGTTACATATCTACCTTGGTTTTGAATATAACCATGGCATTCAAAATTATCTTTAATAGTACCTAGTCTTCTGTCTGCAGCAAAGTCTTTTGCAATAATATCAATAGTCTTCTTGTTCATTCTTGCTCCATCACCGGATTCGAATGCACCTCTCATATTATTAACGTATGTAACAAATCTTCTACCAGGTAATTCTACTGAAAAACTTAATAGTTTCCAAATTGATTCATCGCAAGTACCACAAACACATGCTGGATCAAAAATTTGAAATGCATGATTTTGTTGTATGTAATTCGCTAGCTCAACTAGGCTTTCAAATCTGATATTGGTTTTAGTTCCATAAAATGCTGTTCTATTAAATAGTATTTTACCTACTCTACCTTCACTTCTTTGTGCAGCTTGTAATACACCATACGAATTAAGAAGACTTATTCTATCAAATATCATACTATCTATTTATTATTGATTCACCTATTAAGAAAGTTGCTACACCAATTGCACCAGTAAACAATGTCCAAAATATTTTAATATACATTGCCTTCCATCTTTTAAGATGCGCAACATCATCCGCTAACCCATCTCTCTCTTCCTGTAACTTTACATAGCCTTCTCTAAATTCAGTATTCTTATTAGTATTAACTATTACACCATCTATTGGATTAAGTAACCTCTTCTTTAAATCTTTTACATCAGCTTTCATATCGCGTTGATTTTCCATCATAGATTTAATAGAATTGTCAAGAGCAATATAGTTAGGGTCTTCCATCTTTTGTTTTAGCGATGAGAATGCTACCATTAACTCTTTTAATAAAGTTTCATTAGATTTCTCCATGTTAGTTTTTACTATTTTTTTGATCTTGGATCCACTGTCTACCAATTGAATTAGAAACAGGTTGTTTCATAAACTTTCTAATCTCTTTACCTACTAGATCAGTAGGTGTAGTGTCTCCGTATTCAGAGTTATCAACGATTTCAAATCTCTTTGCCTTAAAAAGACGCTGAAATTTACCCAGATTATCCTGTACTTCTTGCCACATTTGAGATACCATATCTTCTGGTAATTTTCTAGGTCTATTATTGTTACGATCTAACGCAACCTCTTTAGATGTATTGACAAACACCATATAACAATCATAACCAAGCTCTCTTAATTCTTTAACTTGACCTTCAATTTTCTTATAGTTCTTACCAGTACCATCGATTACCATGCCTAAACGACCTTGGATATACATTTTTTGTGTACCTTTAGTAATTTTCTTAGCCTTATCTCTAATTTGCATAGCTGCTTGCCAAGCAGCAGGGTCTTTATCTTTAAGATCCATTAATTCGGCCATGTCAATATTGGCCTTCTTTAATAGAAGTTCAAATGCTGCATCAGAATTGACCAGTTTAAGACCTAGGTCATAAGATACAGATGCACTACTGTCTTTAGGAAGGCTAAATAATTCACCGGCTACATAGGATTTACCAGAACCTGGTCCTCCTGCCATAAAGAATGCCTTAAGTATTCCTGGATCATTTACTCCTTCTCCAAGAAACTGTTCAAATGTTTTAATTATTTTCATAAACGCGACGTTTTTAGTATACTCTTATACTATATATCTAGCTCACCGGTTGTTTAATACAACCGGAGTGGTTAAACTTTAGGGCCGCGCGCGCCGGTCAGATTAGGTGCAGTCCAGTTAGGTAGGAAATTGGGACCATTTAGTCCTTGTAGTTACTCAACGAATCAGATTGATGGCGACAATTCACCTCACTGTTACTCCAGAGGCCAGGTGGTGCCTATGTGTTGCAGAGCTCTGTTACAAGAAGTCTGCACAAATCATTACGTTACCTCATCGCACCTCCATGTGACCTATCTGTCATTAGCGGAAATCACTGGCAATTAACGTCTATCTGCCTTAGCGGCTCGCTGGTCAGGCCAGGCCTTAAGCGGCCAGCCGAGGCCAGTTGTCTGGAAGGCCAACCTTACTGCAGAAATGAAAAACGCTCCGAATTTTTTTTCCAGTGACCTCAGAGGAATCTGAGGAATCGTCGCTGATCTATCCACCTAGACTTGGAGTTCCTTTTAGACTTGTGCACTCAAACCACTCGTAGGGCTGACATTTGCTCACAAAAAAAGCTGCTCAGAGGCAGCCTTTAATTTGTTATAGTTAGTTAGAGTTATCTATTAATGAATGACTCAAATGTTGGTATGTGTCTCATTGTTTGTTTCTTTTCATATATGTCACCGTCTTCAAATACCCAAAGTTCAGCACCATTAGCGTCAGCTTCACTTGATAAGTAAACTTCACCCATACCACCTTTTAATTTAACTGGGAAACATGCTCCAGCTCCATCACCGGGATATTCTTCTCTTGCTTCATCTTCACTATCAAAACCTACAGCTGCAGGCATTGCATTTTTTCTATAAAGTAAGAAACATTCTTTTGCGTTTATCATACCAGAGTAGAACCAATTGTCTCCGTCTTCATTCCCATCTTTAGGTATTTCTGTATCTCCAAATGAAAAATTCGAAGATAATTCCATTGCCCTCTCTTCAGCTTTTCTTTTATTATTAAATGCGGAGATTTTCATGTAATCTCCTGATTTTTCTGCTATCCAAAATATCTTTGCCATAATTTATAGTTTTATTATATATGTATTACCAGCTTGCAGCCCAAACGAATTCGTAGCCGTGTTTTTTACAAAAAGCCTCAATTAGATCTGAGATCTTAGCCTGTGCAGCTTCATATTTAGCATAGTCTTTTCCGTCTATAATATCATAGGCTCTATCACCATACTCATCTGGGTGTCTTAACTCTCTTGGTTCGTCTGTCTTATAGTAAACTCTCTTTTCAGCAGATCTAATATAAGGCATTCTAATAGTAATATGTCTGTGTGCATTTCTTGCAGCTTCTTTTGCAATATCATATTGCTTCTCAACTTTAGGTTCGATCTTGTTCCAAGCAGCAACTATTTTCTTTCTAGCCTTTTCATTTGCGATGGCACCTTTTAAATCAAACGGCTCACCATTCACTCTTTCGAAGTCTACAAATACACCAACAACATCGGCCATGAATTTATCAAAGTTAGAAATAGACTGATAAGAACCATGTACAATTCCCATGCCCCAATCTTTGTAAATTGGTTTACCTGGATCAGATGGCTTAATAGTACCATTAAATAACTCACTAAATGAATATCTAGGCTGTCTTGTTGAACTAGCAGAACTAAAATAAAATATATCCTTATCTCCTGCTTTTAAACGGATAGTAACATCTAAATTACCACCAGTATTCCATGCGTTTCTATAGACTCTTGCTTTCATTTTATTAGCAAGTCCACCTGGCATATTCTTTCTTAGGTATTCTGCCATTAGAATTCCTTTACCAAAATTAGATTGGCGCTTATATTGTTCTTTACCCTCGGCTGACTTCTTAGCAATTTTAATAAATTGTCTTAATGTATATTCAGTATTATCAGCAAATAGAAGCTCTCTAGTTTTTTCATCATAAACATCGCTTTCGTTAATAAAGCTATCAAGTGATTTTAATTTTGTGTTCATATCTTATTTGTTTAATAATTTTAGTAAGTCATCCATATTAAAATAGAAAGAATATCCGGCTCCTTGGTAACCATGATCTTGTTCTACTGTAAATAGTTGTTTTCTTTTCTTTAATTCAGTATTGATTGAATCTTCAATAGCTTTACCTATTGTATTAGGATCACCGATTTCAATTTCTTTATCGTTTTCTTTACCAGAACTAGCCATTGCTACAAAACCACCTTTACCATATTGGTACGATAGTCTATATTTAATGGCATGTCCACTAGTAACTACTTGAAAATTCTTCTCGTTTAAAAAATCGTTGAAATCCATTATGCTTTCTTCAGTTTTTTATCATGTCCACCATCTCTAACTTCTTTTGCAAGATCTTTATCAGCATTACCCCAAGTACCTTCGCCTTTAGTTAAGAATGCATTTACTCTTGCATAACCCCATTGTTGTTGGTTAGCTCCTGGTCTGTGACCTGATTTCCATGCAGCAAGACCTCTTCTCATTACAGCTCTGATAATGCCAATCGGCACTCCAGATTCTTCTGCTTTAGTTTTAAGTGCAGTATTAATTTTATCATCATCTAAAGGACCTCTATCTGTTGATTTTTGTTCTTTATCGTCAGCTTCATTAACTACTGATTCGTTTTGAGCATCTACCCAAGCAATTGACCAATCATCAATATCGAATTTATAGAAAGCTACTAGATCTGCAATTTTATCATTAGCAGCTGGATCATCTTCTCCTCTTTCAACTTCAGTAACATCATAATAGTTCTTTGTAATAAATGTTGCAAGTTCTTGTTCTGATGGCCTTCTACCTAATTCTTTTATTACTTTCTTAACAGTATTAAATTTACCTACATCTTCTCTCTTTTCAGTAACAGATTCATTAAAATCACCATCATGTGCTAATTTACCTTTAAACCTTTTTAAAGTAGCCTCAATCTCTTTTGCTTTATCTAGAGTTATGGTTACAATTTCACCACCTACATCATCTGCAACTTGAATTGCTGGAAAATAACTAAACTGCTTTGGTAAATCACCTAATTTAACTTTAGTTCTTAAATGCTTTAAGACTTGTTCAAGTCTCTCTTCTGTGAAAGGCACTCCTTTTATATAGAAAAGTCCAGTATGTCCGTCATAGCCCATTGCCATTTCATTCATACTTTTAACATGCTTATTTTCTTTATATAACTTATTGTAAGCTTTAGTAGCATCAGATGTTTTTACTTCACCTTTCTCTTTAGCTTCTTTATCACCAGGCATTTCTTTGTAAGCATCTGGATCGTCATCGTCCATATCTGCTTGTTTCTTAATTTGATCTTCTTTATCTTCAACCTCACCATCTTCTAGACCTCTATGATATGGGTCTGGTCCTGGCTTTTTCTTTGCTTCAGACATTAGAACTGCCATATACTCTTCTCTAGTCATACCAGCTGCATTAGCGTGATATTGTATAAAGTCTTGAAAGTTATCTATATATGCCATTATAGTCTTACCTTATGTTTTTTAAATGTTTCTTTAACAAGTTTAAGGCATTGTGCTTCATATCCAGGGGATCTAAAACTACCTCCGATCTTTTCAGTCTCTACCTTAATATAGTTAACTAATTCATCAACCATATATTCTACATCTACAAGCATATTTTCAACAGCATCATCTTCGTCATCTGAGATAGTACCATCTGCGTTAGCTTCTTCTATATTATTAAATTTTTCTAGTTTAGTAGCCTCATTTACGTTTTCTTTAAGATTATCAAAGAAACCTCCATATTCAGCAGCAACATCTTCACCATAAACATTTGACCATATTTCAGCTATATCTGATTTAGTAACTTTATTCTTATGTTTACCAATTACTTCTTGATAGAAACCTTCATATTCATCTTCCATATCTTCACCATACACGAATTCCCATGCTTTAGCTAATTCTTTAAACTTATACTTCTTAGCTTCATTAACTTCTGATTCAAATAATGACTGTAAAAATTCTACTTCATCTTTTGTAAAATATTTACCAATCGTTCTTGCATTATTAATCTTTACTTTAAGATCTCGAACTTCTTTTTTGCTCATTTCTTTAGATTCAGTAACTACAGATTCTTCAATTGTTGCAATAAACTCTGCAACGTCATCCGCGTCGTTCATTGAGTATGTGAATTCATCTCCTGCTTTATTAGAAACTATTATAGTGTCTCCTTTAATATCGGCTGAAACTCCTTTCATACCTTTGATTGCCTTTTCAATTTCTTTATATGGATCTTTAGCTTCAGTAACTGTATTTGATTCCTCAATATACTCTCCTAATTCTGGGTCGTCCCAGCCATCTTCAGATGCTAAAACTGCTTGCAGATCTTCTCTTGAACCTGTTAGCTCAACTTCTGGCCAACCACTTGGTCCACTAGGATCTAAAACTTTCATTGTAACTTTATGTTTCTTTAAAAGTTTTTTAAGTATCTTTGATTTAGGATCCATTGCATCCATAACTACAGTAGCTTC
>ENA-UOYD01000296-UOYD01000296.1-marine-metagenome-genome-assembly--contig:-NODE-296-length-11760-cov-9.673029_pt1 | contig 11760 bp, 8 predicted proteins | sample MGYA00238169_ERZ767097 | MGnify/ENA primary metagenome ERZ767097 (study PRJEB28937, sample SAMN06267346) | marine metagenome | isolation source: Columbia River Estuary | place: USA:Columbia River Estuary... | reverse complement strand
TTCCAACCCTAAAAATAAAAAAAAATAAAAAAATAAAAAAATAAATAAATTGCCAAATTAATTGAAGATTTTCAAAAGAAGCGTATAGAAAGTACCATATTACCTGTTCTGCTGCACAATGGAAAATGTGGTTATCGATGTACCTCATATTATCCTCGATTTCTTTATGCTTGGTACTGTCCAATATCATGAGACTCAATGACTTGTATGTGGGTGTAATGGATCTGTTTTTTCGTTCTTCGACGTGATAACTGTAGGCATTACACTGTCTAATATATTTGTCGTCGTAAAGGAAGTTTTTAGGGACAAGAACAGTAACTGGTGGGGCGACATTTAGTATCATGTTAGGATCAATATCGAGAAGTACGTTGTTGCCTCGTGTCGATAATCTGGGAATCGTTAGTTCTCTGTTGGGTACAGCATCTTCGCCAGAGAAAAAAAAACAAGATGTTCCAGTCCTATGCATACCGCCAACCATTGCAATTCGAATATTCACCTTGGTATGAAAGTCATGTTTCTGTTTCTTGTAGTCTTTCACAGAAAACTTTGCACGTTTAGTAGATTCGTGTTCGTTGGGTTCTTTGAAACAATTTCGTTTATCGAAAATTTGTAAGAAGGCAGTAGGATCTTCGAAGATTTTCCGTACCAGTTGAACAGGGAAGAATGGTTCGTCTGTATCAAAGGTTTTCTTTGGATAAAATTCCTTTATCAAGTGTGAGAGTTTTAGGTATTTCAACAAATTCAGTACTCCTTGTCTGGTGGGAAAAATTGCCACTTGATTTTGTAGTTGTGGCGGTTTTACATTTGCCAACTCGGTAGTGTATGCACAATAGATGGGAACACCTCGTGTAGCCAGTTTGCTAGTGCTCTCTACAACTTCATAAAAAATAGCATAAGCTTCTTCTTCAAAGCCAAGGGTTTCACCTTTCATCATCGTTGCTGTGGGAATCAATCTACTCTGTATATCAGTCATTGACAAATTTCGATGATTTACCTTTGGCTGACCTGCGAAGTAAAAAAAAAAAAAAAAGGTTGGAATATATCAAAAAATCAGGATTATTCCAAATAATGGAATATATCAAAAAATCTGGATTATTCCAAATGGTGTATATTTGACTTACATACAAGATACTGTTCCGTCGAGTGGACGAGTAGAGACAACGTGAGGAAGTGGATATTGAACAGACACGTGGAACTTGTTATTACCATTTGTTGTTCAATATTATTTTTCGTCGAAAATTCATCTGCGTCGAAAGGAACTGCGATGTCTTCCTCGTCTACGTCGATGACTTCATCATCGATCACTTGGGAACTGCTGAAAGTGAATGTTTCTTGACTAAAGGAGGCTTCGTTATCCTTTTTTGGCAACGAACCACGGTGCTGCACCAATCTCTGTAGAATCGGAAGTCTCGTCTTCGTCTTCTTCCTCGTCTTCTTCCTCGTCTTCTTCTTCGTCTTCTTCCTCGTCTTCGTGTTCCCCGCTGCTTTCCTCCGCACTACTTGCTGCCAACTGATCATTTGAGTCGATCAATCCTGGTGAAACGGAGTCATTTCCAGGCGTTTTTCTGGAATCACTCACCTGATTTTTCTTTTGCCTTTTTAGCTCATTGCCTGGACTATAAATGACAGGTTGTTTCCTTTTCCTGGTTTTTGTTTTAGCAGCCTCAGCAATCGAAGAGAGAACCGTTACACTATCTTGAGATATGGGGGTATCGTGGATCGTTTTATTTCTCTTTCTTCCTTTTTTCGTTATCTTCTTGGATTTACCAGCATCGTTCCCTACGTCTCCATCAGTAGCACCTGCGCATTCTTCCTCATTTTGTAGTGTAGAAACTCTTGTTCCTCCTTCATCTTTTTCTTCGCTTGGTATTTCTAGCGTACCCTCGTCTCCATTCTGCGAGACAGTTTCTTCCTCTTTGCATTTTGGACAAATGTAGTGCTTCCCATGCCCCATGCCCTCCTTTCCATTTACTGCACACCACCAATGAATTGATTTATCACATAGACTACAAAGGTAGTCCCTGGACATGAGACCACCACATCCTTGACAAGGTTCCAAACCCGCCGAATTACCTGTAGTTGCGTGCGGAGGATTTCCTGTGTTTTCGTCGCCGACACGATTATCCGGTATTACTTGCAGAGAAGGATCCTCAATGTCCTCACGGTGAGGGTCATCATTGTTTTCCTGTGGCATGGGGTTGGAGGATGGGTCAGCGACTATATCATCCGGAACAATCGACATGGTTTGTTGTTGATTGATCAAAATTTCTGACAACAACAACAGTGTTATTTCGAACGCGTGTTTTTTTTTCTACTTGTCGCAATAGACACGTTTCGCAACGTGTACTGTACATTCTACCATACTACGTCACACTTGATCGTGTGATCATACCGCGTACGTAGTACAATATTATGTATGACAGAGTACTCTGTTCTGTGTTTGATGTGCGGGACATGTTGTTGGGTACGCTCGGTTTTTGGTTTTCGAACGACCGGATCGGCCGTACGCAATAGAATAACTACTGTAGTTTAAGAAACTACAGCTGGAAAAAGAACGTAAAAATGCACAGAACGCTTCGTGCATACGCTTGAGTGAGAGTGATCGTTTCCTCTCTTAAACTACGTACTACAGTACCGGTAGTACGTAGTTGTAGAAATGTAGTACTAGTACTACAGAGGATGGCCTGCTCTACGTACTACGTACTACAGTACCGGTAGTACGTAGTTGTAGAAACGTTGTACTAGTACTACTAAGAGGATGGCTTGCTCTACTGTACTACGTACTACAGTACCGGTAGTACGTAGTTGTAGAAACGTAGTACTAGAGTACTAACTACTGAGTATGCACCAGTTCCACATGGCTGTGTAGGGGCAGTAAGTGCTTTGTATCGGGGTTCTCTTATGAAACATGATTGAAAAGATGTCAAGACCTACGTACCAACATACGTATCTCATACACGTAAATGTACTATTATCCAGTACTGAATAATTTTGGTACCGTCGGTGTTCGCAAAGCATAGTTTACGTCTCACCATTATTATCATTATTATTTTTTCCTCATTAGAAGTACCGCGGAATAAAAGAGCAACGATGTCGCCAACCAAAAAAATCAACAAACGAAATGAAACCCAGCATATTAACAAGGGTGCATCAACAACTGCCGGACGGACGCTTCGATCTTCTATCGTCGTTACTCCAACAAGCAAAGGAATAGTGAAGAAAAAGAGAATTAATTCCAAACTCGATGAGAATATTTCCAAAATCAACATGGTAAGTAAGATACCGAACAATTTTATGTACGTTCAATTTCCATACAAGCTACGTGTGTGTTTATGTATTTGGGTTTCACATGTTTGATTTCATTTTGGAAAAAATTTGAATTTTGGATATATTCCAAAGAAGGGTACCAACATCAGTAGTGACAAATATAAAGCATTGGTCAAAAATACAGAAGAGGGTTATACCTCTGGTAAAAGTGATACATATCCAGACAACAACTTCGCAGAAGAATCTGAAGAGGAAGAAGAAGAAGAGGAAACAGAGGACGAAAACACAGATGATGAAGAAATGACAGAAGTTTCTCCTCAAAAGAAAGCAACCCCCAGAGACTTTAAACCAACCAAAAAATATCACGTGATGACATCAAAGAGTACAGGGAAAAAGATTAGTAACAACGAAGAAGAAGAAGAAGAAGAACAGACGGAATATACTCCAAAGAAGAGAGGACGCCCTTCTAAACAATTGATTCCAACAGAGAAGGCAAACATTAAAGAAGGAAAAAAAGCCGAAGATATTCCGAAGAAAAGAGGACGTCCTCCCAAAGACAGTTGTTCTTTGAAAGATCGAAAGGGTAAGTTCGCTAATGCACAACCAAATTGGGCACCAATTGGACACGAAGAATGGGATCATTACAGTAACGAAGAAGAGGAACCAATTAACCCTATGACAGGCTACCATCCTAAGACAGGTTACCCTTGGAAAAACTACGCCGAGGTCAAAACGGAAAGGGGAGAAGAGGGAAAATATACTTCCAAAACTTATAAAATGCATCCAAAGCAAGAGATACCATCTACTCAGAACATGCAAGATAATTTGGCCTTGATGAAGCTGCAGTTTGAGAAAGCCCCTCCCAAAAATATCAAAGTGCATTACGAAACCTTTACCATTTACATTCTGGAGGATCCACTGGGTACCAGCAACTATTTTTGCGCAGTTGCTGTATTGCTACATACCAAAACCAGGCAACCTAGTGCTTTTCTTCGAACCGTCTTTTTTAGAGAAGCCTTAATTGGTCTAGCCGCAGCAGATCAAAAAACGCCTGCCGTAGCGAATCTCCGTGGCGCGCTCTCTAGCTGCAAGTCTGTAACCTTCAGGAGGATTGAACATGGGACAAATGAACCTCAGTTTCACGAATACAACGGACAGACTTACAATCATGAAGGAGTCGAGTTCATGGTGAAACGCGATCCCAAAAACAACAATGCTGTTCTTGAATTTGTAAACGACATTCAAGAAATCTTGAAGTCACCCATGTTCTTTGCAAGTATTCACCAAATTACGCTACTTAGCCCGGGTAATGGACCATCTATGATCGACATGCGCAATAGTGAATCTCCTGTGTGGCAGTACCTAAGAAATCCAAGAAACTTGACGATTGTCCCTATGACCAACTTAAACCAAATTCTTCTTGATGAAGACATCGTCCAAGTTCTTAAAAAAATGTACAACAGGCGTTGGACAGAATACTTCTATGTCGGTTGGGACAAACCAGTCAAAGGTTTGGTGAATGGAGAGTATCCAATCTTCCACAAAAAATAACTTTGAAAACAAAAACAAAAAAAAACAAAAAACAAAACCATCTCCAATCTTCCACAAAAACCAACTCTAAAAAAACAAAACAAAAAAAAGACATCCGAAAAATCATCTTCGTATTACATGAAACCCCATTTGACTTTGTTTGCATTCCATACATATTTTGATTTGAGTTTATATAACAACTAAACCAATATTTATTTCTTTATTGATTTTATTTTTTATTATTTGTAGGTTATCGACGAAAATGGACAAAATTGCAACGTCTGAAACCAAAGACGACGGTACAACGAAATCCAATACTTGAAAAGGTAAGTGTAGTACATTTAAGTTTGGAAATATTACAAAATATTGATATATTCCTAATGAGAATTTAAAATGTAATCAACATCACAGGAAATACTACCAGATTTTATCTTACCTGATCCAGTTGTCACGAAGGAAGCAGAGGCTAGATTGCAACAAAGCAAAGATGCCAAATACGAGTTCATCAAAAATACAAGAGATATCAAAGCTGCACCAAAACGCATTCGCCACTCAAAACGACTGCTAAAAGCAGCAGTTAGAACGTTAACAAACAAACAAACAAAAAATAAGCATTACCGTGAGAGACAAAAGCAATGGAAATTGTTGGAAGAATTGTTAGAAACAGAAGAAGAAGATGAAGAATCACCAACATTTTCAATGGAAAGCGATGAAGAAATGGAAAATAACGAAGACATGACTTCCAAATGCAATAAAGACCAAGATTCACCACAAAGGAAGCCACTATTAGAAATCAAACAAATTGATATAGACAAACTGTCTGTATCTACCGAAGAGGAAGTACTTCTTGTTTTTAAAGAGTTGGGATTGCGACCACCTGCTTGCAGTGCCAATGAGCGAGGGACTAAGAAATATTTCACGGTTCTGATAACACTTTTGAAGTATCACAGGGAGAATTACTACAAGGATATGAAAACCCCCATCCCACATAACAACATCAAAAACCTGAAGAAAGACCTAGATGAAAATTTTTGCCAACAGTTATTTGAATTTGAAAACACAATGTTCAATATCCATTCAAAGCATTGTTCTATATGTCACCAACGGAGATTGAACATAGTTACAAAAGATGGGATGTGTGGACGTTGTAGAGGAGAGCACTTCCAAAACAAGTTTACTCATGCCAACAATGCATTGCCTGTATGGGTTGATTCTGAAACGAAACAAGTACATTATGAGGCCCCTAAAGAGTTGAAAGACTTATCAATTGCAGAAAAGCTTCTTATACAAAAAGTGTCACCACTGGTCCCAGTGATCCACATAAAAAACGGGGTAATGGCCTGTCGAGGGCACTGCTGCAGTTTCTTCCAAGACATATCAACTGTCTGCAAGGTTTTCCCAAGGCTCCCAGCTGAAGTAACTATGGTAAAAGTTATCAGGACTTCCACCACCAGAGGAGGTGACATTGTAGATCGGGCATTTACCGTGAACAAAATGAAAGTTTTATCCGCCTTGATTTGGCTAAAAAAACACAATCATCTGTACGGTGACATTGAAATCAAAAAAGAAAGGCTGAATTGGATGAAGGGAAAAACAGAATGCTCGCTGGAAGATGTCATAACTATTGAATCTGAAGATATAGAAGAAGAAGAAAAGGACAGGTAAGAATTTTTGGTCTTTTGGAAAAAACCAACTTGTTTGACTTTTTCCAAATCCCATTCTACTTTCGTCTGTTCCTTTTCTCAGAGGTCCTGCCGAGAAACAAGTTATGGAACCAGACGAGAATACGACAGAACCCGAAGATGAAGTGTATGGTTGTATTTCAGGGGAACAAACACAAATTTTATCTCGAGAAGACGAAATATTGGTGAAGCTTATCAACAAAAAGGCAAAGGACAAAGCATATCGAATGGGATTCCCAAAGCGAGACGTAAAGCCTATTTCAGAACACGGGGATACAAAAATTTTTTGTTTTGCCTTTCCATGGCTGTTTCCAGGAGGGTATGGCGATATACAGGATTCGAGAAAAACCAAAATATTGCCAATGGAATGGGCACACAACCTTCTATACTACGAGGATGGTCGATTTGCAACCGACAAACTTTGGTCTTTTTTTACGTTGAACTATATTTACCGAAGACGAAACCAGTCCCAAAGCCAATTCTTCTGTAACAATATGCTTGGAACCGAAAGAACAACAATAGAAGAACTACAAGATCGGATTGCAGAAGGTGACACCTCCTGCATTGACAAGTTACTTTATTTTAGCAAGAACATCCCGGGCTCATCTGCATATTGGAGGGGGAAAAAGTCTGAACTTTATTCTTGGATCAACCATCATATAGAACAAGGCAGAGGAGCACCCACGGTTTTCTTGACGCTTTCTTGTGCTGAATACTTCTGGCCAGACTTGAAGCGGCTGTTGGAAGAAACTATATACAAGTGCGAAGGGAAGAAGATAGACCTGGATCTGAACCACAACGAACTCAACAAAGCTTTAAACAACTACTGCATAGTAGTACAAGAATTCTTCCACTTACGCGTCGGTGCATTTTTAGATACAATAGGCTTTCATATATTTGGAATCAAGCACTACTGGGGCAGATTTGAATTTGCAAAATCCAGAGGCCAAATACACTTGCATTTGCTAGGAATCGTTGAAGACGCAGCCAAACCAGAAGGAATTTACGAACAGCTGTGGAATTTAAAGGGTAACGAAACAGAGCAAGCAAGAGTTCTTGGCGACTGGGCAAGGTCAACCTTCCAAATGACAGCAAACCTTGATGAAAATGCCACACTGTCCAGCTCAGAAGAAAGCCCTTGCAAACAGAGATGTTGTCAAACAAGCAACGTTGAACAAGATCAAGCATCTTTATGCAACTTCTGTCAAATTCATAAGTGTAATGACTACTGCCTAAGAACAAAAAAAGAAAAGAAAGTCACATCTGACATTAATCCGGATACAAAGAAGCGAAAGGTAAGCCATTTTACACGATGCCTGCACACTATCAAATTAAACTGAATCCACACTAATATACCTTTTGGAATTTTTCAACAATATTGACATTTTCCAAATGAAAATATAACCCACAACGAAACCGCTAACAGAAATGCAAAAAAAAGCGATATTGCCGAATGGGCTGTGGAAACGAAAATAAACCAGGATCAAGCATTACACCAGGGTGGCCGCTACAAGCCGAAGACGAGATAGTGCATGATCCAAGAGGATTCAAGAAATTAACCCTGTCAAGGAACAACAGTCGACTGACGCAAACATCCCTGTCCTGCCTGCAATCATGGAGAGGTAACTGTGACATCCAAATTTTGATATATGAAACAGACCCCAAGAACCCTGACCCAGCAGAAATCACCAAGGTATCAGACTACATTGTTGGATATGCCTGCAAAGGAAACGCTACTCTAGCCATTGAAAAAATCCATGTTAAAAGCTTTACAATGAGGTACGTAACACATAAAAATATTCAAATGCAAAAGTGCCAATTTTCTGCATACTGAATCCTTTTTTTGTTTGTCCTTCTCAGCTACGAAAGCCAAACGGGTGATGAATCAGATGTTGCTAGGTGGGCTCACAAACTGATGAACCGCTCTGTTGCCAACCGAACTATAACAAAACCAGAGGCAATGTGTGAGCTGGGGCAACTTCCTATGGTGATTTGTTCTGAAAGCATAGAGACCGTGAGCATAACAGGACAAACAAGGTGTTCCATCGACACCACAACCAGTACCATTTTGTCTCAATACAAGAATCGCCCTAACACACAAGAACGCCTGTCTTTGCATGAGTTTTACCATGCAAAAAGGAACAACCATTCAATGGCCACTGCTGCTAACCACAGAGAATTTGTTCCACACTATGTCGGCGGAAGAGGACAGCCAGTTTATCCAGTAACTGATACCAAACAAAGTATATCATATGCCAGAAGTGAGATACTGAAGCACATGCCTTGGAGTCAAAAGAATCCTATGCCCAACGAATGTGACTGGGTAGCAATTTTTAAGGAATTTCTTCAAGACCCAAGTTGCCCAGCTGGCGTAAAATTAGGATTTGAACGGGCCAAGCTGCGATACGAACTGCGAAGAAAGGGGATACAAGAAGTCTTCCAACCTGACACGGAACACTCAAACGCCACAGACGACCTAGACGATGACGAAATTGGGGATGTTATTGCACTAACGGAATCCCTTGGATACACCGAAGACGAACTAGACAAGATGGAAGAAAACGGCTTCTGTATCGGAAGGGATTATGATTGGGGGAGACGAGTGTATACAGTAAGTAACAACTGTATCATATAACAAACCACTTATTGCAACCAATTTGGAAATAATCAAAATTGTTGACATTTTCCTAATCACACAGACACCCAACGACGGAAAGACTTGGCTAACAGAAAAAATCGACAATTACAAATTGAACAAGAACGACACGTTAAGAATACCAAAGCTGTTCAATGGAAAAACGAAAAAAAACGAAGACTTCAAACTGAAAGACCTGAACAAAGATCAGTTCCACATCGCCTACTACATCCTGAAAAAGGTCCAAGAGTGGCTGAACCTCCCAAACAAAAGCAAGAAGGAATGCAGAAAATTCAAACCACTGCGAATGACAGTACTAGGACAAGGGGGCACGGGAAAAAGCAGACTTATCAACACACTTGTTAGTGTTATCCGAAAGATGTTCCAGTCAAATAACAGCGTACATGTAGCAGCACCAACCGGAGCAGCTGCACATGCAGTAAATGGTCAAACCATACATCGCATTTTCAGCGTGAACACAGGAAAAGAGACCGAACTAGGGTCCGCAGCAAAAGAGAACATGGGGAAGCTGTTGGAAACCACTATTGCTCTGTTCTTCGACGAACGAAGTATGATATCCCAAAATGTTTTGGGTGCAGCAGAAATGAACATCAGCAGCACCGCACACAACTTTGGCCACGAGTCAGAAGACTGGGGAGGCATACCAGTTGTTGTTATTTTCGGAGACGACTACCAGTTACCATCAATTGAACCAGGAGCAATCGACTGCTTTACCAGCAGCAAAAACGAAGTCATAGGGAAGAAAACAAACGGAAAGCGCCACTTCCTCATACTGGCAAAGACGGCAATGGAGCTGAAACAGGTGATGAGAACTCAAGAAAAAGAAGTCCTCTTCTTGAAAATATTGTACAACATACGTTTGGGAGAAGCCACCAACCAAGACATTGCAACCCTGATGTCCCTCCACCTAAGCGACCACCAATTCACAGAAGAAGACCTGAAAAAAATACGGGAAAACGCAATGTACATTTTTGCAAACAAAGCACCAATGCAAGAACACAACCGAAAAAAACTGCAAGAGCAAAATTCCGAAGACAATCCAGTAGCCAGAATTCACACAACGACAACCACACAGAACAAAAAATACCGCGGCGTCACCAAACACTTTGCAAGACAACAAGGCCAGACAGCAATACCTTCTGTTGTAAACATCTGCCGCGGTGCCAAAGTGCAACTAACAGGGAAGAACTTCGAACCAGACTGGGGTCTGTACAATGGGAGCATAGGCACAGTGAAGGAGATTGTATTCAAGGAACATGAAAACCCATTAGATGGATTCCAACCAGAGTATGTCATCGTAGATTTCCCCCAATACTGCGGCCCACACTGGATGGCATCAGAGAAGACATGGGTACCAATTCCTGTTGTTGAAATGAACTGCAGCAAGTGGTGTTGTCAACTGCAGTACATACCATTGACACTGGCATATGCAAAAACATGCCACACCTTCCAAGGTCAAACAGTGGGGAAAAACCACCCAATCTCCTGTATAATTGTCCAACCTGGTACTCGCGACTTTGAAGGAAAGTGTCCAGGACTCTTCTATGTGTTTCTATCACGAGCCACAGACATCGGTTCCCCAGGAGACAGATCAACCTCAGCCATTTTCTTTGAAGGTCCAGACATGACCAATGACCGTATCACAGATCTCACCCATTCCTTGACTACAAAAAGAGAATACGTCAAGGTAACCAAGCGGAGGATATGGACGAACCACCTCCAAAACAATCTGATAAACATAGAAATATCAAAACAACAAAAAAGCAGCTTAATCAATTGGTGCGAAAGAACCAAAATATCCGAAAGAGACGTGCAGCGAGTAATTCAAGACCCAAGGTGGCGCAAAAGCGACATGTTAAACCACTAACCTAAAAATAATAGAACTAATTGGAAAAGTTTGGAAAACTTCAAGAATGTTGACTTTTTCCAAAAACACTAAGGTCCTCTAGGTTCCCAACTAACAATATTATGAAATATTATGAAGGTCCTCTGGGTTCCCAATGAGCTCCCTTTTATTTCGACAATACAGTGCACACGTAGAAACCGGTACAAGCTTCTACGGTAATCTAGATACCCTGGTAAAAACGCATATGGACCAAGTTTTTGACCCCAGTAGAAACCCCATACACTTTCTACGATATTCAAGAATCTCAATGTCAAACCCAAAGGCGTTATTTGCCAAATGTACCAGGCGCTACGTACGCAACTGGATGGCATTCTATTTATCTTGCGTGCAGTGAGTAATAGAGACCCTTACGGGCGATTATGACGTCATTACTGAAATAGTGACGATGATAATGATGTCATTTGGTGACGTCATTAAATATTAACCTACTACGTAGCGACACACAGGCGCGTCGTACGTTTCGGCCACTCTTGCAATAAAACATACGATACTAGTACTAGTACCACTATATATGATACTGTATTTTGGTGCGGCAAGTATCATATACAGTATGGATGCTGCGACGGTATTACCGGTAGTACTCCTTGATTGTACTACCGGTAGTCTACTACGTAGGTACTACGGTTGTAGGTACGTGTTAACCTATTTTTAACATATCCGGTTATCCTTTTTACAAGTCCCCTTCTGGTCGTAGTAGTATTAGTACTCCGACGTCGTCC
>ENA-UOYD01000295-UOYD01000295.1-marine-metagenome-genome-assembly--contig:-NODE-295-length-11792-cov-2.989159_pt1 | contig 11792 bp, 11 predicted proteins | sample MGYA00238169_ERZ767097 | MGnify/ENA primary metagenome ERZ767097 (study PRJEB28937, sample SAMN06267346) | marine metagenome | isolation source: Columbia River Estuary | place: USA:Columbia River Estuary... | reverse complement strand
AGTTTTTTGGTTACTTTTTTTAAAAAAAAGTAGTTTTTTGGTTACTTTTTTTAAAAAAAAGTAGTTTTTTGGTTACTTTTTTTAAAAAAAAGTAGTTTAAAAATAAAAAAGTTTACTAAATTAAAAAAGATGAGTAAAATTGATCAAGAATTTACAGTTGTTAAAAGTAAACGAACTGTAACAAATAAGAAAACATTTACAAATGAAAAACGTTATGAAAACGATGTTAAAAATTTACAAAGGAAAATTTATAGTCCAAAAGTAGATTTGGTATCATGTTCTGATTCGTTCAAGGTTAGAATCGAATTACCTGGTGTACCAATTGATACAATTAAAGTTGAACTTAAAGAACAACAAATTGTATTAATTTCAGGTGTAAGAATAAGTTTACATGAAGAAGAAACTGATAAAGTAATTTATAGCGAGACAAAATATGGTAATTTTATTAGAAGAGTGAAATTACCAGAATTAGTTGAACGTTTTTATTTTAATCAAAATAAATGCGATTTAGTAAATGGTGTTCTTTATTTACAATTTCAAAAAAAAATAAAACCAACTTTTGAAGGTACCTTTACCGACGAAAATAAAGGTAATATAGAAATGGGAGAAATAGGAGAAAGGGTAATTTGGTCCGATATGATTTAATTTTAATTTCAATTGTATCTCAATTCATCATCTTTTAATATTATATATTTAATATCTGTATTTTCATCATTTATTTTATTATAATAATCTTCAAATGTAATATCTTTATAATTAATAGATTTAAAGAATCTTTTTTGCATTGATTTTAATTTATTTTGTTTATGAATAAGAAGACGTTTACTTCCTAATTTATTATAAAGATCTATAATTTTAGTATTATCTAACGTTAATAAAATAAGATGGATGTTAGGATCAATGAAATCATTTAATTTTGCAAAGTCATCTAAAATATCTGTATCAATAATACAAATAATTCTATCATTTTCTTTTATTATTTTTTTATCAATATTTTGCTTAACATGAAAATCTGTAAAATATAGATATGGATTATCTAATAACATCTGTTTAAACATTTTTCTATTATCATTTGCTGTAAATATATATATATGATTACTATAAATATCACTGATATCTTTTAAAAGACTTAATTTATATAAAATATTACTTATTATATCTGAATTATCTTTTCTATCATCATTCGCTATTAAAATATTCTTTTTGTAAAATTCTGAAGGTTTTAATATATATTTCTTTAATTCAAATTTTTCTTTACTTTCACTTTCACTTTCACTTTCACTTTCACTTTCATGATAGCTTGAAGATCTTGATAAAGACGATAAAGATACCTTGTCTTCTTGTGTTTTAAATTCGTTAACTGGTAAACTAATTTGTTTATTTTCTTCTTCATCTGTAAAAATACTACCTTGCCGTCTATCGACGTCGTCGGTAAAGGTACCTTGCCGTCTATCGTCGACATTGCCGTCTTCTGAAAAAGATGATTCTGTAAATAAATTAGATCCTTCTTCTTGTGATGGTGTAAATGAACCACCGACACTAACAAAATCTTCTTGTTTTTTAACAGACTCTTTTTTAACAGACGCCTTTTTTTTAACAGAATCTTTTTGTTTTTTAACAGAATATTCTTGTTTTTTAACAGAATCTTCTTTTTTAACAGAATCTTCTTGTTTTTTAACAGAATCTTCTTTTTTAACAGAATCTTTTTGTTTTTTAACAGAATCTTTTTGTTTTTTAACAGACTCTTTTTTAACAGACGCTTTTTTAATAGAATCTTTTTGTTTTTTAATAGACGCCTTTTTTTTAATAGAATCTTCTTCTTTTTTAATAGACTCTTTATCGCTTTTTTTTTCTATTTTTAATGGAACATGTATTTCATTACTTATAGTTGTATTTTGAAGTATATCAGCGTCTTTATCGTAGTTAATGACTTTATTGTTTTTTTTAACGCGAGTTTTTTGTTCTTCTTTAACACTATTATTTACAAAAAATACAGTTAAAAAATCAGTTAATCTATCCATGTATATATATAAACAAAATCAATAAAAAAATAAGATCTTTTAAACGAAATTACAATACATTCCAATATTTACTGATGATATTTTCCATATTAGGAAATAGTGTATTAAATATTTTTTTATAATACATATCTTCTTTAGAATTAGGTATTACTCCACTTGTACCTTTAACAAAGACGTCGTTAGACGGCAAGGTAGTATTTTGAATGTAATTATAAAATTCTGTATCTGTAATTTGTTGATTAAAACAAGTTGATAAAAAATCAGTAAATGTATTGAAACTTTCAGAAATGTCTTTTCTAGAATTCCATAATATCTCCTTTTGAATTTTTTCATTATCAAATGATTTACGTATAATATATTTTTCAATAGGATCTCTTGAATAACCAGACATTTGTGGTCGTTGTAAAGAAGGATGAATTGATAATATATATTCTACAAAATCCTTTGAAAGAAATGGATATCTAATTTCTAAACCAAAAAACCCAGATAATTTATCTGATCGTAACAAATCGTATTTATGTAAATTAAAAAGTAATTCTATGCTTTTTTCTCTAAATTCTTTATCGTTTAATGTAAATAATTCATCATAACCACAACATTCATCTAAACCCTCGCCTGAAAGTAGTACTTTTATATCAGTCTTTTCTTTAATGTATTTTAACAAATAATATAAAGGTATACTTTTTCTAATGGTAACAGGATCATATGTTTCTAATCCTTTTATAATATTTGGTATTTCAGGTAAAATTAAATTGTAATCTGATAAACTTACAATGTGATGATGTATTATAATATTGTATGTTTTTTCTAAATATAAAACATGATTTTTTGCATTAATAACATCATCATTATCTAAATCGCCTATCGTAAAAACTGATAAAGGATTATCATAACCGTATTCAACTAAATATTTTACTAAAATACTAAGAATGATACAGCTATCAAAACCACCACTTAATAATAAACCTACTTTTTTATCAGATAAATTAAACCTTTCAATTACACTTTTATTTAATATTAAATTTATATTTTTATAAATACTACTTAATGTATTTGGATCAGGTTTATTATAAATACAATTTGATAAATCTGAATAAAAAGATAAATCATAATATGTAGTAAATTCGTCACTTATATTTTTTTGCATATTTTTTTGCATACTGTTTTGTGAACTTGAATTAATAGCTTTTTGATAAGACCAAAAACATCCTGGTGGTATTTCTGTTACTATATAATCTGGATTTTTTAACAATTCTTTTGGAATACCCTTTAATTCTGTTGTAAATAGATAAAACATTTCAGATAAATTTTCGTTTTTAGCAATGTATTTTACCATGTATAATGGTCGTGTTCCAAAAAGATCTCTTACAACAAAAGCATTAATGTTTTTTAAATTAAATGTTGTAGTATTTTCTGTTAAAACAAAAGAATATTCTCCGTTTATTTTTTTTAAAGATTCTACAAGACCTTTTTCTGAATTTTTTTCTTTATCAGCATATTTAATATATAATGGTAATATAATTTCACAATCTGATTGTGATTGTAAATCTTTATCAGTAAATCCTTCTGATTCAATGAGATCTCCGTAATTATAAATTTCTCCATTACATAATAATTTTCTTTTAGGTCTATTACGTAATTCTGGATATGAACTTATTTTATGTAAAATAGGATCTTCAAATGGCTGAGATCCATCTTCTGAAATATCATTTATACTCATTCTATGATAACCGTAGTTAAAGGTTATTTGTTTATATTCCTTTAGTTCTCTTTTACTTAAAATGGAACTTATTTGTTGAGTATTTATATTGTTAATAACAGGTGTGTTTTCAATTAGAAATTGAGTATCGTCTTCACCTCTTGATTTCATGTTCATAAATGAATTTATATATTCTATATTAATAGGCGGTTTAGACATGTTGTATAATAAAAAAAGAATAGCTCCCATCTACAAATAGATTATAGTTTGAAAAACTGTTTTTAACGTAACTCGTAATTTATTTTTTATTATTTTTAATAATAATATAAATTTCATCATATTTTTTATAAATAATTTCTTTATCGTTCTTGTTAATTTTTTTAACACTTATTTTTTCTTTAATATGATCTATAAATTCTTCTTTATCAGCTTCAGTTTCTGTACCTTTTAATTTTTTTATAATAAAGTAAAGTAATTCTTCATTAATTATCTTTTCAATTTGCTTTGTTATAATTGTCTTGGTTGAAATTTTTTTAATAGTCTTTTTTTTATCAATAGAGTTTGAATTCGTAGTACCTCTACCGTCTCCGACGTTAATCGGTAAGGTACCTCTACCGTCTCCGACGTTAATCGGTAAGGTACCTTGATTTTCTTGATTTTCTTTTATATTATTTAAAACAAACTCGTTTTTATCTTTATTATACAATAGAATTTTTATATTATCAATAATTCCAGAAGTAACATTCCATGTGTAATTACGATATACTATTTTTATTTCTAAAAATGCATTTTTTAATAAATCATATAAATGTTGAACCTTGTCAGTTTGAGAATCTGTATTTTTTTTTATAAAATATTCAGAATATTCATAAAATCTTTCTAAACGTTCTTCATTTGATAAAAGTGTCCATTTTTTAAAATATTTTCCTTCTCTAGATATTTTAATCTCTTTTTTATTTCCAGTAAACCCTATTTTTTTAAAAAAGTCTTCACGATTTGTTAGATAAGAATATAAATTATTATTTAAATTGTTCCTTGTATTATTAATAAACTTTTCATTATTTTGAATAGATTTTATTATTTCATCGTAATCATGTACTAAATTATCAAATTCTTCTATACATAATATTTTAAACATTTTGACCATTTTATCTAATTCGTTTTTAGAATTAGTGTCATTAATTACAATTTGTATATTATATTTAATAGATAAATATTCATGTATTGGTAAAGATGTTTCTGAAAAAAGTATTGACATATTATTAACAAATCCTTTATATCGTTCTTTTATTCTTTTTGATTTTATACTACATTCGACGTATTCTTTAAAAAACGCAATACTATCATTATAAATCTCTTTTTGAGAATCTACAAGTGTGCTTGTAATAAAATTATCAATTTGATCTTCCAACTTTTGTTTTTCATCTTTTAAAAGATTTATTGATTTATATTCATATAAATCTTTGTATAAATTATAATAATATTCTCCATTGTCTTCTGTTGATGATAACCATTCTAATCTTTTTATACTTTTAGTGTCTTTAGAATGCGTTTCTTCTTTAATAAATGGACATAAACCATATTTTTTTATAATAGATTCGTGTAAAAATAAATTACCAGGTAATAATTTACAATCATTTTCTAGATATATTTTCTCAATCTCTTTGGATTCTATATATGTTTTTCTTACAAGTTCTCTTTGTTCTTTTGCTTTTTTAGCTTTATCTATAGCTTCTGTATCATTTTTCTTTTTTTTTGCAGCTCTAAAATCTAAACTATCCATTGCTTTTTGAACAGCAAGTATTCTATTGTTTTTAGTCATTTCAGATCTTTCATTTTTATAAATGATTTTCAAATCTTCGTTTAATTTTTTTAATTGATCCATCTTTTGCTGTTTTAAATTAGTATTTTTCTTACGTTCTTCATTTGAAATTTGCGTTTTATTTAGCTTTACAATCATTTCTATTTCATTTTTCAACATATCAACCATTTGTAATGTAGATTTTTTTGCTCCAAGATCTAAGGTAGAATTCGTTTCTTGTCGTCTACCTTGCCGTCTATCGACAGCGTCGGTAAAGGTACCTTGCCGTCTATCGACAGCGTCGGTAAAGGTATTTACATCTTTATTAACCTTAACATCTAAAGTTAAAGAAACAGTATTCATTTATAATATATATAATAGGAGATCTTCTTTATTCAATTTTTTACACATTTTCCCATTTTAAAAGAATTACATTATTTTCTTTTAATATATTTTTACTTAGACTATCAATTTCAGGTGAATAATCTTCTATATATACAACTCTTTTAATTTTACATTGTAAAATTTTTTTAACACAGCTAATACATGGTATTAATGTAACATACATTGTAGAATCTTTTAAATCGGTTTTATTAACAAATAATAATGCATTTTCTTCAGCGTGTAAGCACATGCATAAATCTAAAGCCTTTCCTGAAGAATTTCCATTCTTATTTTCTTTATTATTAAATTGATCCATGCATCTTTTACAACCTCCTTCATAACAATTCTTTGTATTTATAGGAGTTCCATTGTAACCTAAAGAAAGAATTCTATTGTCTTTTACTACAAGACATCCTACCTTTCTTTTAATACAATTACTCCTACTTTTTGTTAATAATGAAATTGAAACAAAATACTCATCCCAACTTGGTCTACTAAATTCCATAATTTCACCTTTGTTCATTGTATTTTACATTTAATAAAAATAAAATTTACAGCGGCACCTTTACCGACGCTGTCGATATACGGCAAGGTATTCGTTCGAAATACGATGCGCCTCTTTTGGAACGATGGTTCCATTAGCAACTTGACGCCACCGATAATGTAAGATAAGAATAAAACTGTTGTAACTGTTGTATAATGTATATTAAAATGAAACCGTATATATTATACAATTCTCCATTCCTAAAGTTTTTTAAAGTATGGTTTAAATTGGTAAAAATCATTCCTGTAAATTTAGACCATATACTGTTTTTATTTAAAAAAATATATAGTTTTCAAATGATATTTTGAAAGATTCTAAAAACACGATTGGAATGTTTTTCAGGAATGGGGGGGGAGACTTTTTTTTTTAGAGACTTTAATATAGATTTATAGAAATTTTTACATTTTTATATTTTTTATTTATTTTTTTAAAAAAGTTTTTCAAGATTATAATTTAATAATTTTTATTTAAAAAAATATAATAATACAATATAATAATATATATGAATGAAAGAAAAAGAGAATATAGATAATACATGTGTTTTTTGTAATTCTTTTTTTAATCAAAAGTATAATCTAAATAAACATTTAAGAGAAAATAGATGCGAATCCTTTAAAAAAATGAACGCATTAGATATCCATAATATGTTAACAAAGAATAATGTTAAAAGTAATATAAATACATATAATGAAAAATGCACTGTAAACAATATAAACAATATAAACAATATACATATCGAGCGTATAGAAATTGTAAATCATATAAATAATCTAGATACTGCTTATATAGAACCGAGTAAAATGAAAGAATTGGTTGATGAATACAATTATCCTAAATTAAATTTATTACTTAGTAATTATATAAAAGACATTATTTGTAATAAAAATCAACCACAAAATCATTCTGTAAAATACGTTAAAAAGAAGCCACCTACGTATAATTCATTAGTACAGGATTCTGATGGTAATTTAATAAATGTTGTTAAAAATTTAAAAGATTCATGTGAATTATTAACAGATCCTATTTTAGAAATTTTAAAAACTAAATTAAAACAGTATATAAAATATTATAAAAAGGATGATGATTATGATATTGATACAGTAAATGATATATGTAAGGAATTGAATAAAGATGCAGTTAAAAAAGCTTTAGGTTCCGTATTACAAAATGACATATTAAATGATATTCAAATGAAATTTACAAAATTTAATTAAAAATATATTCGTTATTGTTTAAAAAGGAATTTATTTTCTAATAATAAAGTATGATACCTGATAAACTTTTGATTAACTTGAAAATAATAAGTAAAATACAGAAAAATGGCAGAATAGCTCGTAGTTTTGATGGTATTATTTCATTAGAAAATGATGCATTTTATCAATCTGTTAAGCGTTTTATAACAAATGATTCTAGAAAACAAGCTGTTTTTGAATAAATAGCGTTGTAACTGAATGTATTGATATTTTACATCATATTACAAATTCCAAATTTATGCACAAAATGTATTATCAAACCAATGAATATATAAAAAATTGTGAATGTATAGGACTTTTGTTAAAAGAAATGGAATATGCTAAATGTGGTGTAGATAATTTAAAGTTTACATATCAAAATGATCCAAATATTGTTTCTCAAATTGATATACTCTTACTCAAAATTAACACAATCATTAAAGATTTTTCTCAAAAATTAATGTTTTTTCAAAGTTTTATACAAAATGATCAATATATACAATATAATACATTTCCACAAGAAATACCTAATGGAAAAGAAATGTTGTCATCTAGTTTTAGTAATGGTGGAAATGTCGGAAGCTTTAATAATAGTAACGGAGGAAATGTTGGAAGTTTTAATCAAAAGACTGAAATATATGATGAAAATAAATATACAGAATTACAATCTGTAAAGATAGAAGGAGAGATTGATAACAAAGATATATTAGATGATGTACATGAAGAAATGTATTAAAGTTCTGTCCATATAGATAATGCGTCACTATAAGATAATTGCGTTTTATTTAATTTACTGTTAACTAAATTATGTAAATCAACTGACCAGTAAAACAAAACCATATGTTTAGATAAATCTTTATCTTTTAATGTAATTAAAAATTCCTTATAAGTATTTACACATGTTGGGCACGGAATTATATGCGAGATTGATTCAAGTATATTTTTTACATGAGTATGATATTCTAATAAATTACTTCCATTGTAAATAGTTATAGTATGAATAAATGACCAAAGATAAGGCCCCCATTGATATTTTTGTTTAAATTGCATATATTATACAAAATATATAATATATTAATTAAGAACGAATTGGTCAAAATACAATGATTTTTAAAAGTTGTAATTAATTAAATTAAAAAAATTAAATTGCATTGTATATATATATGAGCATAAGTAGTAATTTTCCTTTTGATATAAAAAATAATGATGAAGAGGATAGTGAAGTTTTACCATTTGTAAAAGAATATAGCAACTATGTATTTCCTGGTCAAAATATAAGGATAATACCAGATACTGTTATTCCTCTTGATAAAGTACCAGATTTCAAAGACTTTTTACAAGAAAATTTTACACAAGCACCACAAAAGGAACAAGTACCTCAACAACAAGCGCCACAAGTACCTCAAGTACAACAAAAGGTACAAGCACCTAAACAACAAGCACCACAAGCACCTCAAGTACAACAAGCACCTAAACAACAAGCACCTCAAGTACCTCAAGCACCTAAACAACAAGCACAACAAGTACCTCAAGCACAACAAGTACCTCAAGTACCACAACAAAAGGCACAAGCACCTCAACAACAAGTACCTCAAGTACAACAAGCACCTAAACAACAAAAGGCACAAGCACCTCAACAACAAGTACCACAACAAAAGGCACAAGCACCTCAACAACAAGTACCACAACAAAAGGAACAAGTACCTCAAGTACAACAAGTACTACGGCAACAGGAACAAGTACCTCAAGTACAACAAGTACTACGGCAACAGCAAGCTCAAGAAATTACAAAGATACCTTTACCAACAAAGCCAACTGAACCTAAACAAAAAATAGAACCTACTCAGAAAATTGAAACACAATCTAATATGTCTATTTTAAGATTAGTAAATACATTTGAGCAAAAACAAAAAGAATTAGAAGAAAAACAAAAAGAATTAGAAAGAAAACAAATGGAATTAGAGAAAAAGCAAAAAGATTCTGGAGAAGAGAATAATTATATACCTTTACCGACGACTGATAATATTTTAGCTGATACAGGTATTGTATCAAATCCTGTAAATATTTTAGCAAGAGAGCGTAGTAATCTAACAACCAATCCATTTATACCGAATGAGCAAAGAATAAGGGAATTTGAAGTAATAGATAAAAGAGCAAATGAAATAATGCAACGAGCTTATGATAAAAATGACATTTATAATTTTTCTATAAATGATATAAACAAAAATATTTCTAAAAGTACAGTTGAATTTTTAGATGATTTATTTGTAAAACCAGAAAATGAAAATTGGATTGAATATTTACAAGTTATTTTATTAAAAAATGAACGATATATGTATTTTGGTTTTATTTTAATAATGTTTGTTATATTTATGAAATTTATTGAATAACTACTTTTTTTAAAAAAGTAGTTTTTTGGTAAAGCTTTTTCTTAAAAAGCTTAGTTTAGATGTACATTTGTAGATAGTCTTTATTTGAGTCGCTAGACACCAAAACTAAATCTACATAACTTCTAGTAATAATAATATCCTTTTCATTTTCGTATTTAAAATATTCACTATTTTGAACTAGAATGTCATAATTAATTCTATTTGTAATTTTTTCTATATTTTTACGTAACTGTCTAACTCCATCTTCTTTTTGTGTTTTAGAAAGGATAATGTATTCTATAACTTCTTTGTCAATAATAATATTTACATCATCTTTAATTTTAACAGTTTTTAAAATTTCAGGAATCATTTTTTCACTACAAATAGTAATTTTATCTTCTAATTTAGGTGGATCAATATAAATAATTTTTAATCTATCACATACAATTTTATCAATTTTAGTAATATCATTAAATGCTAAAACAAAAAAAGCTTTTGATAAATCTAGATTAATATTAGAAAGATAATTATCTTGAAAATGACTATTTTGTTCTTCATCTAAAATATGAGTCAATACTCCATAAATTTCAACAGCTTTATTTTCACTTATTTTATCACATTCGTCAAAATACATAATAGGATTCATACAATTAGCATTTTGTAAAACTTCTACAATTTTTCCAGGCTTTGATCCAATATATGTTTCACTATGTCCAGTTAAAATAGAAACATCATTTAATCCACCAAAATTAATTTGATAAAATGGCAAATTTAAAGCTTTCCCTAATGTTCTGATGAGCTTGGTTTTTCCAACACCTGCTTCACCATAAAGTGCTAAAACGTGTCCTTTTGATTCTGGATTTGTTATTTTTCTTGCAACAAATTCTAATATTTCCTGTTTTACTTCTTCTAATCCATGTATAGATTCGTCAAGTATAAGTTTAATGTTTTTAAAATAGTCTTTAATAATATTTGGATGATCATCCTTTGTAACACTTAATGGTTTGTAAATTCCATAAGGTATATCACAAACTGTTTTTAACCAAGACATACCTTTTGTAAAATCACTTCCATGCATTTTTTGAATGTTGTCATGTTTATCTAATATAAATGTTTTTGTATTGATATCGATATTCATAAGTAAAATTTTATCACGTAAATTATCTACTTCATTATTATATAATTTCATTCTTTTGTGTTCTATTATTTCATTTTCCAATGATTCTAATTTTCTTTTAAATCTTGTATTTTCTTTATTGTTTACATTTTGTTCTTCATTTTCTTCTTCATTTTCATCTGTCTAATAGATTTAGGGACAATCTTCATTAAATGTTGCTTTTTAACAAACATATCTATAATTATACTAATTAACAAAAGTATTATGCGTAATAAGTCTTATATTTATTATGAATTTATTTGTATTTAAAATTTTAATAAGAACTAATACATATCTAAAAAATGCGTATTGAATACGATATAAAATTAAACTATTCTATTCCATCTGATGGACAATATCATAAAGTTGCAATTCAAAATCAAGAACTTGCAACTGAATATTTTCATTATTTAATTCCTCGTCTTGATAGACAAGCATATTTAGTAGCAAAAATTACTGACTGGGGTAAATATGATTTATTAAGTGCAAATGCAAATATATATTTCGAAGGAACTTATACTCATACTTTCTCCGGGACTCCTGAAAATGCCACACCTCGTTATGATTACAACCAAATGATGTATCG
>ENA-UOYD01000294-UOYD01000294.1-marine-metagenome-genome-assembly--contig:-NODE-294-length-11798-cov-16.394932_pt1 | contig 11798 bp, 8 predicted proteins | sample MGYA00238169_ERZ767097 | MGnify/ENA primary metagenome ERZ767097 (study PRJEB28937, sample SAMN06267346) | marine metagenome | isolation source: Columbia River Estuary | place: USA:Columbia River Estuary... | reverse complement strand
CCAGCACAGACCTCAATCACAGACCTCAATCACAGACCTCAATCACAGACCTCAATTACAGACCCTAAGCAAAACCCCGTATTTACAGCTCCGTATTTACAGCCTCGCAGTTACTGACCCCAGATGCCCCCAACTCCCATCTCCAAACTCCCAACTCCCAACTCCCAATTCCTGGGGATGCAGCGACCTGCGCCTGCCGTAAAACGATAGGCGATTTGATGTTATCTCCACGTCATGGGCATATTTTTACGGCATTTTTACCGGGTTGACTTTAAGAATTTTTTGTTTGCATAATCGATTTTGCAAATAGGAATTATTTGCATCTGCGAGGGAGGCGTCTCCATGCTTGTTGAAGCCACCCCAAATACAACGACAATAACAATTGAAGTGGACCATGGCTGAAAATCGAGCAGTAAACTACAGCAGTTACCTCATGTTGGACAAAATTCTCTCTGCACAGGCGCCTCGAACCAGCGATAAAGCTGAAGGCGCAGAACATGATGAAATGTTATTTATCATCATCCACCAAGTCTTTGAACTGTGGTTTAAACAACTGTTGCACGAAATCGATTATGCCCAGGTTCAATTGCGCGAACACAACGTTGGCCAAACACTGCATGTGTTAAAAAGAATGCGTAGCATCGTCAAAGTCATGGTTACTCAGGTTGATGTCATTGAAACCATGACACCGGTTGGATTCAACTCGTTCAGAGATCGCTTAGACTCTGCCAGTGGCTTACAAAGCTCTCAGTTTAGAGAGGTTGAATTCGCTTTGGGTTACAAAAGGCCTCATATATTAACGATGCATGATGCTGGGAGCGAAGCCTACCAGAAGCTTACCAAGCGACTTAACCAACCGTCGCTGTGGGATGACTTTTTGGTGTTTATTGACAAGCAGGGTTACGACCTACAACAGGCAATGACAGAACAACCTGTGGACGGTCAAATTAAAAGCCACCCTGCCATCCTGTCTGCTTTGGAAAAAATCTATCACTCAGACCCCTCACTGTCCGCGCTCTGCGAGTCGCTCATCGACCTAGATGAAGGCATGCAAGAGTGGCGTTACCGCCATGTGAAAATGGTACAAAGAACCATTGGCATGAAATTGGGTACTGGCGGTTCAGAAGGTGCAAAGTATTTGTTGGAAACGCTCAACAAACCGTTTTTCCCCGATTTGTGGGATGTTCGGGTATCACTGTAAAGGGTCATGAATGTGAACGTAGATAACGGCAATAACAGCCTGCGGGTTTTCGATGATTTTGCTTCACACTACCAACAGTTTCGTGTGTCTGAACGGATATTGTTAACGGGCCACTCCCATCAAGCTTGGCCCGATGTGGCCTTTGACGGCCAACAACAAGCCTGGAAAGATGCCGCTGAGTGGGTTGATGATAAATGGGGACGCGCCTTTGAGAAGGCAGATAAGGTAAAGGCCTTTTTTGCCGAGCGCTTGGGCGATTCATCAGGCGAGCACTACACACTGGCCTCCAATACCCATGACTTGTTAATTCGGTTTTTGTCCTCGCTCGATTGGAAACGGGGCAGAAAAATCATCACAACTGACGGTGAATTTCATTCGATGCGACGGCAACTGGCGCGTCTCAGTGAAGAAGGCGTGGAGGTGGTTTCTGTGCCGGTGGCCCCAACCAGCACCCTCACCGAGCGCATGCGCGCGGAAGTGACGGACGATACGGTGGCCATCATGATGTCAGCAGTCATGTTTAAAGACGCTGCCATTATCCCCCATCTGGATATCATTGCTGACGCGGCGAATAGTCGTGACATCCCTTTATTGGTGGATACCTACCACGCAATAAATGTGATCCCCTTTAACCTACAAAACCAGAAGCTGGACCAGGCCTATGTCGTCGGTGGCGGTTATAAGTACTGTCAGTTTGGCGAAGGCAATTGCTTCATGCGCATTCCTGAACATTGCCGCAGTCGACCTATCATTACCGGTTGGTACGCTGAGTTTGGTGAGTTAGAAAAGACGAGTGACCCGACTATCACCCAGTATCCTAAGGGTGGTGCACGGTTCCAAGGCAGCACCTATGACACCACTAGCCATTATCGCGCAGCGGCGGTGATTGATTTCTTCTCCGCACAGAAACTAGATGTCGGGTTACTGCGCGCCAAGAGTCAGCAACAGGTCGGCCTACTTCGCGACGCCTTTGACGCATTGGCATTGGATAGCCGACTCATCTCAAGGGCCGATGTACCCCTTGAGCAGATTGCGGGGTTCCTGTCGCTAAAAACCCGCGATGCGCAAGGCATACAGCAAGCACTGATGGCGCGTGGGATATTGACGGATCAACGTGATGGTTACCTGCGATTGGGACCTGCGCCCTATATGACCGATAGACAGCTGACCGATGCCATTGTGGTTTTGGGAGAGGTGGTCACTGCATTGCGGTGAACAATGTGGCTGTGAGAGCAGACGGATAAGAGAACAAGGCAGTGCCGTGGCTCGGACAAAGCTGTTCTTTGGAACATGAGCCACTAGCTTCGTGACAAGGCTAGACTCGGACAACACAGTTGGCACGGAATGCTTTGGAACATGAGCCACCAGCTCCGAGGCAATGCGAGACTCGGACATCACTATTGGCACGGAATGCTTTGGAAAAAGAGCCACCAGCTCCGAGGCAATGCGAGACTCGGACATTACTATTGGCACTTTAAGACCATGGATTTACTCAGGTACATCCTGTACCTGCCCCTTCGGGCGCGTATACATACGCGGTACTGATCGTTCATACGATCAGTCGAACCGGTGGTTCTCATCTAACCCTAGCAAACGCCAAACAACAAAAAACCCGCACAAGGCGGGCTTTTTGTTGTTTGGTGTCCCCTAGTGGATTCGAACCACTGACCTGCCCCTTAGGAGGGGGCTGCGCTATCCAGCTGTGCCAAGGAGACATGCGGGGCATTCTACCAGAGATTCCGAAAATTTGAATGGATTCAATGGCTTATTTTACAGTCTTCGAATAAGGCTCGAGGTGTCATCTCGGTTATGACCTTGCGCCTGCAACTCGGCATAAAACTGATCGACCAAGCGCGCCACGGGTGTCTCTGCGCCAATCCGATCGGCTTCTTCAAAACAGATACCCAGATCCTTTCGCATCCAGTCGATGGCAAATCCAAAATCGAACTTACCTTGCACCATGGTCGGACCACGATTCTCTAGCTGCCAGCTTTGCGCTGCGCCGCCTTTGATGACGTCTATGACTTCATTTACGTCCAAACCACTTTTTTGTGCAAACCGAATGCCTTCAGACAGGCTTTGAATCAGTCCTGCGATGAACAGCTGGTTGACCATTTTGGTTTTTTGGCCATTGCCCGATTCACCCATGTGTTTCACGGTGCGTCCAAAGGCTGCCATGACCGGTGCAGCACGATCGAAGTCGTTGGCTTCTCCACCTACCATAATGGTTAACACGCCATTCTCAGCGCCTGCCTGACCACCTGAAACGGGTGCGTCCAAGAAACCAACACCCTGAGTTTTTGATGCTGCTGCCAATTCAACGGCAAGATGTGCAGAGGCTGTGGTGTGGTCTACTATGACACTGCCCTTTGATAGCCCTGCGAGAACGCCCTGCTCTCCGAGTACCACGGAACGCACATCATCATCGTTACCGACACACACAAATACCATCTCTGCGCCCTGGGCGGCCTCTTTGGGCGTCGCTGCGTGGGTTCCAGCATAGGTATCGACCCATGCGGCGGCGCGTGCTGATGTTCGATTATATACGGTGACGTCATGCCCCGCTTTTTGTAAATGTCCTGCCATGGGATAGCCCATAACACCTAAGCCTACAAATGCCACTTTCATGTCGTACTCCATCCATTGTGTGCTGATCGTTATAGGTCAGTTGTAAGGTATCTCGCCTCGGTATTCAAGTACCGCGCCACGCAATTGAAAATGATTTGACTTGTCACTGCGAACCCTTGAGGCTAGGGACTGTTCTGCGCCTTGTGTTTACTTTAATGCGCGTCAGTTTCATTCACGCGACCAGATATCGACAATACCCTATGACTTCAACATTTAAGCCTTTTAGAGAAGCTAAAATACTCATTGCTTTGGCGACGCCGATCATCATTACGCAGTTGCTGCAAATTAGCACCATGGTGGTGGATACACTCATGGCTGGTCGTGCCAATGCGACAGAATTATCCGGTGTGGCAGTGGGAAGTAGCCTATGGGTGCCGCTATTTTTAATGATGATAGGCACACTGGGTGCATTAACACCAACAGTTGCGCAATCGCTAGGTGCCAGAGATTTCGACGACATCCCTTTTCAAGTGTCACAAAGTTTTTGGAAACTGGTGCTATTGCTGCCGGTTGGTTTCTCTGTCGCCTTGGTCATTAAGCCTGTATTTGTGATGATGGATGTTAGCGACACCATCACACCCATTGCCACTGGTTACTTTCATGCCTTGCTGTGGGGGCTTCCTGCTGTCTTAGGCTATAACATTATTCGGTATTACAGCGATGGGCTTGGACTGACCCGGCCTGCCATGTATGCCAGTCTGGTCGGTGCGCTTGCAAATATTCCGCTGAACTATGTGCTCATTTTCGGCAAACTCGGTTTTCCAGCCCTCGGCGGTGTCGGCTGTGGCTGGGCCAGCGCTGTGTCCTTTTGGATCATGTTTCTGTTTATGGCGGTCTGGGTTTTGGTCAGACGGGAATATAGCCACGTTAGGATCTTCACCACTTTTCACCGCCCGCACCTACCCGCCATTATCAAGCTTTATCAAATCGGGTTACCCATAGGCACGTCCTATCTGGTTGAATCCAGCGTGTTCAGTGTGATTGCGTTGTTTCTATCACGCTTCGGCACGGTGGTGGTGGCCGCACACCAAATTGCATTGAATGTCGCCAGTGTGGTGTTCATGATCCCATTGTCTCTCGGCATTACGCTCACCATACGGGTGGGGCAACTCATTGGTGCCAATCAAGCACAGCAAGCGCAAAACGTCGCATTCCTTGGCGTTTTCATGTCGCTGGCTTATGGGGCCTGTACGGCAATATTGTTATGGGTTTTCAACATGCACATACCCGCGCTGTATAACAACCAACAAGAGGTCATCAACTTGGCTGCACAGTTATTGATCTTTGCTGCGATTTTTCAATTGGGCGATGCCACCCAGGTTGCCGCTGCAGGTGCGTTACGGGGCTATAAGGACACCAAGGTACCCATGTTTATTGTGGTACTGGCATTTTGGATGATGGGGTTACCGGTAGGCTATAGCCTCGGCATTGTTGGCGTATGGGGCGAGCCCATGTTAGCAAAAGGGTTTTGGATTGGGTTGATTGTGGCCTTGATGGTGGTGGCATTGTTCTTAGTCGCGCGCTTGCGCCGTGTCAGTCGACGGGCCATTCCTGTTAAAATGGCCGCATCAGGCTAACGACTTTTCTTTTGTACCCAATAGACGTAGACCTGCTTATCAGGATCTGCGTCCGTATCGGTATCGTCTACTGGCCCTATCGTGTCAACTAAGGTGTGGCCAAGGAATCCGCAAAATTTGGGGATGTCTCTTTGTGTAGAGGGATCGGTTGCCACTACTTTTATGCAAGCACCCGCCTCAGCGCTGCGAATCGATTGGTGAAGCATCATGACTGGCTCTGGGCACAGTAAGCCACGGGTATCGAGCTCATGATCGAAGGGTGTTTGGGTCATAATTTGCCATATCTCAATATTAAAGCGGCTATTGTAAAAGGCTGCCCCTGAAAAGCAACATAACGGCTCTCGAACAGCCTGTAACTTCCGTCCCGACAAAGCCGTCTGTGCTTGTAAAAATGTCGCCCATACCACTACAGTTTGCTTACCTAATTTCTGGTATTGAATCTATGACAACTCATCTCTGGATGAGAGATCCACAGTACCTGGAACAGGACACTTGATTTACCCAAAGCAGCGCTCAGATGGAAGATATTACAACGCTAGAGCCCTTTCACAGTGCAAAAAAAACGGAGCCATGTGGCTCCGCTTTGAGTGATGTGCCTATTCTAAAAACGCAACATCCTATTTTAAAAATATTATTGAATAAAAAATTGCCAGCACTATGAATATACCGATGGCCACAAAGCTAAAGCCAAACAGATAGACCAGCGCCATATACCATTTAGTAGGAGGCGGCAACAGGCGACCTTCAAGCTCATTTTTATCAACTAGGCTCTGGTATTCCAGAGGTCTTTCCTCTTTGAATTTTGACAAAGGCATTCTTTGCGTAAAGACCACAGGATCAAGCGGCATAGATTCCGGACGCAAATGCGTATGGAAAAAGTGAGCCACAAATATGAAGATTGTTGCTAGTAACGCTTCTTCTCCGTGAATGATGTAAGACACATTGATCACCCATCCTGGTACATAGCGCGTTACAATTTCAGGGAACCATAATATTAACCCTGACAAACCAATAACCGCTACACCCCAGAATACCGCCATGTAGTCAAACTTCTCCCAATAGGTCCAACGACCAAATGATGGTTTTGGCCCTTTGCCCACAAAGTAGAGCATATTGGCTTTCATATCTTGAATATCGCGCATCAGTGGAATCATCGTATAGTCTTCTTTAAATAGACCTCTAACGGTGATTTTTCCCTTTGCAAACAATATGACCAGCTGCATCAAGTGCAATACAAAGTAAGCACCTGTCACCATAGCGGCAATTCTGTGCCATTGACCTAAAACACTGGGGCCGCCCAAAACATCGGATATCCATTGGAACATCGTGTTATCAGAGAATTTCAACGTCATGCCTGTCAGCGCCAGTGTCAAGAAACTGGTTATGATCATCAGGTGCAATAGAGTATGGCTAACATTGAATCGTCTCACATGTTGTTCATCAGGATTCACCTTGTCTTCACCCGCGCGCTTTCTTTCCTTGCGCTCTTTTATTGACCGATAGAGCCAAAGCGACGTGTGGACACCAAAGAACAGAAACACAAAAAACAGCAAGCCGTTCATTGCCCAAAAGGTATAAAACAGAATCGGGTAATTTTCTTCATCATGATAATCAGCATGCGGGATGAAGCTGGAGAAGTTCTCATTAGTTTCTTCATGACACCCAGCGCATGTTTCCTGCACATTGCTTTTGCTAACTGGAGAGGTTTCAAATGACAGCGGCACAATCTCATGAGAGCCATGGCAATCAAAACACTTAGCGGTTTCTTCACTACCTAGTAGCGCAGCTTTGCCGTGATAGGATTCATAATAGGTTTTAGCCGAACTTAGATGGCAATTGCCGCAACCGTCAATGACTTCCAAACTAGATTTATCTTGCGTTGATATGACCACATCATGACTCGTGTGGCAGTCAGAACATTCAGGCGCAGCTAGGGGTTTACCAAACACATTGAGAAGTGAGGAAATTTCGCCTTCTTTTTCGAAATGCGTGCTCTGCGCCACTAATTCACCCTCATCTTGGTGGCAGTTAATACAGACTGGTTCCTTGAGTGGTGCACACGAAAGCGTCGCGTTGGCATTCCAAGAAGCAATATAATTATTGAATGCGCTCGAATCCAAACAATAATCATTTTGCTGAACATCAACAGTTTGCTCTTCATGCAAATCATAGTGGCAACTAGCGCAAGGGAGCTCATTGTGAGCTGAGCCTGCTTTTAGGCTTTCATCCCTAAAAATAGACGCCAGAGTCGTGTCTTCATGGTCAGCCAACCTTTCATTACCATGACAGGCTAAACAAGCTGAATTTGGGGGTAAGAAATTTGTAAACGCGACAATTTGCTCGTAATTTCTTAGGGGCAAATCTTGAATGCCTTTTGACATGGTTGAGGACGTGCTATGACAGTTAGCGCAGTCATCCTCCATAATCGGCATGACTACATCAGTGAATACCGCATCATTTTTACGACCATCGCTGATCCATTGCTCGATCGCTTCAATTGATTCGTCGGTGGTAACGTGTTGGTACATGGTACTTCTCATGGCACCGGTAAGACGAGAGTATTGCGTTCGATCGACAGGCGGCCTTTCTTCTTCTACTTCTTCGACATACCCCCCATCATCAGACGCTACGTCATCTGCCAATTCATCACACAGTTCCGGTGGGCAGTATTCGTCTTCTTGCGCTGCTTCAACCAGAACTTCATCACACAGTTCCGGTGGGCAGTATTCGTCTTCTTGCGCTACTTCAACCAGAACTTCATCACACAGTTCCGGTGGGCAGTATTCTTCTTCTGCCAATGTCACGGACGAAATACCACCAAAGAGAATCAATGCGACGAACAACCTGACGATATTTTTGTAATTACAAAAGGGGATCATATCCTTATTCTCCTAATCTGGAGTAAATCGAAAAAAGGCGAACCCATTTAGAATGAAGTTCGCCTTAATCTCATGACATTAAACTATTCTTATTTGAATACCATTTGATAGGCGCCTTCATGATAAACGTGGTTTATTTGGGTGTTATCAAATACTGAAACACCGAAGTAGTAAGGCTTCTTCTTGTCGCTAAACTGTACGTCCTGAATATCGGTACCTGCGCCACGAGTCTTCAGTGCACGTTTCATTTCAACAGTCCATTTGCCTTCTTTCCAGGCACCTTTAACTTCGATGTCTGAACGGTTGCCACCATAGAATGCATTCAAGTTGATCCCTGGAATAACGTCACCAGCCTTGAATGTATCAACGAAGTCAACACGCTGCCATGGCACTACAAAGTACTTGTACTCATCGCTGTAAGGCGAGTTCATGTACAAAGGCATTGTGCCGTCTGAGGTTTTGTTGTTCTCATAGCCACCACCGTCTTTGCTGTCGCCATGACGACCCCAGTTGCTGTTCACTGCTGGATCGGCAACACTATCAACAAACTGGTCATCAGCTAGGCCTAGTGGGTTAGTTCTTACGCCCTTCCAGTGCCACATATCGATAGTCTGACCTTCTTTGGTATATTTACGACCGGCAGAAGTATCTTTGAAACCATTATTCATACCGTCTTCGGTAAGGTGGCAAGATACAGCACAACCTTTTTTCTCAAATCCTTCCGCATTGATATTCCAATACATTCCGAACTTGTCTTCGTAGTAAGTATTTTCATGGCCTGTGCTATCTTTGTTGCTTGATTGCTTCCAGCTTCCATCTGTCTGCTTAACCCATGGGAAACGCTCTTCACTCTTCGTAGGGTCATCCCAAGAAACCATGAAATAGACATAAAACCTGTCATGCAAAGACTTAATGGTGACTTCTGTGCTCTTGACACCTTCATAGCCATTACTAGGCTCATAGGGAGTATCATTTAGTTTAATTTTTAATTCTTTTGCATTGTCCCAAGCTGCCTCTGCAAAGGCATCCAATACGATTGGGGACGTGGTACTCATACTCTCCAATGTACCTTCAGCTGCTTGTGATAGTGATGCATGGGCGCCCAAGAAAAGAAACGCGGAACCCGCAATTGCTGCTTTGGTGTAACTTAATTTTTTCATCTCATTAGTCCTTTTCATCAATAAAAAATTTCAGCGACTTGCTTTCATAACGTTGACGTAACATTTACATTGTAGGCTGAGGTATAGGTATAAAAAAGGAAGTTACTGGCATCTTTTCCAATTTAGCAACTTATCGAATGGGAAAGTGCTATATGTCAGGATTTGAAATTTAAACCGCAAAAAAACAATGCCCCCACAATGATTTTGATGCATTGACGGCGTGAGTCGCTTGTACCTATCACAGCCATTTTTTAGCCCGAAATATTTGAAGAACGGTGATCATTTTTTGAAATTCTTGTCAGTGTCAGTGGCTATGGTCGAATGGCTGCAATGTAAACGCGCAATTAACCACAGGCATAGGGAATAACAATCTCATTTCACATTCCAGGGCACTAATTTCATGATTTCCTGTTCAGTTTGACTTCTGGCAGCTGAGCAAAAGTAATCTCAGATAATGAAAGGGTTCATGCTCCTAGGCTTTGGCGGTTTCTATAATGGAATAAAGTCGCGCGCTGGTTTTAGCAAGTTTTATTGTGTCAGCGAATGTCCAGTTTTTCCTACCAATCACAGACGAATGCATCGCGTTTTCAGCACCGTTGTTGTCATGGGTATAGGTTCATTATCCAGATTGGTGGTTAAACCTTTCCAGTATTGTACGGTGCAGGCGATAGCCACTGTTAAACATTGATGAGTGTCTCCGCCTTTCAGGCTTCCTACTCACTATAGTTTTAGGCACGTCCAGCGCTGCAACACTTATCGGACTCATTTACTCTGACCACAACGCGGTGTTTTATTTGACTCAAATTGATAAAGAAAAATCACAATACAGTGATATACGCATTGTTATAGTCGTGAGGACGATATCGAAACGCCACAAAGAATCGCAGTGTTACAGGTGAAGGGATTATTCTTTGGCCTGTCATCCTGTCTTACTGTCACATTTCAGTCGATAGGATGGTCGCCAGACATCAAGTGGATAGAATGAGCCCTAACCCCTGCAAACATTCTAGGCTGTCACATCGGTTTTCGAACGAAAATCTATACACCACCGTTATTCGTGAACCTATTTGCAAATAAACCAATAAAAACAATGAAAACAATGCATTAGAGGTTGACAGAATTTTTTGCAGACGTAGAATGCACCGCGTTGTTCCTCGATAGCTCAGTTGGTAGAGCAGTAGACTGTTAATCTATTGGTCACTGGTTCGAGTCCAGTTCGAGGAGCCACTTTTCCGGTTGGTTTACCAATCGGTGCTCCCTGATAGCTCAGTTGGTAGAGCAGTAGACTGTTAATCTATTTGTCACTGGTTCGAGTCCAGTTCGGGGAGCCAATTTCCACCCTCTTTTTATAGAAACCTCCTAAAAGTCAAAGCGTAACCCTCTGTGATTTCACGATCATCAGCGTGGCTTTGCCTTGCCTATTCGCTTAACACTTGTTTGACCTTCTGCGTGCCTGATAGGATAAAGCCCATTCCCTATTCGCTAACGACGGGCTACGCATGTCTCCAGAAGCAATTCAGAAAATCATGGCCGACTACAGCCAATTTGAACGAAAAGCCGCCCCACCTTCAACCTACACTACAGAACAGGCACCTGGGGTGACCCGTCACATTGGGCCAGAACCCTTTGGTAGTTTCATTGTTGATTTTGATGTCAGTGACCAAGACGTAGACGCGGTTATCCGTCGCGAGATCGCTTTTTTCTCATCGGTTGGGAAATCTTTTGAGTGGAAGGTCTTTGAAACGGATTTACCCCATGATTTGGGATCACGACTGATTGCCAATGGTTTTAGTCAGGGTGACCCGGAAGCCTTTATGGTACTGGATTTGAACTCCGCGCCAGCAGAATTGTTCCATCCTTCAGCTCTTGAGCCCCTGCTTGTGACCACCTGGGCCGGGGTTCAAGACATGGCTCAGGTACAAAATCAGGTGTGGGGTGGCGACCATGTCTCCCATGCCGACGCCATTTGGGCCGAAATACAGGACCCCAATGACAGCATGACGCTCTATGTGATCTATATTGACGGAAAGCCGGTGTCTACTGCGCGCCAAACCTTTGTGCCTGACAGCCCCTTTTCTGGCCTCTGGGGAGGCAGCACCTTGTCGGACTTTCGCGGCATCGGCTGTTATTCCGCCCTATTAAAGGTACGGGCTATGGCTGCAAAAAGCCGCGGTGTCCGCTATCTGACCATCGACGCGTCGCCCATGAGCAGACCCATCGTTGAACGGCTTGGATTTGAGCTAGTCACCCACACTCACCCTTATGAATGGCATTTTGAGGGCAGTAAAAGCAGATAGGGGCAGACAAAAGCAGATGCGGGATGCGGGATGCGGGATGCGGGATGCGGGATGAG
>ENA-UOYD01000293-UOYD01000293.1-marine-metagenome-genome-assembly--contig:-NODE-293-length-11814-cov-5.249893_pt1 | contig 11814 bp, 3 predicted proteins | sample MGYA00238169_ERZ767097 | MGnify/ENA primary metagenome ERZ767097 (study PRJEB28937, sample SAMN06267346) | marine metagenome | isolation source: Columbia River Estuary | place: USA:Columbia River Estuary... | reverse complement strand
TCCTACAAAAACAACCAGTATGTGTTTGTGGCATATTTCTACAGTATCAACGCCATCCTTGTCCAAGCCATGCCAAACAGAACTGATGCATCAATGGTTGCAACATTCAAAGACATCATTGAACACCTCAAATCATGTGGACATCAACCACAAATGAATGTCATGGACAATGAATGCTCCAAGGCAGTAAAACAATACATCACCAGTGAAAAAATTAACATCCAATTGGTAGAACCACATGATCATCGCGTCAATGCTGCTGAAAGAGCCATCCAAACCTTCAAACACCATTTCATTGCTGGTCTAGCTACAGTCGACATTGATTTTCCGGTACAACTATGGGATGAATTCCTCCCACAAGCCCAAATGACTCTTAACATGCTACGAACATCCAGACAAAACACCAATAAAACCGCATTTGAGGAATTACATGGACCATTCGATTTCAACAAGACTCCAATTGCACCACTGGGCACAAAGGCATTGATATATGATGACCCAGACTCAAGAACATCATGGGCACCACATGGCACCGATGCCTACTACGTCAGTCCAGCCCTACAGCACTACAGATGCCTGCGATTTTTCACACCAGATACAAGGGCATTTCGCACTTCAGGATCCTACAAATTATACCCAACCCACTGCAAAACCCCAACCATATCCCAAGCAGATCTAACAATACAGGCTGCAAATGAGCTCTACAAAGCACTCAGCACTCCAAAACTACTACAAAATAAACATCCACCACAACGAAAAATACAACACATCAAAGCACTTCAAGACTTGACAGACATCATCACCAACAGTACACCACCGAGGGTGGTCCCTATTGAGACACCACCACTTGAACCTGCAGAACCTCCGAGGGTGAATGCACCATCCACCTCAGTCAATCCAACAGCTGCAACCAACATCTACAAAACCAAACTTGTCCATCAACGAAAGACAAGGTCCAACACACCAATGCCTACCATCATAGAGGAGATTGAACCAACTAAAAATACAACAAATCAATCAAACAATCAACCACGCTTGGCACCGACCAACCCAACCACATTACCTCGACGTTCACCACGATTCAACAATGGAAAAGCCATCAATAGCAAACGGAATTCAGCCAAACAAATCTCCCGAAAGCGCCTACAAAAACTAATTGAAGAACAAACAATACGCGACAAGCAAATCCTACAGATGCAACAAACACATGACAAAATTCTCACCCAAAAATCTCAGAAATTGCCCAACACTTCATCCCTGATAACATACCACCATGTTCCTCCCAAAGGATACAAAGCAACCATCCCTAACATAACCCAAGACGAGGAGGATAACCACCCTGAGACTCAACAACCAGTCCAATACAACCCAATTCCAAAATTCAGGCAGAATAGACCAGCAGCAATCAGCCAAGAGGCGTTATACCACATCGTTGGAGTAGGATATACAAATGCACCAGAAATTACAATACCAGACAAATTGAAGTCATCCAGACTCACAATTGAACCTGCCATCGACATTGAAGAATTATGCAATGGTGTGGTCCATCCAGTCACACAAGAAACCATCACAAAATATCAAAAATTGGCCAAAGATCCCCTCCTCCAAAAAGTATGGACAAAAGCAATGGCAAAGGAACTGGGACGACTTGCCCAAGGATTTGGCGACACAAAGGGCACTGATACCATCCGATTTCTTACAAAGGATGAAATCAAATGCATCCCAGCAGATCGCACAATTACCTATGCAAGAATTGTTGTGGACTACAGACCTCAAAAAGAAGACCCCAACAGAGTACGCATCACAGCAGGAGGCAACCTCATTGACTACCCATATGAACTTACAACACGCACAGCAGACCTCACCACTACCAAACTCATGTGGAACAGTGTCATCAGCACCAAGGGTGCAAAATACGCATGTGCAGATGCCAAGAACTTCTACCTCACTGCACCACTCGAACGCCATGAGTACATGCGCATGCCAATCGAAATCTTCCCACAAGAATTTATTGATCAATATGGTTTGGCTGAAAAGGTCCACAACGGTTTTGTCTACTGTGCAATCATACGCTGCATGTATGGACTCCCCCAATCTGGAATTCTGGCCAACAAACTCCTTCGAGAAAGGCTCAGTGACCATGGCTACTTCGAAATGCCACACACACCTGGATTTTGGAAACATGTCTCCCGACCCATCTCATTCACATTGGTGGTGGACGACTTCGGCATCAAATACGTCGGAGAGGAACATCTCAATCATCTAATTGGAGTTCTGGAAGAAAACTACACAATGGACGTTGATACTACTGGTGGCCTCTACTGTGGAATCAAATTAGACTGGCACTACGACCAAGGATACGTCGACATATCCATGCCAAATTATGTTCAAAAGAAACTCATCGAATATGAACACATCAAACCAAAAAGACCACAATACTGTCCATACTCACCTAATCCAATTCAATATGGCAAAGCAACACAGGATCCACTCCCAGAAGATACTAGCAATCTACTTGATAAGGATGGAAAGAAATTTGTACAACAAGTCATCGGAAGCTTCCTCTTTTATGCACGAGCCATCGACATGACAATCCTACTTGCACTAAATGCCATCGCAGGTGCACAAGCAGCACCAACACAAAATACACTGAAAAGGGTCCATCAACTCCTTGACTACATGGCAACCAATCCAGATGCAATTGTCAGATACCGCGCATCAGACATGGTCCTCAATGTCCACTCAGATGCATCATATCTATCAGCTCCAAAAGCCCGCAGCAGAGCAGGAGGCTATTTCTTCCTTGGCAGCCTTCCAAAACATGGTCAACCAATTCAACTCAACGGAGCCATACATGTCACATGCACAATACTCAAACTTGTGGCAGCATCTGCCGCAGAAGCAGAATTGGGAGCATTATTCCACAATGCCCAACAGGCTAAAATCATTCGATTAACCTTACAAGAAATGGGACACCCACAACCAGCCACACCAATCCACATTGACAACACTACAGCCGTGGGCATAGTCAACAGCACAATCAAGCGACAACGCTCCAGATCCATGGAAATGAGATACTTCTGGCTACTAGATCGCGAAGCACAGAAAATTTTACCTTCATCTACACCCCAGGGCAAGAAAACCTGGCAGATTATCCAACAAAACATCATACAGCAGAAGTACATCGACATGTCAGACCCTACTATCTGCAACAAGCCAACTCACCTATCCAGCTCATACGCGCTGCAAGACCTAGTGCTCGGCGAGGGTGTGTTGAAACACTGGCAGATGGGTATCTAAAGAAGATACCTCTGCCACGTGTCCCATCTATTGCCCAAGCACAGGCCCACACAGCACACGTACACCTGTATCGTACCCTAGTTGCAGGCACACGACACACCAAGGTTCCACGTGTAACTAGGGTACCTAGTGATAAGGGGTTAACCTTAACCCCAGTACCACTACGACATGGGACTCGAGTCCCACTAAGTTCTGGGACTACAGTCCCACATCGACACTCTCAGAGAATCCACGAGATGTCGCTCGCAATCACGAGCCTAGCACGAGCATTTACATAGCTCATAATAATACTAATCTCGTTGTTAGCTATTCTTTATTAGATTGATTAAGTCTCTTTGACAGAGATTAGTATTACACACTAAGAACAACAACAAAGCACGTCGCTGCAACAGTAGGCCAACAACAGCCACTATGCCCGACTATTCTCCCACCAACGTCGCAGATATGCGCGCTGTCTTCCCTGACAAACCGGTAGCCATCACCCAGGAGCCTACACTCCTCGAACTGCTCCGTATACTCAAGTATCTCATGGACTGCTCACAGACCCATGAGACAACCATCTCCGACTGCAATCTCCTATTTCTTTGCATCCCGCCGGAACTATACGCCACGTACACCAATACGGCGTATCCACTCCTCCCGCTGGACCCGGGCGTCACACCAAACTACTTCGGTGCAAACGATGCAGCAGCTCGCGCAACCGTCAAGGCGCAGTTTGAGAATGCATCAAAATTATTTCAAGAATGCAAAAACATGAATAAATCACTCACCGAGGAGTTTCTATCTCTCGTCTCTCCACTCTACACCGAAGAATTCAAGAAAGCCCGCATCGGCAACCCCAATATCTCCTTCCGCGATGTGTTCCAACAATTTTTATCCCTCTACGGCGAATCCGACGAGACTGACCGGAAGGAGAACAAGGACCGCATGGAAGCCGAGTGGCACCCCAATGACGGCATCCAACGCCTCATCAGCCAAATTGCAGATGGGATTGAATATGCCCATTTCGCTGGCCAAGCGATACCCGACGCTGAAGCCATCGACATTGGCATCCGAGTCGTGATGAAATGTGGATTGTTTATCCACGATTACGAGCTGTGGCAACAGGAGCACGACAAATCCTGGCTCAACTTCAAGATTTTCTGGAAGAGCCGCGCTAAAATCAAAAAGAAAACAGTCCGAGCCGGACAGTTGGGATACGGCATGAATGCCGAGGAAGTACCCACCACAGAAGATAACCGCCTGTTTGAACAGAGCGTGGACCAATTCGGGCAAGCCCATGCCGCCACCCAAGCGGCCATTGAATCCCTCACGACCAATAACGCCAACCTCACGAACAACGTTGCTGCTTCCGTCTCTGCTCTTCAGCAGCAGATGAATGCAATTCAGTCAAGTCTCCAAAATCTCGCGATGGCGGGAGTAAATCGGGCACCATCAGCTCCACCTGCTGCACCTCAACAGGCGTACCAGCAACCTCCCCAGAATAAATTCCAACGACCTCCCCAAAACCAAGCACCCCCACAACAATACTACCCTCCCCCTCAATTCCAACAGCAGCAGCAATATCAACCACCAAATTATCAAGGCGGAAGAGGAAGCGGACGCAGCGGCGGACGAGGCGGAGGACGTGGTGGACGTGGAGGACGTGGCGGACGCGGTGGCTACCAACAGCAACAGCCAGGAGGACAGGGCCAGTATTTCGGAGCACCCACGAATCCCGGCCAGCAATTCTTGGCCCCGCAGAACCCCAACAAGCAATACGAGAACAAAGACTATTGCTTCTCGCACGGTGCTGATCTCCCTGGCGGTCACAACAGCGGAAATTGCAACCGCCCGTTGCCAACCCATCAATACTCCGCCACACGAGGAAATGCAATGGGCGGCTCGGCCAAGGCGGCGCACAAAACAATTATGCCAAGTGGCCGTGTGATTGGACCATGTGTGGGATGCGCGCCACCTCGCCAGAATTATCAAGGGGGCAACTACAATTACTACTGACGAGGGGGGCACGTAGATACAGATACTAGAGTAATGCATAGTAAAAACACTGTTTGCAGCAAAACTCTAGTAGAAGTACCACGCCAGCCCACTCCCCACTTTTCAACCCCCCCCCAAAGCATCATGGATATCCAAGAAATCCAAAAAGGATCACAACAGCCCCAAATCGAGCCTTCTCGTCTACCACAAAACATCACAAGTCACACCGACACAATCACCAGTCCCGCGAGCGGAGCGCCAGTCACTAACACAACCCACACCAAATTTCGATACCCGTACATACCTATGTACAGCAGGACGCACGGAAGGGCACGATATGCTTATGCAGCACAGGCCTTGCTACAGACTGTAGATTTCAAGCTAGAAGATTTAAAAAACTGGGCTATCTTAGACTCAGGCGCCACGAGTCACTTCCTAGTCACAAATGCACCAGTAAATGACATCCTACCAGCAGCCAACCCACTAACAGTTCAAATACCAAATGGGGAACGTGTGACATCAACACACACATGCAACCTGGACATGCCCCACTTACCTGAACCAGCACGACAGGGGCACATCATGCCAGGACTTGCTTCACACTCCCTACTTTCAGTCACCAAACTCTGCAATGCTGGTTGCACAGTAGAATTCACAATGATTGGATGTAACATCACATACCGAGGCAGAAAAATCGTATGTGGTAAAAAATGCACTGCAACTGGCCTCTGGATGATCCCCATCACAGACAAGCCCAACGCTATCCAACCTACAATCAACCAAACTAGCCCACCCACCCACAATTTTGACACAATTAATTCGGCAAAAGAATTCGCAACCAATACCATCCAAACAAGTACCATGGAGGAATTGGCAAAATATTACCATCAATGTCTACTTTCACCACCAAAACTAACATTACTACAATCCATCAACAATCAACCACTCCGGACCTTCCCTGGCCTTACATATGGACTCATCAGCAAACATCTCCCACCCTCTACAGCAACGGACAAAGGGCACATGAAACGACGGAAACAAAACATCCGCAGCACAAGAAGTAATAAAACAGACATCCAACATGCAAAATTTGAGGTCATGGACATGCACCCACCACAACAAATGTGCGCAGCACTGGATATGTTTTGTTTCGCAGCACTAGCAGATGCAAATGAAGGCACCATGTACACGGACCTCACCGGAAAATTCCCCGTCAGATCATACAAAAATAACCAATATGTTTTTGTGGCCTACTTCTACAGCCTCAATGCAATCATTGTCCGGCCAATGCCCAATCGCACAGACAATGCAATGGTAGCCACATTCAAAGACATCATTGAACATCTCAAATCTTGTGGTCATCAACCCCAACTCAATGTCATGGATAATGAATGTTCCAAGGCAGTCAAAACCTACATCAACAGTGAAAACATCAATATTCAGTTGGTAGAACCCCACGACCATCGCGTCAATGCTGCTGAAAGAGCCATCCAGACCTTCAAACACCACTTCATTGCAGGACTAGCAACTGTGGACATAGATTTTCCAATCCAACTGTGGGATGAATTCCTCCCACAAGCACAAATGACACTCAACATGCTACGCACATCCCGACAAAATCCAAATAAAACAGCGTATGAAGAATTACATGGCCAATTCGACTTCAACAAAACTCCAATTGCACCACTGGGAACAAGAGCACTCATCTACGACGACCCAGACTCAAGAACATCATGGGCACCTCACGGCACAGATGCATTCTACGTCAGCCCAGCACTACTTCATTACAGATGCCTACGATTTTTCAACCCAGAATCAAGATCATTTCGCACATCAGGATCCTACAAACTATATCCAACACATTGCACTAACCCTTCAATTTCTCAGGCAGATCTAACACTCCAAGCTGCAAATGAACTATGCAAAACCCTCCAGATGTCACATGCCCAGAAAATGATGTTATCAACACAACAAAAATTACAACACACAAAGGCCCTGAATGAATTAACAGACATCATCACCAACAGTACACCACCGAGGGTGGTCCCTAATGTGACACCACCACTTGAACCAGTAGGACCTCCGAGGGTGAATGCACCATCCACCTCAGTCAATCCAACCTCTCCAAACAACATCTACAAAACCAAACTTGTACATCAAAGGAAAACACGCTCCAACACACCAATGCCTACCATCATCGAAGAGATTGAACCTCCGAATAATACAACAAATCGATCAGACAATCAACCAAAAGTGACAATAACCACCCCAACTACATTACCTCGACGTTCACCACGAATCAACAATGGAAAAGCCATCAATAGCAAACGGAATTCTGCCAAACAAATCTCCCGAAAGCGCCTACAAAAACTAATTGAAGAACAAACAATACGCGACAAGCAAATCCTACAGATGCAACAAACACATGACAAAATTCTCACCCAAAAATCTCAGAAATTGCCCAACACTTCATCCCTGATAACATACCACCATGTTCCTCCCAAAGGATACAAAGCAACCATCCCTAACATAACCCAAGACGAGGAGGATAACCACCCTGAGACTCAACAACCAGTCCAATACAACCCAATTCCAAAATTCAGGCAGAATAGACCAGCAGCAATCAGCCAAGAGGCGTTATACCACATCGTTGGAGTAGGATATACAAATGCACCAGAAATTACAATACCAGACAAATTGAAGTCATCCAGACTCACAATTGAACCTGCCATCGACATTGAAGAATTATGCAATGGTGTGGTCCATCCAGTCACACAAGAAACCATCACAAAATATCAAAAATTGGCCAAAGATCCCCTCCTCCAAAAAGTATGGACAAAAGCAATGGCAAAGGAACTGGGACGACTTGCCCAAGGATTTGGCGACACAAAGGGCACTGATACCATCCGATTTCTTACAAAGGATGAAATCAAATGCATCCCAGCAGATCGCACAATTACCTATGCAAGAATTGTTGTGGACTACAGACCTCAAAAAGAAGACCCCAACAGAGTACGCATCACAGCAGGAGGCAACCTCATTGACTACCCATATGAACTTACAACACGCACAGCAGACCTCACCACTACCAAACTCATGTGGAACAGTGTCATCAGCACCAAGGGTGCAAAATACGCATGTGCAGATGCCAAGAACTTCTACCTCACTGCACCACTCGAACGCCATGAGTACATGCGCATGCCAATCGAAATCTTCCCACAAGAATTTATTGATCAATATGGTTTGGCTGAAAAGGTCCACAACGGTTTTGTCTACTGTGCAATCATACGCTGCATGTATGGACTCCCCCAATCTGGAATTCTGGCCAACAAACTCCTTCGAGAAAGGCTCAGTGACCATGGCTACTTCGAAATGCCACACACACCTGGATTTTGGAAACATGTCTCCCGACCCATCTCATTCACATTGGTGGTGGACGACTTCGGCATCAAATACGTCGGAGAGGAACATCTCAATCATCTAATTGGAGTTCTGGAAGAAAACTACACAATGGACGTTGATACTACTGGTGGCCTCTACTGTGGAATCAAATTAGACTGGCACTACGACCAAGGATACGTCGACATATCCATGCCAAATTATGTTCAAAAGAAACTCATCGAATATGAACACATCAAACCAAAAAGACCACAATACTGTCCATACTCACCTAATCCAATTCAATATGGCAAAGCAACACAGGATCCACTCCCAGAAGATACTAGCAATCTACTTGATAAGGATGGAAAGAAATTTGTACAACAAGTCATCGGAAGCTTCCTCTTTTATGCACGAGCCATCGACATGACAATCCTACTTGCACTAAATGCCATCGCAGGTGCACAAGCAGCACCAACACAAAATACACTGAAAAGGGTCCATCAACTCCTTGACTACATGGCAACCAATCCAGATGCAATTGTCAGATACCGCGCATCAGACATGGTCCTCAATGTCCACTCAGATGCATCATATCTATCAGCTCCAAAAGCCCGCAGCAGAGCAGGAGGCTATTTCTTCCTTGGCAGCCTTCCAAAACATGGTCAACCAATTCAACTCAACGGAGCCATACATGTCACATGCACAATACTCAAACTTGTGGCAGCATCTGCCGCAGAAGCAGAATTGGGAGCATTATTCCACAATGCCCAACAGGCTAAAATCATTCGATTAACCTTACAAGAAATGGGACACCCACAACCAGCCACACCAATCCACATTGACAACACTACAGCCGTGGGCATAGTCAACAGCACAATCAAGCGACAACGCTCCAGATCCATGGAAATGAGATACTTCTGGCTACTAGATCGCGAAGCACAGAAAATTTTACCTTCATCTACACCCCAGGGCAAGAAAACCTGGCAGATTATCCAACAAAACATCATACAGCAGAAGTACATCGACATGTCAGACCCTACTATCTGCAACAAGCCAACTCACCTATCCAGCTCATACGCGCTGCAAGACCTAGTGCTCGGCGAGGGTGTGTTGAAACACTGGCAGATGGGTATCTAAAGAAGATACCTCTGCCACGTGTCCCATCTATTGCCCAAGCACAGGCCCACACAGCACACGTGGACCTATTTCGTACCCTAGGTACAAGAACTCGAACTCGAGTACCGCTCGGACATGGGACTCCAGTCCCACTAAGTACTGGGACTCCTATCCCACATCCTCACTCGTGTACCTCTAAGATACTCCACAGAATCACACACGAGATGAGACAACTAGCAAACAGAATTATGTAGCTCATAATAATTCTAAGCTCGTTGTTAGCATATCTAATTATAGTGATTATTAGTCTCTTTGACAGAGCTTAGAATTACATCTAACAACTAACAACAAAGCACGTCGCTGCAACAGTAAGCAAACAACAAGCTACTATGCCCGACTATACTCCAACCAGCGTCGCCGATATGCGCGCTGTGTTCCCCGAAAGCCCCGCAGCAATACAAGGTGAACCAACGCTCGTCGAACTCCTCCGCATCCTCAAATACCTGATGGATTGTTCGCAAACGAACGAATCAAGCATCTCCGACTGCAATCTCCTATTTCTTTGCATCCCGCCGGAACTATACGCCACGTACACCAACACGATTTATCCACTCCTACCGCTGGATCCGGGCGTAACTCCAAACTATTTCGGAGCAAACGATGCAGCAGCTCGCGCAACAGTAAAAGCGCAGTTTGAGAACGCAAAAAAGTTATATCTCGAATGCAAGAATATGAACAAATCACTCACCGAGGAATTCCTCTCCCTCGTCCCCCAACTCTACACCAAAGAGTTCAAGTCAGCTCGCCTCGGAAATCCCAACCTCTCCTTCCGCGATGTCTTCCAACAGTTTCTCACTCTCTACGGTGAATCTGACGAGAACGACCGCAAGACCAACAAGGACCGCATGGAGACAAATTGGCATCCCAACGATGGGATTCAAACCCTCATCAGCCAGATTGCTGATGGCATCGAATATGCCCACTTCGCTGGCCAAGCAATCCACGACGCAGAAGCAATTGACATAGGCATCCGCGCCATCATGCGATGTGGCCTCTTCACGCACGACTACGAACTATGGATCCAAGAACACGACAAATCTTGGCTCAACTTCAAGATTTTCTGGAAGGAACGAGCAAAGCTCAAGAAGAAGACCGTCCGAGCCGGGAGTTTGGGATACGGCATGAATGCCGAAGAAGTTAATGAAGAAGAAAGCAAAATTTTTGAGAAGAGTGTACAAGAGTTTGGGCAAGCACACGCTGCCACACAAGCAGCAATACAGGCACTTACGGCCAACAACGGCAACCTCACAAACAACGTCGCGACATCGATCTCCGCCCTTCAGCAACAAATGCACTCGATACAATCCACCATACAAAATCTTGCGATGGCAGGTACAAATAAGCCCCCAACCGCTCCACCAGCGAATCAACTCCCCCCCCTGCACAACAACAGTACCAACCTCCCCCTCAACAATATCAACCTCCCCCTCAACAATATTACCCTCCCCCCCAATACCAACAACAGCAGCAGTATCAATACCAGCCCCCCAACAATTACGGCGGGCGTGGCCGAGGACGCGGCGGTGGAAGAGGTGGCGGACGAGGCGGACAAGGAGGCCGTGGAGGCCGAGGAGGACGTGGAGGCTACAATCAACCCCCAGTAAACCAGGGGCAATTTAATCCACCCCCAGGATATCAACAGCAACAATATTCGGCACCGCAAAATCCAAACAAGCGCTACGAAAATGAAGACTACTGCCACACTCACGGCGCCGATCTCCCAGGCGGCCACAACAGTGGCAACTGCACCAAGCCGGCATACAACCATCAATACGCCGCCACCCGAAACAATGCGATGGGCGGATCAGCGAAGGGATCCCACAAGGTCATCATGCCTAGTGGCCGCATCATCACGCAGTGTGTGGGATGTGCTCCACCTCGAGCTTCCAAAAACTATGGTGGTGGTACCTACTATTGACGGGGAGGGCGCGTAAGTACTCCACCTAGTGTAATGCATAGTAAAAACCCTGTTTGCAGCAA
>ENA-UOYD01000288-UOYD01000288.1-marine-metagenome-genome-assembly--contig:-NODE-288-length-11910-cov-2.277529_pt1 | contig 11910 bp, 9 predicted proteins | sample MGYA00238169_ERZ767097 | MGnify/ENA primary metagenome ERZ767097 (study PRJEB28937, sample SAMN06267346) | marine metagenome | isolation source: Columbia River Estuary | place: USA:Columbia River Estuary... | reverse complement strand
CTAATACGAATACTCCATCTACAATTTTATAATAACCTTTATTGTAATCATCAGGTATATTCATATTGTCATTATCTAATATACAACCATAATCATTTTTACCTATAACATACCCATTATCATTAAAGATAAAATGAGTGTATAGTTTAGTAGGTTCTATAATCTTTAATAGGTTAATATCTTCGATTAGAGCACTTAAATCTACATTAGGTGTATTATATCCTTTTTCTTTTAAAAGACTATAATGGTCTCTTAAATTACAGGCTTCCATAGTGCATCCGGGTGTATTCGCTTTTGGATAAAAGAATACCACCAGTTTTTTACCCTGATAATCTGATAATGACACTGGCTTTCCTTGGTCATTTAAGACGCTAAAATCGGGAACCTTATCCCCTACTTTTAATGTGGTCATATTTTTTAACTTTGTAACTGCTAAAATACAATAAATGTCAAAACAAGAAAAGGTTGAATTTGTAATTTCCAGTTTAAATGCCTTATATCCTGAAATTCCAATTCCTCTGGAACATAAAGATCCGTACACTCTTTTAATTGCGGTTTTAATGTCTGCACAGAGCACCGATGTGCGAGTGAATCAAATAACCCCTTTATTATTTGAAAAGGCCGATAATCCCTATGACATGATTAAACTTTCTGTTGAAGACATTAGAAACATCATAAAGCCTGTAGGATTTTCTCCAATGAAAAGTAAGGGTATTTTCGGCTTATCAAAAATACTTATTGAAAAATATAATGGCGAAGTACCTCAGGATTTTGAAGCTTTAGAATCATTGCCATCAGTAGGCCATAAAACAGCCAGTGTAGTCATGTCTCAAGCATTTGGTGTTCCTGCATTCCCGGTTGATACTCATATACACAGATTAATGTACCGTTGGAACCTAAGCAATGGCAAAAATGTGGTTCAAACTGAAAAAGATGCTAAAAGATTATTTCCCAGAGAATTATGGAATGATTTGCATTTACAGATTATCTGGTATGGCAGACAATATTCCCCGGCCAGAGGCTGGGATTTAGAAAAAGATATGATAACAAAAAGGATTGGCCGAAAATCAGTACTAGATGCTTATTATAAATTAAAAAAGTCCTGATGACTAATTATCAGGACTTTTTCAAAGTTTAGTTGAGAAGCGCTTCAAACTTCATTTTATTACAATTAATAACACTTAAAGCCTTAGAATAATTTAGAAGAAAATTAACCGTTTCTTCCTTCGGTTGTAAGTCGTTAAATTTTTTAATTGAATTATTAGTGTAAAGTTTTGCCATTTGTTATAGTTTAAATTAATAATCTATCAAACGGAACAAAACTTGTTTTATTGTTTAATTCGTTAAAACTATATTATGTTTATCAATAATTTTTCTCAAATTAATGAGTGCATATCGCATTCTACCTAGTGCTGTATTAATACTTACGCCCGTTTTATCTGATATTTCTTTAAAACTCATATCATCATAAATCCGCATTAACAGGACTTCTTTTTGATCTTCAGGAAGTTCTTCAACCAGTCGTTTCACATCATTTTCAACCTGCTCCTTTATAATTTTCTTTTCGGCGTTTAAGGAGCTGTCACTTAATACAGAAAAAATGCTGAACTCACCACTATTATCAAATTTTGGCATTCTGCTGTTTTTTCTAAAATAATCAATGACCAAATTATGCGAGATACGCATAACCCATGGTAAAAATTTACCTTCTTCATTATAAGCACCTCTTTTTAAAGTACGTATAACCTTGATAAAAGTATCCTGAAAAATGTCTTCAGTGACGTCTCTGTCATATACTTTTGAATAAATAAAACTGTAGATTTTTTGTTTATGCCTGTTAATAAGAATTTCTAAGGCATACTCTTCTCCATTTATATATCTACTAACTAATGTAGCATCTGGTATAATTTCGTGTTGCATAATCATTACTTTTAATGCATAGAAGAGTTCTTCTTTGCTTGGGGTTAATTATTTAAAAGTAATTTTCTGCTATAGGCTAGAAGTATTTTGTGATTAATAACATGTCAAATATAATCACAAACAATCTTAAAAAACAATAAATAGTTGTTTTTTTTTAACTGTTTAACAGTTTAAAATGCAATTTTTACGATGAAATACATGAAAATCGATGAATCACCTATCATAAAAGAGGTCCATAATGATCACTTTTAAAGGCTTTAAATAATAAATTTAGAAGGATAAAATACTTATAGTATCTTTGCGAAATTATTCTTAAAAAGCTATGATTACTAATCTTTCAGACGTCAATCCGAAACATAATATCATTATTAAAGGGGCGAAATTGCACAATTTGAAAAATATTGATGTGGTGATCCCCAGAAATAAACTAGTTGTTATTACCGGTTTATCTGGTTCTGGTAAGTCAAGTTTAGCTTTTGACACCTTATATGCTGAAGGACAAAGACGTTATGTAGAAAGCTTGTCAAGTTACGCACGTCAGTTTTTGGGCAGACTAAACAAACCAAAAGTGGATTATATCAAAGGCATTGCGCCTGCAATTGCCATTGAACAAAAAGTGAATTCCACAAATCCACGTTCAACTGTTGGAACCACCACTGAAATTTATGATTATCTCAAATTATTGTTTGCCAGAATTGGCAAAACATATTCTCCTGTATCTGGAAATGAAGTAAAAAAAGATACCGTTTCAGATGTTTTAAAATATCTAAAGAAGTTCCCTGAAGGCGAAAGACTGTTACTCCTCGCTCCTATTCATTTGGAAAGTGGCAGAGAAATGCAGGATAAACTAAAGGTTTTACAACAACAGGGTTACGCCAGGATTAAGGTTAATAAGGATGTTTTAAGAATTGATGAAGTAGAAAACTTAAGCACCAATGACATTTTTTTAGTCGTCGATAGAATTATTATAAAAGATGAAGAAGATTTTGAAAATAGATTAGCCGATGCGGTTCAGACTGCTTTTTTTGAAGGAAAAGGAGAATGTATCATTGAAACACTTAGCGATAGTTCTATAAAACTTTTTAGTAACAAATTTGAACTGGATGGTATTACTTTTTTAGAGCCTAATGTTCATTTATTTAGTTTTAATAATCCCTATGGCGCATGCTCAAAATGTGAAGGATATGGCGATATTGTTGGGATTGATGATGATCTGGTAATCCCGAATACTGGTTTGTCCGTTTATGAGAATGCCATTTTTCCTTGGCGTGGAGAAAGCATGAGCTGGTACCGAGATCAATTGGTCAATAATTCACATAAATTCAATTTTCCAATTCATAAACCCTTCTTTGAATTAACACCAGAACAAAAACAACTTATTTGGGAAGGTAACCAATATTTTGAAGGCCTGAATTCTTTTTTTACAGAGCTTGAATCTAAAGCCTATAAAATTCAAAACAGAGTCATGCTATCGCGTTACCGCGGTAAAACAAAATGCAAGACCTGCAATGGAAAACGCCTAAGAATGGAGGCTAATTATATTAAGATTTGTGGAGCAACCATCACAGATTTAGTTGAAATGCCTTTAAACAAATTAACCGGCTTCTTTAAGAATTTGGAATTAAACGACTATGACGCTAAAATTGCAGACAGGTTATTAAAAGAAATCAATAACAGATTATCGTTCCTTTCAAATGTGGGTCTGGATTATTTAACCTTAAACAGAAAATCGAATACGCTATCTGGTGGAGAAAGTCAACGTATCAATCTGGCGACCTCTTTAGGAAGTAGTTTGGTTGGTTCCATGTATATTTTAGATGAACCCAGTATTGGCTTGCATCCTAAGGATACTGAACGGTTAATCTCGGTTTTAAAATCTTTGAGAGATTTAGGAAATACGGTTATAGTGGTAGAACATGATGAGGATATTATGAAAGCGGCTGACAATATTATAGATATTGGTCCTGAAGCCGGAACTTTTGGCGGTCATGTGGTTGCTCATGGAACCTATGCAGATATCTTAGCATCAAATTCCTTAACTGCAGGCTACTTAAATGGAACCTTAGAAATTAAAATTCCAAAAACAAGAAGAACTTCTAAATATCACATCGATATTATAGGGGCCCGTGAAAACAACCTGAAAAATATTGATGTCAGGTTTCCGCTTGGTATGTTAACCGTGGTTACCGGCGTTTCAGGTAGCGGAAAAAGCACACTGATTAAAAAAATTCTTTATCCTGCACTGCAGAAAAAATTAACAGATTTTGGCGAGAAACCCGGACAATTCACTAATCTTGAAGGTAATTTCAGCAATGTAAATCATATAGAATTTGTAGACCAAAACCCTATTGGAAGGTCTTCACGTTCTAATCCTGTGACGTACATTAAAGCCTATGATGATATCAGAGCCTTATACGCTAATCAAAAATTAAGTACTATCAGAGCCTATCAGGCTAAACACTTTTCATTCAATGTAGATGGCGGACGCTGTGAGACTTGCAAAGGCGAAGGTGAAGTAACCATTGAAATGCAATTTATGGCCGATGTGCATCTGGAATGTGAAACTTGTAAAGGCAAAAGATTCAAAAAAGAAGTGCTTGAAGTGACTTTTGCAGATAAAAACATTGATGATATTTTAAATATGACCATTGATGATGCTATTTCTTTTTTTGATACCAATAAGCAAACTAAAATTAAAAACAAACTGCAGCCTTTGCAAGATGTGGGATTAGGCTATGTGACTTTAGGTCAAAGCTCTTCTACCCTTTCCGGTGGCGAAGCGCAACGTATTAAACTGGCTTCTTTTTTAGGTAAAGGCGCTCATAAAGAAAAAGCACTTTTTATTTTTGATGAACCTACTACCGGTTTGCATTTTCATGATATTTTAAAACTTTTAAAATCATTTAATGCGCTCATTGAAAACGGACATTCTATCATCGTTGTGGAGCACAATTTAGAACTTATTAAATGTGCCGATTACATCATTGATTTAGGTCCTGAAGGTGGAGAAAACGGTGGTCAAATTGTTGCTATGGGCACTCCTGAAGAAATAACAAACACACCTTCTTCTATTACAGGTAAATATTTAAAAGAAAAGCTTTAAGTTTATAATAAACTACCTCAGTATTCCGCAACTTGTTTCGATGTCCTATTTTTTTACTCTCAGCAACAATTTATAATCAATAAAACATAAACGCAGCGGCAAACATCAAGCCTACAGCTATTGGTAATACAAATATCATATAAACAAAAGTGACTATACCCGTTTTAAAGAAACTCATAAAATAGCTTTGTTTATAAAAATGCTTTATTGCTAAAAACAAATAGAAAAAAGTAGAAAGTACAATTCCCCAAATTAATCCATCTGGAATTTGCCAAATAAATTTAGCAGCCAATATGATAGTGAAAACAGTAAATAAAAAGGAATAATAATAGAAACTAAAAACCAGATGATGTGCAAATGAGCCTCTCCTCCAGAAAAACAGTTTTAATATCATAGCAAAAATTGGTAGTAATATAAAAAGTGCAATAGGAACGCTATCATAAAAAGTTTGCAATATAGTTCCTCCTTTTTTATTTGTCTGAAATTTAAGTATTTGAGTATACAAACGACGAATAAACCAATTTGCATCCTCTTTCATGCCCATTGCTTTAAGTTGCTCTTCAATTGGTGCTTTAGCTTCAATCAATGAATCTACTTTTTTAGAATCATAATTAAAAGTCATTTTAGGAATATCTGCATCTTTCGAATCTACTCTAATAATAGAATCTAAATTTTTTAATTCTTTGTCGTTAATCCCCGTTAAATATTTTGAATCCTTCAAAGGTTTTGTAATATTGGCTATTGTTGCAGAATCTATTGCTTGCGATTTCATGCTATCTGCGATTTTTTCATTTTCAAACCCTTTTTCCAAGACTTTATCTAAAGATTCAACTTGATCACGCACATCAAATGAAAACAGAAAAAAGAATACAACCGAAATGAACAAATACATTTGGGCAGGGTGCAAATAAAGAAGACGTTTACCTTCCAAAAATCGCTTGGCTAAATAACCAGGTTTAAACATTAAAGGAATAAAGCTTTTGAAAAAACGGGCGTCAAAAGAAAAATAGTTACTTATGGTGTTATAAAATAAAATACCTATGGTGAGCTCATCATTTGATTTTTGGCCACAATGCGGACAAAACTCAAAACTGTCGTTATATTCCTTTTCACAATTTTTACAAGTCACCATATTTTTTTCCATAAAATAATCTATTTAGTTATAAAAATATAAAAAAGAACTTAATTAAGTTAAATACTTACTCCAAACAAATAGCCTACAGCAGCTGTAATTCCCATGGCGATGGTACCCCAAAACACAATTCTAATCACCGCTTTAAACACATTTGAGCCTCCTGTTTTAGCGGCAAGTGCTCCTAAAATAATTAGAAATAAGATGGCGGATGCATACAGGTAATATTCCATGTTTTTTAAAGGAAAAAAAACAGTGACTAAAAAAGGAAGGGCGCCTCCAACTGTAAAGGAAGCCCCAGAAGCCAATGCCGCCTGAATAGGTTTTGCCTGGCTGATTTCATTGATACCCAATTCATCCCTGACATGTGCCCCTAATGCATCATGGGCTGTAAATTCTTTAGCTACTATTAAAGCCGTCTCTTTTTTTAAGCCACGCTGTTCATATATTTCTGCCAGTCTGATTAACTCTATTTCTGGCATTTCTTTTAACTCCACTATTTCTCTTTCAATATCAGACTTTTCTATATCTGTTTGAGAACTTACTGAAACATATTCACCTGCCGCCATTGATAAAGCACCAGCTACAAGTCCAGCCAAAGTTGCTAATACAACAGGATCCCTAACATCACTAGCGGCAGCAACACCAATGGCAATACTGGCTGTTGACAAAATACCATCATTAGCACCAAGAACCGCTGCTCTCAACCAGTTACTCCGGTGTATATAATGATTGTCTAAATAATTATCTGCATTACTGATGTTGTCCTTCATTCTTATGAAATAATTTAATAATTTTTCAAATACACCTAAAAGCTTATTGAAGCTATTTCATTTAAATATTTAAAAAATAGTACCGTGGCTTCACTCTACTAATTTAACCATTTTTTATGTAATAAAATAAAGACGGCCTTTATTACTAACGATGGCTGGTTTTAAGTTCAAAATATTTTGTGGCACGCTGTTTGTAATTAACCTATTGTCTCACAATTAAAACTTACAATTATGAAAAGAACATTATTATTAGCAAGTTTAATTCTTATTGGAATTACTGCTGCAGCAACTACAAACAAATCAATTAACAACAGCGAAAATGCAACAACTTTTATTAATGGTTATGGTAATTCTTTCATATTTGTAGAAGGTGGTATTGAATTTTCTGTATTTCCTGATGGTCAATTTGATTTTAACATTTTGAATAACAGGTCTAACCTAAATGTATCCATTGGATCTCCTAATCTAAATGTTAGTTTTAATTCAGGTTATGATTATAATAATTATGTACAATATGATGAATATGGAGCGGTTATTCAAATTGAGAATACACCAATTTATTATGATTATTACGGACGTATTTCACAAGCTGGAAATGTAAATATTAATTATAATAATTATGGTTATATCTCACGAGTAGGTGGTTTATATGTGCATTACAACAGATACAACGTTTATACACATTATTCTGGATATATTAATAATTACAACAGATATTATGTATACAGACCTTGGCATACGTATTATAGTGCTCCGTCATACAACTATTGTGTAGTTTATAACAAGCCTTATAGAAAATATTATAATCCGGTTAGATACTCTTATAATAAACCATATTATAATAACTACAGACCAACAACCTCTGTTGCAACAAGAAGAGGAAACTCAATTGAAAAAAACAGAAGTTATGCAACGGCTAATAGAAGTTATAATGACACGCGACGAGATAATTCTAAAATAAAATCCAATTCTAACAATAAAAGAAATTTGGCACATTTAGAAAATAATCGCAGCACAAGTCGAAATGATAACAGAGTGAATAATAACGTTATTAAAAGAGAAAACACCAGTTCTAGAAGAGATTATTCTCAATTAAATGACAATAGAAACTCAAAAGAAACCGTTATAAGAAATAATAAAGCCAATAATACGAGAACTAATGAGGTAAGACAACGAACCAATTCAGTAAAACAACAACCAAAAACCTCAAACACTCGTACATATAATAAAACAATAACTAGAAATACACCGCAAGTTGCAGAGCGTTCAAATCAAAATAGAACGTCAACAACACAAAGCAAAAGTAACTCTAGAAATAGTAATAATAAAACGTCTGACGCAAAAAGAAGACGTTAATAAATTTGGTTGGTTAGTTGGAAAGCCCTGCGATATGTTTGCCTCAAAGCGACTTCGCAGGGTTTTCTGTTTTATTTAATTCCAATACGCTTTAATAGAGTATCTAAGATCTTAGAAACATCATCAGAAAGCTTAAACACGTAAACTATATAACCATAAAAAGCCGTAAATAATATTGTTTTTAATCCAATATTTATAATAGCATGAAATGGGAATTCCCAAAAATAAAACACAGCTACGCAAATTAAAATAAGAAAGGTGGTTTTAAATGTTTCTATGGTAAATGGAGTAATTTTAAAAGCATATTTCACAAATAGTATTTTAGCAATATTATAAGCAACAACGGCAATAAAGGTGGCGAACGCTGAACCATTGATGCCATAAATAGGTATAAAAACCATATTTAATCCAATGGTTGTAATAACTAAAAAAACACCTAACAATAATACCATTCTATAATAATCACTATTAAACAAAATAGCATTACTATTCCCTAATAAATTATCTATAAGTTTAGAGACTCCAATTAAAATGACGATTACTAATCCGCCACTAAATTTTTCCGGAATTAGCAGGTATAATTCATTAATATTTAAAACAATTACCAGAAAAATAAAGCCTCCTATTATATATAAATTTAAAGAGCTTTTTTTGTATAATTTTTCTAATTCTATGGTGTTATTTTCATTTAATAATTTAGCTGTTACGGGACTGATAATCTGGTGTAAAGATCTTAGGGGAACTCCTATAACACTTGCTATATATATAGCAACGCCATAATAGGCCACTTTCTCTATATCAACATAATAGCCCAGCATAAACTTATCAATTTCTAAAATTAAATTAGCTACAGAACCTGCTACAATAATTAAAGCGGTATACTTTAATACCCGTGATAAACTTTTAAATCGCTGAAATTTTAATACGGGTTGCCTTAAACTAAAAGCATAAACACCCATAAGAACCATACGTAAAAAATAAATCCCCACAATGCCATCAATCAGCTCTTCTACATTTATCCACTCAAAATACAAGCAAAATAATAAAATGGTCGTTCCTAATCTATGGAATACCTCTTTCATGAAATTACCCCAAACACTTTGCATTTGCACTCTGCTCCAGGCATAAAAGACTTCAAAATAGGCAAAGTTTATCGCAGAAATATATATGAGCCAATAATAGTCCTTAATAATGGCATTTTTTTGAGATAGCCAATTACTGATGACTTCAAATGAAAACTGCCCTATGAGCCCTAACGGAATGATAATCGCTAAAGGCAAAAACAGCATTAAGGTTAAAAAACTATTTTGCGACTGTCTAGTTTTAAAAATGGTATAAAACTTAATTATTGTATTGTTGGTTCCAAAAGCCATCAAAGGCATCATAATATTTGCTGTAGAGAGCATAAAGGTGATGAGCCCAAAATAAGTATCACTAATAAAATTGGTAAATAAAAACAGCACGTTTATAGCGCCAATTCCAAAACCCAGATAGGTAGTGACTGTATTTTTAATAGATTGTGAAGCAACAATTCCCATTATATTAATTTAGATAAGGACTCAGTTAGAAATTTTCTGTGATACTTTTGCAATCCAATTGGGTTTGTTTTCAATTCACCCTTCTTAAATGCCTTGTAATGATTTAATATAATGTTTTTTAAGGCGTTATAGTCATCATAGTATACATAGTCCCCTGTATTGGTTTCCTTTATAATAGTTTCAACATCAGATGCTTTTGGACCAAGTGCAATAATAGGTCTGTTAGAAACCATGTATTCAAATAATTTTCCAGGAATGATGCATTTTGTGTCTTCAGAATCTATTTCTATCAGTACTAATAATTGTGATTTTTTTTGATAGTTAATTGCTTCTTTATGTGAAACATAACCCACATTATTAATATAATTACTTAAATTATTTTTTTCTATGGAATCAAGTATATTTTCACTTATTAGTCCAACAAAATTGAGTTGAAGGTCTAAGGAGAAATCGTCATTTTCTTGAATGATATCATTTAATACTTTCCATAAAACCTCTGGGTTTCTTTTTGAAAGTAATGAGCCGATATGAGACATAGAAAATTTACTGTCTAATTCTGTTTTTTCAGTAGTCTGAATATCATAACCATTGGTAATGACCTGAATTGGCTTATTGGTGATGTTTTTAAATTCTTCTTTTGTAATAAAACTTGTAACAATAACTTGATCAGCACCTGTTAAAACTAGCCTTTCCAACAGTTTATGCTTTATTTCAGATTTTTTTGTTAATCTTAACTGTTTATGATAGCCTATACTTGTCCAAGGATCTCTAAAGTCTGCCAGCCACTTCACTCCTAGTTGTTTTTTTAATTGCAAACCTATGAGGTGCAAACTATGTGGCGGCCCCGTAGTAATGATAGTTTCTATTTTTTCATTTTTAATATATTCTGAAAGAAACTTAACAGAAGGTTTTACCCAGCCTATACGTGCATCGGGTATAAAGAGATTGCCTCTAACCCAAAGCATTACTTTTTCTAATAAATTTTGATTTCTTTCCTCTAGAATAATACCTTTACTTATGTCTTTTGACTTTTTGTTAGAAAGTATTCGAGCAAATTTATAGGGTTCAGAAATTGGATGTTTTATAATTTTGAGGTTCGAGGAAACTTCACTCAGAAAACTGGTGTCCATGATGGGGTAATTTGGGTTTTCAGGAACGTATACAATGGGTTCTATATTAAATTCAGGCAGATACTTTACAAATTTTAACCAACGCTGTACACCAGGCCCTCCGGCAGGTGGCCAATAATAGGTTATGATGAGTGCTTTTTTATGCACTGTCGTTCTTTTTTTGTTTAAGTTGATATAATAAACCTAAAATAACCAAAATACCAACTAAAATTGAGCTGGCTAAAGAAATGGCGCTTCCTATTTTTACAACATCTGGATCAAACTTAAATTCAATAATATGGTCACCAGCAGGAATTTGCATGCCACGTAAAACATAATTAACACGTATATGCTTCGCCTCTTTACCATCTAAAAAAGTCTTCCATCCATTAGGATAATAAATTTCAGAAAAGACCGCAAAACCTTCATTTCTATTTTTTGACACATATTTTAAATAGTTTGGTTTATGCTTAATAAGTTTTATTGAAGCTAATGAATCCAGACTATAATTATCTTTAAGATGGTTCATCTCAGAGTTCAATACAGCCTTGATTTTATTATCTAAATTACCTAATGCTAACATTTCCTCATTTGCAGAATTAACTTTCTTTAATTCTTTGACAAACCATGCGTTCCCGTTAGCCTCATCATTGGTATATGGAAAAACAGTTCCCAAACTATCTTGAGCTATAAGATATTTGGCATTAAGCATATTAAGTATCTTTAAGTTGTTTTTAGCAACATAAAAATCAAACAACTCACTGTAGCGCTTTAATTCAGCGGCATTATAGCCATTTAACGAATTATGAAAATAAGATGGTTTTGCAGCCCCGCCTACTAAATCAAACACGCGATAATAGCTGGTGTCTTGTAAAATGTAATTATCGGCTTCATTAGCTACAAAAGGTTTGTTTACCTGAATTGAAGAAACAAAATCGTCATTGTTTACATAGCGTCTATCAACCCCAACTAAATCAAA
>ENA-UOYD01000286-UOYD01000286.1-marine-metagenome-genome-assembly--contig:-NODE-286-length-11926-cov-5.442316_pt1 | contig 11926 bp, 6 predicted proteins | sample MGYA00238169_ERZ767097 | MGnify/ENA primary metagenome ERZ767097 (study PRJEB28937, sample SAMN06267346) | marine metagenome | isolation source: Columbia River Estuary | place: USA:Columbia River Estuary... | reverse complement strand
CACCATTCTATGCCAAGAAAAGCGAGACTGTTCAATCCATGCTAAAAATTATCAATAAATTCATGCCTCAGGATGTAAAAGATTATCAGGGGACGGTGTCTGAAAGTGCAACCAAGTTTTTCAAGTTCAACATTGAGTACTGGAAGAGATTATTCACAGAGGATGAACATCCATCCATTACCATTGTGGAGAATATTTCAGAAGTTAGTGACGAGAAGTCGGTGGGCAAAACAGTAATAATTGTCGTTGATACTGATTCCGATAGCGTGAATCCAACCATGGACCGGGCAAAAGAGAATGAGGGGTTGTGGAAGGCCAATGATGGTTCTGAGTATGAAGCCAGGGTTGTTATGGGGATGTATTATGTTGATGATGAGCATCTGAAGCCGGGAAAGTTTGAGTGTGTGCGTTGGGCTCGCCACGGGAATGGATTTAAAGAGTACTGGTGTCAGGAGAGAAACAATAAATCGAATGTGATTATGACACATGCGAAAGGTATTCGCAGGCGCAATAATGGTACTCATTTTGCTACAATTGTGGTTTATGTGAAGATTGAAGCTCCACAGATGGATCGCCACAGGCTTGATTTCCATCGCTCGATAGGAGGTCAGATGCATGTTTATTGCAGCTGTACTGAATTTCCACTAATAACAACGGGACGATGGTTGAAGGATAAGAGGACATGCATGCAAGTGGGATGTTCGCGGAAGGAATGGTTGATTTGCAGTAACAATGAGTGTACGACACGAATATGCAAAAAATGCTTTGAGGGCATGTCTGCGACCAGAGTAAATATCCTTGACCCACCCTGTGAACGACGTCAAGGTGTGAATGAAAGTATCAATTCCAATGAATCTAGTGATTTTGACGAAGATAGTTGTGATAATAATCAAGATGGAGATTTCGGTGGGGATGTTGTGTATGAGAACGAATATGATGATCCTAATGCAGACATCCATGATGATGATAGGGTCAGAGGAGAAATTATGGGGACGACATTTTTGGAAGACTACAGAAATAGTTCGGAAGATTACATGAATGAAGATGATGAAAATGCTGAATATGATGAAGATGGAGACGGTCACTTTGATTGTGGTATACGTGAATGTGTTCGGCGTAGAATGGATGGTGTGTCAAACACAGACATGGAGCTTGGAGGATATCCTCTGGGTGACTACCTGACAGGATCACGATATGACTCGGGAGACAGGGGCTTATGCACGAGAGTTGAGGAAGGTTCTGAAGGCGAAGATGATGACATGGGAGCCCCTATACCAACGACAGATGCGGGGGATTATGCATACAGCATTTATCGTCGTAAAAAAGAGCTTCGTGGCGTTCCAAGTCATGTCATTATGAATCAAGTTGGAAATCTTTGTAATAGATACAACCATCGTATAGTCGGAAAGAATTCAGAGCAGAATTTCATCCAGAGGATTGTTGCGAAACAAGATGGAACATCACACCCGTTGTTATACCTCATGTCTACAATGTTCCCTAGTCATTTCTATGCAGAGGCGACTCGTGATCCTTGTGCTGTATTGGGGGATGTACCAATATGTTGTTACTCCCGTCAATCGCATCCATTTGGATTTTGCTCTCAATTGGAGCGTAGTCGCGTCCTTTTGACGAGTTCGAGCTCTTCGACGAGTACATCTCCCTCTCTGTTGGGATTTGTTTATGATGTTCTAACAAATAGTGCAATGAGCAATGTTGACTCAAGGCTTGTTGATCGTCACGGTTTTAAGGTTGATGTTGTGAGTCCACACGGGATATCTGTACGTGAGAAGGATGACAGTGATCTCTCCGAGAGTGTTGACAGTCACCAGGCGGCACTTGATTTAGCGGCTGCAATGCCATATGTTACATTTGATTTATTCCTTACATTCACATGCAACCAGAGGTTTCATCCGGGCGTGAGGCACTTGCATAAGTATAAAGAAAGTATGGAGTGGACTCAATTTTTTCCAGGATATTCACGTATGCACATCAATGAGAAGATTGAGGTTAAGCGATCCTATGAGCTTGCCTATGGATCAGTTCTTACACGGGTTTGGTACGAAGTTAGGAGAATCTTTCTGAAATACTTGACTTGTAGCAAGACATCTGTGTTTCGTAGTGTGAAGGATTCGTTCTGGAGGGATGAATATCAAGATGACTCTGGCAACTTATGTCACATACATGGATTGGTTGCACTCTCCAAGGAGGATTTGTCGGATAAAGAATTTTTGAATTTTGTTTGCGACTTGCAGAAGTGTAATCTTGCCGAGATATTTGACACCCAAAATTTGCAGCAATATGTTGACTTGGGTGTCTTTCGTAGCATCCATGAGTATGAGGATAAGTTGAAGATCGCGAAAGAAGTTCTTCCTCACAGGTGTTCCCCAAGATGTAAGATGAGAGTAGCGCATGAGGGGAAACCATCCGAGCAGTTGAAGTGTAGGGTCCCACATCCGTTAAATTATCGCAAAGATCCTCTTAGACATGAGTTCCGGCCATTGGGATATACCTTTTCCAACGATTGTTTATTAATACTGAAAGAGGCGGGTATATATGATCCGGATCATGTACGATGTGGTCAGGATCTTAATTACTGGCTAGGGGGGGCTTATCGGAAGAACGGAGCCCCAAAGGGAACTTTCAAGGACCCGATGTTCTGTCCCACACGTCACTATGGCCCATGCAACCCCAATTCAACCGAAAATATTTCCCCTGTAAATGGGGTCCTGTTTGCAACTACTAATTCTATGCAAAATTTGCAAGTTGTACGTGGCACCAATGGTGTGGCGAGGTACATTGTAGACTATTTACTCAAGATTGATGAAGGGAACAGGGTGTCTCTTAATGCAAATGTCCATTCAGGTTCAGAAATGCACGCTGATGAAAGATTTCTCCATAATACGAAGATCGCTCGCTCTGAGATAAATGAGAACAAGGCATTGGAGAAGTCTAGGTCTAGGAAGCATCCCTCAGGAAGAGCCATCGCGTTCCCAGACATGCTCGGCAGAGTTTTAGGTCATTCGGACGTTTTGACCAGTCTGAAACACATTCATATCCAAACATTGTCCCTGGAACAAAGGAAAACAACACATCTCCATCTCACTTCTACAGGTGCCCTGGCTGTCAGCGATGTGAATTCGACAGAGTCGGATTGCCAAATTGTTCGTCGGGAAAAACAATTCCCTGCGGAAAGAAATTTTACTAGAAGCCAATCTTTATTATATCGGCACAACACTGGTAGTTCCGTGTCATATGATATGGTAACACAATTTGGTTTGCGTCCTGTGGAGTTCCTAGAGGTTTTCAACTCGCTTGGAAAGTACTTTCGTTGGTTTCACATAAAGAAGGTGTCAATGTCAAAGGCAGTTATGAGGGAACGTCTTTGTGTAGATATGGGCAAATGTTCCTGGATCGATTGCCTTGGTAGAGAGGTAAAACTACGCCGAGCAGCTTTTTCGGAGGTCAGGAAACATCTTGATTCAATGGTCGGAGTTAGTGGTCTGCATCCACACTCACGGGAGCTAATTAAATTGGTGTCACATCTGATATCGAATAATGCGGAGGAAGGTCAAAATGTGGTCTTCATTCACGAAGACGTGGACGGTCGACTTCCTATTCCTGTATACTCTAGCTTGACACCCCGTTCTCCCGTTGGATTCTTACTTCATGTGATGCTTGTGTGTGGGACATTTGCAACCGAGCTTGACTTGAGGAGTCAAGCTTCCATGCGTGAAAGCCTTGTGGCTGCTAATTTAATTGGGGACAGAACAGACGATGTTTCTTTGCGTGCTTACTCCATACAGCTGATAAAACGTGTGATAACAGACATTCTGCCTGGGCAGCCTATATCCCTTAGACGGATGGATGAGTACATAGTCACAGCGAAAAATTTGTTTGATAGGGTGCTTCTTTTGAATGAAATACCAATAACCGACATGCCACCATGTCTGTTAACTGAATTGGAGACAAGCAAGGACAATGACATTAAGGAATACTGGAAGACACTGAAAAGTGATCAGCTTAGGTCAATTCGTACAACCATTCCCTGGTCAGAAACAATGCCCTCCGATGAGTCTATTGTAGAGAGCACTAGGGTGAAGCCAGCCAAATGGCCGGTGTCTCCAGATGAGGCATACGTTCGATCCCATGGACAAAATGACACTTCCTATGATGAACAATCCCTTGTTATTTCCACCGGTGTACGTACCATAGACAAATACATGATCCAACTGGGCCCTGGAGCATCAATATATACAAAGAATATTATTGTTCGCGGTGTTCCTGGCGCTGGTAAATCTTTTGTCACGAAATATCTACACCTGTATGCACTGTCATGTGGTCTTCGGGTAATTCCAACGGCCGTCATGGGTGTACGAGCATCGTCCATGGCCGGAGAACACATGCATAAGCTATTTTGTCTCTCTACAAAGAAGGGAGGTAATGTATTCCGTTTGGCAGAGCTTGCGATTGATAAATTGTATCAAAAATCGAACCTCTTAAATCTTCACGCGGTGCTGACCATGGATATATTGTTGTATGACGAGTTTGGCCAACTGTCTGCTGAGGAGTTAAAACTCTTGGACATCATACTACGCAAAGTTCGTAAGACAAGTACTTCATTTGGTGGGGTGTTGATTATTGCCAATATGGACGAGGCTCAGCATGGACCAATCAATGGATTACCAATATTGCTGTCTTCTCATATCTTATCAGAATTCGTTATTCTCAATTTGACACAGTCTGTGAGAGCACACGGAGATCCAAAATTCTGTAAAATTCAAAACATAACTCGTACAAGTGCATCTCTGCTGAAGGGAAATAAAAAGTTGGAGAAAGAGTTCAAGACGTTGTGTCGTAGAGAATTGACATTTGTTGAGAGTTGGGACAAAGTTGAGGCTGATGCAATACGTATGTATGCTCGACGTAAGCCTGCACAAGAAGCCTCGGAAGAATACATAAATGCATGCAAGAGACAATTTGACAACTCCGGTATACAGTATATCATTTGTCATTCAATAGACTCCCAAGGTCCCATAGGGTCTCGAGCAGAGTTGTTGCCAGCTATGCCCGATTCTGCCATTGTGTATTACCTCAATGCAAAACTAAGGGAACCACGAAAGTTGATCTTTTTTGTTGGTGCTAAGTTTGAGGCCACCGTTAATGGGGATGGGTTTAATCAGTCTCAATTGCTTGTGATGTGTGAGATTCCCAGTCAGGAAACCGTCACACGAAAACTTCAGATTGAACTCCTTGCAGCACCGTCTGGTGTGTCATACTTTGATACACGGAATGGTCAAATAGACAAAGATGATATGATAGCCACTGGCTGGAAAGTGGTGAAGATTGGCATTGCACCTGAGAGGAACATCACCTCGTACGGAGTCATGGCGAACAGGAGGCAATATTCTCTGCGGCATGTTGGAGCGGGCACCATAAATAAGCAGACTGGTAATACCATCGAAGGAAGATGCGCCATTGAGATGTCAAAGGCATGTAGTCCATGGGGGAAAGAACAGGTTGTTGTGATGCTTAGTCGTACGCATAGTGCCAAGGATACCATTATAGTCGGAGACAGGGAATTTGCAGTAGGTAAAATGTGGGATCTCATTACAGTTGGCACCGAATGGAGTAGATATGTGGAGGATTTGTTAAACAGGGTGTCAATTGGCGGTAGTCAATCCAGGGTCAGAAACGGAGCCGTTGTCACTCCGGAAGCTTATCCATTCAGGATAAGTGACATGTCCTTACCAGATGATGACAGCGGTTTCGTGTATTTCCTTGTTTCGGTGAGGGATTGTGGAAGGACGTACATTGGACAAACAACGAGCATATCGCGACGTCTGAAAAAACACAACTCGGGATGGGGAGCAAAGGGCACCGCTGAACCACAATATAGGCCATACGCTGTAGCCGCATACATATGTGGGTTGTCACATATGGATAAGAGGGGCCGTGAAGGCTTAGAGCACAAGTGGAAGGAACATATCCTTGAGGAGAAGAGAAGAGGCATGACGGATGTATACACATGGGTGCTGCAAGGGGATCGCGTTGTGCAATCGTACAACGATTATCATCCCGATAAAGAAAACCATATTCGCTTGGTAGTTACTATTTCACGGTCATCATTATAACAAAGAAGAGACAGAATAGTCATGATTGATATTTATGAAACGACAGAATTCTACGAGGGGTATTGATTAGAAATATACTGTCGGACAGAAGTTGCAATCTTCTTGATGATGCAGTCACATGATGGATCGTTCGGCGAGTAGGAAAATCTTGGACGGTTCATGGGCCATGGTTTGTACGAAGTTAGGAACCAGGCGTCTTCATTTCCCTCTGTTATACCGACATTTAGACAGCCTTCCTTCTTCGTCTTAATCTTACGATCAAATTCTAGAATGTAAATCAATCCGCCCTTACCATGAACGTAGAAATGATTCCATTTGTCACGATGAGGACCGTTAACCGTTACATGGTTAGCCAAGAAATTATCAAGTTTTGCCTTGACATGCTCCCCCTCTCTGTTGGAAGTCTTTCTCATCCCAGCGGCATAGGTATGGAAGTAAGTACTACCACCAAGCTCAGTGTGTCTGCTCAATACTTCAAATGTTGTCTTAAGCATTCCTTTATCACAGCCGTATGCCTTCTTCGCAGAAGGTATATTTCCAGTATAAGATACTTTGGCAATTTCATCATTACTTTGAAATTGAGGGCGATAGAATGTCCTCTCGATTGCAAAGTGCCATTGTGTGTCTGGAGGAGGATACACCGCGACACCTGCGCCAGTCAAATGAATGTAATTTCGAAAGTGTTTGACTTCCATAGTTCCTCCTATAACTACTGTTGAGATGTTGTTGTCAAGGAGATATGTGGCAAGTTTATCGGGATCGTTTAACAACCTGTGTTTGAATGTACTGTGATGCAGAAAACGATGGTTGTAGTGAGAAGAGGGGCAGAGGTCTGACATAGGTAGAGATAGAGATAAGATGTTTACCTGATGAGCATGACCTGTATGTAGTTTTCCATGAGCTCAGGGATATCAGTAGTCTCATTTCTCCTAGCCTTTTCCTCATCCCACATATGTATTGCGACGGGAATTATCTCATCGCCAAAGTGAAATATGACATGGTCGTTCTCCGTTTTTTCTTTCCAATATTGTGGTGGTATGTTGGATCGGATGAATGCAGCTTTCTCTTGGTTTGTTGGAACTGACATGTCTAAGGAGAAAAGTGAATCTGTTTCATTGTTCTTTGGTTTGGTGGTAGTGAACAAAATATTTTTTGCCTGTGATGGCATTGGCGATTGCATGGTGCTGGTGATGATAATGTTACGACGTCTTTTAGCGGGCCTGTCTTCATTTTTCTTTTGCGGTTTCCCTGTCCCTTTTTCTGTATGCCGGTTTAAGTCGACCAAAACATTTGCCGCCAGAATGTGGCATTGTTTAACGTCTCCTTCTTCTGGATGCGAGTTATGTATAGTAGAATGTAGGGATAAATTCATGTTAAAGGCGTCATTTGCTTCATACACCAGAAGTGTCACTTGCTCCTGAATACTTTTGTCCTGAAAAATATCCGTATCTTGTGCGAGTGTTGTTTGATCATTGTTGTACACAACCCATTGGTCTTGTTGCTTGCAGATGGTTTGGGGATGTACGAGTGTATCCTCTCCATCATTGCGTATGACGACTGCAACGAGAGTATACGTGAATGTTCGATCGTCGGAAGTTAATGTCAATGTTTTCTCAAATATAATTTTCTTCTTCGGTTGTGTGTGCGCAACATCTGTTGGTAGTGTCAGTGTCAGATGTTCCATATAATTCCGTTGGATAGATACGTTTAGTATAATGGGTAAGGTGTTACATGTTTCTTTGGACATGTATTCTTTGAGGATATGAGAATGAGGGGAATGCTCACAACCCAAGCTTTTTCCTTGTGAAAGTTTTGTCGTAACATCCACACTAATGAGTTTGTGAATAATTGGTGAATTGCTTTTGGATTCAAGTGTAATATTGTCCAGAAGGTGGAAATAAATATCATTTGCATCGCGCGCTAATTTTGAAAGATATTGCAAAGGTGGAATGAGTGAAGAGTGGATCCTGATATGGGTGCAAGATGGATAGATTTTCTTACATGTGGTCTCAACAAATCTTGTCAAAATGACTTCGAAGTCATTTGCGAAATCATATTGACTTATTGATCCATTTCGCATATCTTGCAGTTTGTCTGTGATCAGTCCCCCTCGTGGTTGAGACGCAATAAAACTAACCAACCATGGTATGTTGAAAATGATATGGAGGGCAAATCTCCAATACTCCGTTCCCAACTCAGACAGAGCTCCAGACATAGGGGTTCCGGTCCGGTCATAAGTATCACAAGAGCCTTGCTGGGCATGGAATATGTCATTGCAGTCAAAAGCAAGCTTTGCTTCACCAACTTGTCCATCAATTGGTTCATAATGGTCCTGATTACTTCCATCACCTTTTTTGCTGTAACGTTTCCGCGGATCAGTTCTAGTGTGACGACGTTTGTCCGGGTGGTGGGCATAGGTGGTTCCTTTGTCGAGGTCACCGTCACAGGTGGTTCCTTTAGTGGGTGTTGGAGGGCCACCAGAAGTATCCGAGTCACTATCTTGGAATCGATTATTAGATGCACTCATGTTTTTGGCATGTCCAATTTTAGGGGAAATTGGGCATCAGTTCATGGTGTCAATGATGAATTTTAGGCAAATTTGGCCGTTGTCAGGGAAGGGGGGGAGGCTTTAGAGTGTATTGTAGAGACTTTCAGAGGGACGATGACGGGGGGGGGCGGACAGACAGGTCTTCCTAAAATAAGAAGTACGTACATGAAGTAGATAATTACAATTCAGTGATGAATTTTGGGTAAAATTCGTCAAGTGCTGAAATGAAGAAGAAATTGGACGCTCTGTGACTATCGGGTACTGGATGTTCATGTTGTCAAGGCTGCAGGACTTGCTTCACTCACTCATGGCTTGAGCTCATAAATTTCTTCTGTTTGGATATCATACTTCTTACTTGACAGTTATTTTGTCCGAGACAACATCATATTACCACAGAGGACAACATCATATTATGTGTGAAGTTACCATAAATATACCAGGCTGTGAAGCGATAATGAATAACATGAAGAACCACTGCCTTGGTGATCAAGGGGGGGGCTCAGCAATTGTTGTAGCAAACGTCGTTGAACGTAGCTCTTGGGAGAAGTCCGGATGTGGTCGTAAGTGTCGCTTCCCCGCAAAGGGAGGACTTCACCACACATCCGGAGATGCATCCCTTGTAACAAATCCTGAGATTCCATTTTTGAAGAACCATTGCCTTGGCGATCAAGGGGGGGGCTCAGCAATTGTTGTAGCAAACGTCGTTGAACGTAGCTCTTGGGAGAAGTCCGGACGTGGTCGCAAGTGTCGCTTCCCCGCAAAGGGAGGACTTCACCACACATCTGGAGATGCACCCCTTGTAACAAAGCTGGAGATTCCATCTTGGTGTCATGTATATAAATCGCAATCGGTGTCGTCCCAAAGAACTCGTGTTGCAGCAATGCAGTATAAGATTATGTCACCAGTGTGTCAGAAGCATTCTACCAAGCACAGGCAATGTGTCAACGCAAATCGGAAAAAATTCAAGCACCATAATCATTTACGTGAGGTAAAGCTGAACAAAGTTGCATCTTCAAGTATACAATTCCTGTCGGATGAGTTTTTGAAGAACAATATTGTGGTCTGCGATGGGAGCTGTGATCCGAACTGCGTGCTTTCCCCTCCTCCTAGTACAACATGGCATTGTCTTCGAATATGCCATGGGGACCTATGGGTGGCGGATACTCTTAACCCTAGAATGGGACTCCGGCGAACTGACCCTGGAGATGGCTCGGCGATATTTATTCGTCTTCCAAGGGTTGATTCCCTTGAAATAATGAGAGAGAGCAGGCATTTGTGCATGGCTGTGCGATCATGCGCAAAGAATCAGCGGAAATCATTGTCAAGGGGGGCAGGGAACCATGTTTTTGTCGAGGCGAACCATATGTATTGTTGCGTTGGCTCCCAACCCGGAAGGGCAAAGAGAGGTGTCCAGTCGGGTTTGTATAGGCTAAAACATGGATTCTCCAGTACAGATTGGGATGCCATCCACAATACGCTCAGGAGAGGTGAATACGCATTTGACAGGTATGTCGACACAGAGGTTATCAGACATGTCACAGCAGCTAAGGAACGTGTAGGTTTCAGGACGATGGAGCCATCATCTCTCTCTCAGGATGCAAAGTCAGCAAGGATCTACAATGGCATGGGTTTTGGTATTAATGTGTTCCTCAGGAGTCATGTTGATCAAGATTTTACTATGTCAATTGTCCAAGCCCACATTGACGAACATGACTACATAGTCAAAGACAAAATCATATGCTACTTTGCTTTCCCACGAATAGGCATAGCCGTGGCGCTTCGTCCTGGGGACTTTCTCATTTTTAACCCCCAGGAACCTCATTCGATTTCCTCAAGGTGCAATGTTGAAGACGAAGTCTATTGCATATCATCCTATCTGAAGACTGCAGTTGTTGGGCTTAATGATAATTCTAATATGTTAGTTTGAATGCTTAATGATAATTCTAATATGTTAATTTGAATACCAATCCGTCAATTCAACCCTCCCCTCCTCCTGCACCCATGTCCCCCTCAGCGACCTCCTCATTGTAGAGCTCCATCACCCCTTCCCAAGATCCATCTCGCATCCTATCAATCTCAAGCAGCCCCGGCGCATACCTGTCCCTGACCATACGCCGGTAGAAATTCTGAGATTGAACGATTAGATACAACAACAGATTCAAAAAAAGTCGCACAACCAACGATTACCATCTCACCTCGAATTCGCGCACCATGCCCTGCTCCTCGGGCGTGCGAGACTCTAGCCACCCAGCGAATGCAGACCACTGATGGAACGCAAGATAGTACTCGCGTCCCCGGTCCACAAGGTCGTACCCTCCGTGGTTCTCATCGTCCCAGTTTTCTTCCTCCTCGTCCTCCGACTTGTGCCCAATTGACACCCCACAATATCTGGTCAAACCTTTGACCACATCTTTCTGCCACTCATCGTAAATATCCTCCATCTCGTTCTCCTCGACGTAACGGTAGCCGTGCTTCGCCTCATAATCACACAAAATCCTGAACCGTCGCATGTCCTTTTTATCAATCAATTCCCTGGCGGCCTCCCGCACAGCCTCCCACCCCAAATAATCGCCGCTCTGGTACGTGTGCGCATGAACACACACCATAATGAGGGCTTCCGTGATTTGCTGTCGATCGGTAACGAAAAGGGTTAGACAAGGACAGCAATCAAATAAACTGAATATAATTGTATTCTGCCTCCACACTTACCTGTCGGATTTCGACGGTGGTAACCATCTCACGTGGGCGACTACCCACCACGTTAACAAACCCAGAGAACCACGCCAACTGGAGTTCGCTGTTACACTCGACGATGCTGTCCCGAAGGCAGTCAATCAATCCTTCGAAGTATTTTGGGTTGTGCCGCTGTACCCCATTGCAGCCTTTGCGCAGGGCCTCCGCACAATCCAAGATGTTGAGGCGGAGCTTTTTGATCGCTTCACGATGAACATCCTTGATAACGATCATCTTGCTGCGCTTAGACACTTCTTCCTCGACTGCACGCTTCATCGCTGTTGTGATAGTTAATTAATAATTGCACTTCGTCACAACTTTCAGTAGATGACAACTTTCAGTAGATGACAACTTTCAGTAGATGACAACTTTCAGTAGATGACAACTTTCAGTAGATGACGGGGGGGACGGACAGACAGGTCTTAACCAACTCAAATAGAAGTACGTACATGAAGTAGATAATTACAATTCAGTGATGAATTTTGGGTAAAATTCGTCAAGTGCTGAAATGAAG
>ENA-UOYD01000285-UOYD01000285.1-marine-metagenome-genome-assembly--contig:-NODE-285-length-11929-cov-4.449882_pt1 | contig 11929 bp, 21 predicted proteins | sample MGYA00238169_ERZ767097 | MGnify/ENA primary metagenome ERZ767097 (study PRJEB28937, sample SAMN06267346) | marine metagenome | isolation source: Columbia River Estuary | place: USA:Columbia River Estuary... | reverse complement strand
GTAAAACTTATAAATTAGAAGCAGATATAACAACATCAATTGACAATGCTCTTGCGTATAGAGCTCAAGGTGGCGCAGTTACACCAATATCAACATCTGATATAGTAGATGGTAAATATACCGCCTATTTTACTATGACACAAGATGGTTATTTTTGGTTTCAAACAACTTTTGCTTCTACTGGTTTAAATGCAACAATAGATAACGTATCAGTTATAGAAATAATAAAAGATACAGACCTACCTAGACTAGACTATACAGATAGTTCTTGTCCAAGTTTATTATTAGAGCCACAGAGTACGAATTTGGTTGTTAATAGTAATGATAGTTTTGAAGTAAACAGTGGTAATATACTATACAATAATGCTATAAGTCCAGATGGAACACAAAATGCTTATAGATTTGAATCAACAGGAACAAGTGGTGCTTTTGTAAGAACTGCTAATACTGCAGTCTCAACTACAAGTTCGTTTAGTGTTTTTTTAAAATATGGTAATAACCAATGGTATCAAATTATTAATAGTTCTGCAACTGGTTTTTATGCAAATGTAGATATACAAAATGGTGTTTTCGGTACAAGTGGCTCACAGACAGAGAATTTACTTATTAAAGACTATGGTAATGGTTGGTACAGAGTTTCTGGAACTTTTACTAATTCATCTGGTAATGGCACTTTAAGAGTCTATGCAAGTAGTTCTGGTAGTTCTTCTTGGGCAGGAGCATCTGCATCAATAGGTAGCTACAATTATGGATATGGATTTCAACTAGAAGAACAATCCTACGCAACTTCTTACATACCTACTAACGGAGCAATAGCAACTAGACTAGCAGATGAGTGTAATAGTGCAGGTAGTGCAAGTACTTTTAATAGTGAAGAAGGTGTGTTGTATTTTGAAGGAAGTACTTTATCTGATGGTTCAGGAGGCGCTATTTCAATATCAGATGGAAGTGCTTCTAATTACATTTATTTATATTTTCACCCTTCTGGTACAAAGATAGTTGCTAAAGTAGTTGTTGGAGGTGCGGTTCAAATGGATAAAAACATCTTATCAATAGATGAATCTTTAAACAATAAATTCGCATTCAAATATAAGGAAAACGAATTCTCAGTATTTATCAATGGAGCTGAGGTTTCTAACGACACAAGTGGTTTAACATTTCCAGCAGGTACACTCAATACATTAGGTTTTGATGCTAGTTTTGGAATACCTTTCTACGGAAACTGTAAAGACCTAAGAGTTTACAACACGGCATTAACAGACGTAGAATTACAAGAATTAACACAATAAAAGTAATAATTATGATACATAAAAGATACGAGTTTAACGACCAAGCACAAGCAGAGAGTAAAATAGATAAATTCTTTGATATAGATGAGGAAGGTAATAAAGTACCTAATATTAAAGCTGCCTTTATTAGACTAAATAAGTTTGTACTAGAGCAAGGAGAATACGATGAAGATGGAGAAGAAGTAGTACCTCCTGTATTATCTGAAGGCTATGCACTAGATGTAATATGGAAAGAATTAGATGAAAGTCCTTATGGATGGAAATCTTATGAAGTAGAACCTAGCAACCCTAAACACAAAATATTCTAAATGATTAAGAGAATAATAAATAATATTGCATTAGATAAGAAGAATCACGTACTACTAGGTATGTTTGTAGGTTATCCTTTAATGATATTAGGCTTTGTAATAGACCAGATATATAACGTAGACTTTATGTTAGTATCTGGTGCTATTGCAGGTGTAGTTATAGTAGCTTTAAAAGAGATAGTGTATGACTGGATTCTAGGTAAAGGTAACCCTGAGTTAGCTGACTTTCTTTATAGTGCATTACCAATATTATTTTCTCTAGTAACATACCTAATATAAAACCTAATGAAACTAACCTTAATCAAAATAATGGAGATGTTGCTACCTCCATTTATAAACAGCTTAATAAAGCTACTAAGAAAGAGTAAATCTAAGAGAAAGATATCTGAATTACAAAACCACGATATATTTAGCACTATGAATAGGGTTAGAAATGAAGTAGGTAATTTAAAGTTCTTTACTCACGGAGAGTATGATAAGGTTAAAACTAGAATGTGTTATGACTTTGCTAAACATAAAACACTTAAATGTTCTGTTAGAATGATGGACTTATTAAGGGTTAGAAATATAGACACTATGGATAGAGATGAGTTAAAGAAACTTATACTAGAAGAGCAAGGTAATATGCATAGAGATTATATTAAGGCAATAAAAATAGAATGGGATTTAAAGGGAGTAGAACCTAAAGATGTTGAGTATGTTATACATCTGTTTGAAAGTTTTAGATATGATGTAGTAGTATCTTTTGAACATAGAATAAATTCTATATTTGGAAGCACATATAATGAAAATAACTTTGAGTTAATGCTAGCTGTACTAGAGATGTGGGCGATGGGTATTGATTTATTACCTAGAGATATGCATACAACGTTTGAGTCTCTTAATGGTAAGTTTAGAGATATAAAATACCTAAGTTAATATGAGTAAATATTTTAAAGAAATAGAGTACAAGATGGATAGAGATTTTTTAGCTAAGCTAGATGATGCTAGAGAGTTTGCAGGAATACCGTTTTTTATAAACTCTGCATATAGAAGTCCAGAACATCCTGAATCAATAAAGAACCCTACTTCAAGCCATATAAAAGGCTTAGCTGTAGATATAAGAGTTAGAGATAGTAAAACTAGATACATTGTTTTAGATGCTCTTATGCACGTTGGATTTAATCGTATTGGTATTGCCGATACATTTATTCACGTTGATGATGATAGAAACAAATCTTGTGGTGTAATATGGACTTATTAACATTTTTATTTCATTTAGTTATGATGATTAGTGGAGCTTATGTTCCGTTAAACGCAGTTAAATACCCTAATACATTAATGTTAATTAATAGAGTAGCTTTTATAGGACTCTTAATATACTTAATAATATGAGTGATAGAAAATTAAAAAATAATGGTAAGGGTACTTTCTTTGGTAACTTACTAAGAGGTTTAGTTAAGACTGGTAAACAAGCATCTCCTATATTTGACGCTATAACTGGTGGTAAAGTATCTGATATATTAAACGCTATTACAGGTAGTAAAGAATTAAATGCTGTTGAGAAAGAAATGCTTGTTAAAGAACTAGAACAAGACGTAATAGAAATGCAAGAAGTAACTAAAAGATGGCAATCTGATATGTCTAGTAACTCTTGGTTATCATCCAATATAAGACCTTTAAGCTTAGCTTTCTTAACTTTAGCATTATTTATATATGTTATATTAGATAGTTCTTTAGATAGCTTTAAAATAGATGAGCAATGGATATCTCTATTAGGTAATCTATTAATGTTAGTGTATGGTGGTTACTTTGGAGCTAGAACTTTAGAAAAGATACGTCATAAGTAAAAGACTATTTTTTTAATAATATACTACTAAAAAAAAATTGAACATAACTATAGCAAATTCTTCAATATCTTTTTTTATTACTATTTGCCTTTAGGGGCAAATATTTATGATTTAATATCTTTGCGAGAAGCAAAGGTTGTTATTTCTTTAAATATAAAACAAAGCTACAAAAAAAATTTTTAATATGCAAGTAAAGTTATTAACAATCGTATTTGTTGATACGAATAACTATAGATACTATTTAAATTTATTATACTTATATTTAATGTATGGGAGCAGGATATATTAAGAGAAAGAAATTTAACGACTTCGTACCTAGATATACAGATACGTATACTAAGGAGATGGATGAGGAAGGTTTAAATATCTTAAAATGGTCTATGTTTGACAGTCCAGATAAATTAGGTAGTGGTAAGATGTTTATGGAGAGTGAGCCTGTTTGGATATTAGATGAGGTATTTAGAACAGAAAGATTAAAGGGTGTTATACTTTTAGGCTACACATCGAAAACTTACGCAGACAAAATAGGACTTGGTTTAGAGTCTGAACACAGGATAGGTAAAGCGATAAAGTTTAAATGTATAAACCCTTCACATAGACTTAGATTCGTAAGAAGCTTAATGCAGTATGGTATAGAGCGTATTACAATCTATGATAATAGTATCTACTTCGATACTGAGAACATTAAAGGTTCTATATTGAAATTTCGTCACTTTTAGTTTTTTTTGTTTTGTGCTTTTATAGGGGAGGTAGGCCAATGCTTCCCCTATTTTTTGTGCGATAAAAAGAAATATTAAAAAAGTCTTGCGTAATCCAATTATTAGTTGTATGTTTGCCTAGAATTTAAAAACATATATTATGAAAAAATTATTATTAGTATTATTATCTTTAGGATTTTATAGTTGTCAGCCTGACCCTGTTCCTTGTAATCCAGAGTGTTGGAAGATAACAGATTTAAAAGTTAGTGAAGTGACAGGTTCGTTAAAGATTACATTTACCAATCCTTGTAGAAAAACAACCTCTTATGTTATTTACACTAATGACGATAACAATTACCATCTATACAATGTTGGAGATTTTATTTGTGAGAATGAATTTCCTAGTGATGCAATAGGTAACCCACCACCATCAATTTAAATATTATGATTACAAAAACAGAAGACAGACGTGCTAAACAGGTTGAAGCAATCGAAAGCAACAGGAAAAAGAACCCAGTATTAAACAGGAATAAAGCTTGGAAACGCAGAAGAATAACGTAAAAAGTAAAATAACTAAAGTTTTTCTTGCGTAATCCAATTATTAGTTGTATGTTTGCAACTCAAAACAACAAGTATGAAAGATTTAGTAGACTTTAAAAATGCACAGATTACAGCACTACAAGACAGTAATGCACAGAAAGAAGCAAGAATAGCTATATTAGAAACGTGGATATTCGAGCTTACGGATGATAAGTGTCCGAGAGATTATAAGAAAGTTATTAGAACAGAATTATTAAAAACCAATTAGAATGACAATTTTAGAAAAACTACAAAGGATTCAGTTAGAGCTTAAAGCGCCTAAGAATCAGTACAACAGTTTCGGTAAGTACAAATACCGTTCAGCAGAAGATATCTTAGAAGGTATCAAGCCATTTGAAGAAAAGTACAGCGTATTATTTAAGATTAGCGATACATTAAAAGAAGTTGCTGGTAAAGTATTCGTAGACTCAGAAGCTAAAGTAATAGACTTAGAAGTTACAGACAGAGAAAGTTCAATCTCATCTACTGCACAAGCTATTATAGATTTTGATGCTAAAGGAATGCAAATGCCACAACGAACAGGAGCAGCTAGCTCGTATAGCAAAAAGTACAGTCTTGGAAATTTATTATTATTAGACGATACTAAAGATGCTGACGCTAGTAATACTCACGGTAAATCTAAGCCATCATTAAAGCTAGGTAGTCCAGAGTATAAGAAAGTAAAAGAAGCCTTAGCTGGAGGTAAATTTACAATAGCACAAGTAAAGACTAAATATGTAGTATCAGCAGAAATAGAAAAATCATTAATATAAAACAATTAAAATTATGAGCTTACAATTAAACGGAACAATCAAATTAATCGGAGAGAAACAAACTTTTGACTCTGGATTCCAAAAAGTAGAATTTGTATTAACAACTAACGATGAGAAATATCCTCAAGATGTTAAGTTTGAAATAGTACAAGACAAAGTAGATGACTTCTTAAAATACAATAAAGTAGGGTCTGTAGTGGATGTAGACTTTAATGTTAGAGGTAATGAGTATAAAGAGAAGTACTATGTTAGTTTAACAGCTTGGAAAGTATTTAAATCTCAAGCATCTGCACCAGCTACTGATATAGGTGTGCCTTCAGAAGAGATTGCTGATTTACCATTTTAAATTTATCGGGGAGTGTAACAGCTCCCCTTTTTATTTAATTATTAACACATAAACTAAACAAATGAGCGAAGAACAAAAAGAAGAACAACACGAGCATATTATGTCTATGCAAATGATACAGGAAGAATGTGCTATTAACATTAATGAAAAGATAGAGCATCCTCCAGTAGCAATTAGCTATAAGACTAAAGAAGTAGTAACACGAGACGGAGAGATTAAAGAGTTCCCTATACCAATAGGTACTTATGGTAACTTTAGCTTTATACAAGCACCTCCTAAGTCTATGAAGACATTCTTTGTTAGTTTATTAGGTTCTGCTTACTGTAATCCAGAAGGAACTCACACATCAGGTTTAAGCTCTTTTAGAGAGGGCAGAGAGTATATCCATTTCGATACAGAGCAGGGAGACTGGCATTCACAACGTGTATTTAAACGTATTCAGTGGATGAATAAAACATCTAACTTAGACTTTTACCATACATTTGCATTAAGAAAAGTAGGATTTAGAGATAGAATAAACTTTATAGAATACTATCTACAATCATTAACAGATGCAGGTAAAAAGATAGGTGTAGTAGTTATTGATGGTGTAGCCGACTTGGTGTCTGACGCAAACAATCTTGAAGAGTCAAATCTCGTAGTACAGAAGATTATGGCTTGGACAACTATTTATGATTGCCATATAATAACAGTAATACACAGTAACTTTGGCTCAGACAAGCCTACAGGACATTTAGGGAGCTTCTTAGAGAAGAAAGCAGAGACTCAAATACAATTAGAGAGAGACCCTAATAAACTAGGTGCTATAACAGTATCTTGTAAGAGAAGTAGAAACACACCATTTGAACAGTTTGATTTTAGATTAGACGAGAACGGTTTACCTAAGTTAGATAACCCAGATGATGTTTATAGTTTCTAATAACTATAGTTGTAAAATAAGTAATAATTGATTAAATTTAGATAATGAAAGATTTTAGACCAAGATTAAAAGGAAACATCTTAAAAGCTTACAATTACTTAGTAGGTAAAGAAGATAAAATATTAGTAATAGGAGATTTACACGAACCATTCTGTTTAGATGGATACCTAGAGCATTGTAAGGAGATTTACGCAAAGCATAACTGTAATAAGGTTATCTTTATCGGAGATGTTATTGACAATCATTACAGCTCTTATCACGACCCAGACCCTGATGGATTAGGTGGAGGAGATGAATTAGACCAAGCTATCAAGAAATTAGCAGGATGGTATAAAGCATTCCCTAATGCAGATGTATGTATCGGTAACCACGATAGAATTATATCTCGTAAAGCATTTAGTTCTGGAGTACCTAAGAGATGGGTTAAATCATTTGGAGAGGTGCTAGAAACTCCTAACTGGAATTACGATACTAGATTTGTATATGATAATGTTCAATATATTCACGGAGAATCAGGTAGAGCTACTAAGAAAGCTAAAGATGATATGATGAGTACAGTACAAGGTCATAGACATACAGAAATGTTTACAGAGTTTGTTGTAGGTGCTAACTATAAAGTATTTGGTTGTGCAGTAGGATGTGGTATAGATAGTAAATCTTATGCTATGGCTTATGGTAAGAACTTTAAGAAACCAGCTATCGGTTGTGCAGTTGTATTTGGTGGTAAACACGCTATTAACGAACCTATGCACCTATAATGACGGAGCAGTCAACTATAGATTTTTTAAATAGTAAAGTAGGAACTAAGTTATCGCTAGTATCTGACAAGTATAGCAGTTACGATGCTAGTGATGACAACTACATAGTAGAAATAAAGAATAGAAGAGCTTATTATAGAGATAAATTGATAGAAGCGATGAAGTTATATAAAAACTACCAAGCATCACAATTATCTAACAAGCAATTCCTTTATGTAGTTACTGATGAGAAAGGAGTATGGGTATTTAATATATCTAAGAATATAAAAGCTGTTGTTAAAATGCCTGTAGAAGGTATAGAATGTCCTAAGACTACAGACTTTAAATCTAATGATAAGATAACTAAATACTCTTATGTATTACCAGAACTAATGTCTAAACATATAGAATATGATACATAAGATAGAGTCTCCATTGTTTGTAATGTTGCCTAGAAAGACTACTAAAGATAAAAGAATTTCTTTAAATATGAATACATATAGAAACTTACATCACAGAACTAATAACGATGCTAAGAAGATGTATCATAAGTTAATGAGGTACAACTTAGAAGGCTTAAAAATAAACACACCAGTAGAGATTACCTACAAAGTGTTTAAAGGCTCTAAGAGGCGTTTAGATAAGATGAATGTAATATCTGTAGTTAGTAAATACTTACTTGACTCTATCACAGAATATGGTTGTTGGGAAGATGATAATGATGACTTTGTAAAAAAAGAAACAGTATTACCAACAGAACTAGATAGAGAAAGACCAAGAGTAGAAATTATAATAAAAGAGATATAATATGTTAGAATTATTAGCAACAAAGCACGATGATTGGGTTAGAATAGCCTTTAGTATGACTGGAAATATGGATGACGCACAAGATTTGGTGCAGGATATGTATTTAAGGTTAGAAAGGCTAGGTAAGACAAGAGAACAGATATCATATAAAGATACTGTTAATAGATATTTTATTTGGACTGTATTGTTTAATATGTTTAAGGTATCTAGAAGAACTAAAGTTCATAAGAAGTTAGATACTTGTGAATATTTAGGCAACGAAGAAGTTACTTTAGAAGAGTATGACTTTGATGAGTCACACTTTAATTCTGTAGAAACTATAAGTAATAGTATAAAAGACATTGTAAAGGACTGGAAAGTTTACGATAGACAACTTTTTGATTTATACTATATGCAAGGTCAATCATTAAGACAGATAGCTAACGGAGCAGGTATTGGATTAAACTCTATACACAATTCAGTTAAGAGTTATAAGAAGATACTTAAGGACGAGCTGTCAGAAGATTTAATGGATTACTTTAACGGAGATTACGATAAATTATAAATTATGAAACAAGATAAATATTATTTAGATTTAGAAGAAAGAGGTTACTATAACACCATAGACAAAAGGTCAAAAGATTATAGAGAGTATAAGCAATGGAAATCTACTAAGGTAGAGGAAGGTTACAAATCACATAAGAAAAGTGTAGAGAAGCAATCTAAAGGACTAGGAGATACTATTGCAAAGATAACTAAAGCAACTGGTATAGATAAAGTTGTTAAGTTTATAGCAGGAGAAGATTGTGGTTGTGATGAAAGACAGGAAAGGTTTAATAAAGACTTTAAGTATAAGAATGTTAAATGTCTTAAAGAGGATGATTATAAGTACCTATCTAACTTTCTAGCTAATAAAGGTTCTACAATTAGTTATGATGATAGAGTTCGAGTCATAGGAATATACAACTATGTGTTTAGCACTAACGAGAAAAGAACTACGAGTTGCTCATCTTGTATAGCTAAAATAGTTAAAAACCTAGAAAGGTATATGAAGAATTACCAGTAAAATTAAGCCTAGCAGTAAAATGTTAGGCTTTTTAGTTAAATAAACTTGTGTATGTCAAATATATTTTGTATGTTTGCTACTCAATATAAAACTATATAATTATGAAAACAGATTACAGATTTTGGGAACAGAACTTTAACCCTATAACAATGCAACCAGCAGATAATTGCCTTAGTAAGATTAATCCATATGGAGAAGGAGACGAACAGCTAAGAGATGAGAGATGGGCGAAAGCAATTAGAGAGTCTAAAAAGAACTACAGAACTAAAAAAGTAGGTAAGTTTTGGTAGTATTATTTGACGCAGACAGTCTTATCTATGCATCTTGCTTTGATTCTAAATCAGATGAGAAGTGGTTAACTGTAGATAAAGCTTACGATAAGTTTCAAGAAGGACTTGATAAGATATTTGCTGAATTAGAAGAGCAAGTAGAGGTAGATAAGTTTATAGTATGTAACGGTTCTAAAGGTAATTTTAGACACGATATATCTAAAGAGTATAAAGCTAATAGAACAGGAGAGAAACCTCCAATACTAGGTAAATTACACAGCTTAGTTAAGAAGAAATATCGTTCTCATTATGGCTTAGGAGTAGAAACAGATGATGTTGTAGCTACATTATGGAAAAGAGTATCAGATAAAAGCGGTATAGACTCTGTTATAATAGTATCAATAGATAAAGACTACAAGCAATTTCCTTGCTGGTTTTATGATTATCATTGGAAAAAGAAAACATTATCTAAGATATCAGAAGAAGAAGCTACTATTAACTTTTATACACAAATGATTGTAGGCGATTCAGCAGACAATATTAAGTATTGTAAAGGATATGGAAAGGTTTATGCTAGAAAGCTCTTAGAAGACGTTAAAACACCATTCTCGGCTACAAGAAGGGTTTATACATTGTTCAAAGAAGTGTATGGAGATGAAGCTAAAGATAAATACAACGAATGCAAATCATTATTAACATTAAAAACGGACTGCAATGATAACATCAGAATACAAGGGAGAAAGTGATAAAGAAGTTATTGACGCTTTTTACGACATATACAAATACAACTTACAACAAGAGCTTTTAACATTAGAAGAATGTGAGTGGGATTTGGAAATAGCTGAAGAAGAAGAGCATTACTTGGCTTGTGCAGGTATATTTAAAGCTATGAATAACTACCAAGCTATTAAAGATGAGAAGTTTAATGAGTTACTAATGGAGATTATCACTAACACAGAATAATTAAAAATAGTTATCTTATTATGAATAGTAAAGAGATAAAGCCAACTGATGGCAGAAAGGGTAACTCTAGGAAGAAATCTATACCTAAGTTACCTATACCTGAAAGAGAAAGGTCTAATAAACCAGCAATTAACCAAGCAAAGAAGAGTCGTAAGAAACAATATGCAAAGAAAGCTATCAAGAATGTATTTGGTAGTGAAGTTGCTATGTTTGAGTCTATGGCTAAGAAAGCTAAAGAAGGTAGCTACAATCATATGAAACTACTTACTGATATGATGTATGAAGAAGATAAAGATAACACTGGAACAGCTGTTAAAGCTCCTATTATAAACTTCTTTGGAGATAGTGATATAAGTAAGAAAGTTAAAGATAAGATTATAGACGTAACACCTAAGGATGAGTAAATTAAGCATACACAATAAATACATACCACTATTTAAAGAACCTTCAAGATACTTTGTTGTAACTGGAGGTCGTGGTTCTGGTAAGTCATTTAGTATTAACGTATTTCTACTTAACTTAACCTATGAGAAAGGTCATAAGGTTTTGTTCTCACGTTATACAATGATATCAGCACATACATCTATTATACCTGAATTTATAGAGAAGATTAACCTAATGGGAGTTCACGAAGACTTTAGGATAACTAAAGATGAGATAATGAACTTAAAGACAGGTAGTTCTATAATATTTAAAGGTATTAGAACCTCATCAGGTAATCAAACAGCAGCACTTAAATCTCTTAATGGTATTACAACATTTGTAGTAGATGAAGCAGAGGAATTAGTTGATGAAGAAACATTTGATAAGATTGACTTCTCTATACGTTCACAGCTTAAACAGAACAGGGTTATTTTAGTGATGAATCCGACAACTAAAGAGCATTGGATATACAAACGTTGGTTTCAATCAGAAAATGTCTTAGGAGGCTCTAATATGAGCTTAAATGATGTTACTTACATACATACAGACTATAGAGATAATAAAGATAACCTATCAGAGTCATTCTTACAGCAAATTATGACAATGAAGAAGAAAAGACCAGATAAGTATGAGCATCAAATACTTGGAGGTTGGTTAAATAAAGCTGAAGGTACTATAATAAGAAAATGGAGAGTAGGAGATTATATTCCTACAGAGCTTACTTGTTATGGACAGGATTTTGGTTTCTCTGAAGATTTAACGACCCTGATTAAGATATCTGTAGATAAAAATGCCCGAAAAGTATGGGTTAAAGAAATATTTGGTCAAAAAGGATTGAATACATCACAAATATATATGAAGAATAAGTCAGAATGTGGTTTAGACTTAATTATATGTGATAATTCAGAACCCAGACTAATAAATGAGTTAAAAGTATTGGGTCT
>ENA-UOYD01000284-UOYD01000284.1-marine-metagenome-genome-assembly--contig:-NODE-284-length-11949-cov-4.029565_pt1 | contig 11949 bp, 9 predicted proteins | sample MGYA00238169_ERZ767097 | MGnify/ENA primary metagenome ERZ767097 (study PRJEB28937, sample SAMN06267346) | marine metagenome | isolation source: Columbia River Estuary | place: USA:Columbia River Estuary... | reverse complement strand
CTATTTTCTTGGGAAGTAGGCAATTGATAATGTTTTGGATTACCGTTATAATAGGCCTGTTTTGAATATTTTACTAAACTAACTACTGAAATGGGTTTTGACAATTCAGGAGTTTCAATGATTAACTCTTCAAGCTCATTCATGCGCTTTAAAGTAGATAGTTTTAATACGCCTTTTTTGCGCTTGGTATCAACCATAATTTCTAATGGCATAATGCCATTAAATTCTTCTTCAAAAAAGCGGATATCCTCAAAAAACTCAGCATTTTTAGGCATGTCTTCAATCAAACTACCTGAAATTCTAATTTGATAAATACCTATAAAACTTAAAACAAGGAGCAAAACGGATGTAGCATAAATAGCAATTCTTTTTCGTTTTACAATACGCTCAATCCAACTTACAAAATAGCCAACCCATCGTCTATTTAAATGCTCTAAATGTCTTTCTTTCGGGTAAGGTAAGAAGGAATATAAAATTGGGATGATTAAAACACATAATATAAAAATAGCCAAAATGCTTAAAGAAGCTACGGTACCAAACTCTTTTAAAAGTTGACTTTCGGTCAACATAAATGTAGCAAAACCAGAGGCTGTTGTTACATTAGTCATTAAAGTGGCATTGCCTATTTTGGTGATTACACGTTGTAACGATTTTACCTTATTGCCATGTAATTTTACCTCACGCTGATACTTATTAATTAAAAAGATACAGTTAGGAATCCCTATGACGATAATTAAAGGTGGTATAAGTGCTGTTAAAACAGTGATTTCATAATTTAGTAATCCAATAATTCCAAAGGTCCACATCACACCAGTGCAGACTACAACAAGAGAGATAAACGTAGCCCTAAAGGATCTGAAAAAGAAAAAGAATATAAGTGAAGTTACAAGTAATGCTGCGCCGATAAACAACCCTATTTCATCAACAATATTTTGCGAGTTTAGGGTGCGTATATAGGGCATTCCAGAAACTCTTACGTCTAAATCATTAGCCTTCTCAAAAGCCTCTATTTGAGGTTGTAATACTGCTATCACAAAGTCTTTTCTTACAGAAGTATTTACAATATCCTTTTTTAAGTAAATAGCCGTTCTTATTGTTCTTGTATCTTTGTTGAATAAAAAATTATCGTAAAAGGGATATTTTTTAAAAAGGTCATTTTCTAATACATCAATTTGTTCTTTTGAAGCAATAGAATCTTTTATAAAAGGTTCAAGTACGAATTTTTCGTTTATAGTATCTTTTACAAGTTTTTGCAGATCTTTAATAGAAACAACCGTTTCTACTTCTGTGTATTTTTTAAATGAATCAGATAAGTTATTCCATGCATTTAGTTTTTCAACTGTAAAAAGTGTGGAATCTTTAACACCCAATACAATGAGGTTACCTTCTTCTCCAAATATTTTTAAAAAATTCTTATAGGTAATGTTTACTTCATGGTCATCAGGTAAGAGGTTAGCTTCAGTGTACGTAAACCGCATATTTTTCCACTGTAAGCTAAAGAAGATGGTTATAATAATAATAGAAACAAGTATGGCAATTTTATTACGCAATATGAGTCTTGCAATAATGTCCCAAAAATCTTTTGTAAAAAGTTTTAACATGATAAATTTAAAAGATGTGCAAAGGTAGAAAAAACAACCTATTAGAAATGATTATACCGTAATAATGTTGCGTTAAATACATCTTTAGAGGCCACATTATCAACAATTTTGATAAATGATAAGTTCTTTGCTGAATGTTATATATAAATAAAGAAGCGACCTTTAAGTCGCTTCTTTATTTATACGGTCATGATTTCTCTTTCTTTGATTTCAAGAATTTCATCAATTTTTCTCACGTACGTATCTGTGAATTCCTGTATGTCAATTTCTGCATTCTTTTTAAGGTCTTCAGAAATATCTTCAGATTTTTTAATGTCATTGTTGGCATCTTTACGAGCACTTCTCACACCAATTTTAGCATCTTCAGCCTCAGCTTTCGCTTGCTTTGCTAAATCTCTACGACGCTCTTCAGTCAGTGGTGGTACATTAATAATAATAGTTTCACCATTATTCATAGGATTAAATCCTAAGTTGGCAATCATGATACCTTTTTCAATTTCTTGAAGCATACCTCTTTCCCAAGGCTGAACAGTTATAGTTCTACCATCAGGCGTATTGATATTGGAAACTTGGCTTAAGGGTGTTTGAGAACCGTAATAATTAACCATAACGCTTCCTAACATAGCAGGACTTGCTTTTCCCGCTCTAATGTTTACTAACTGTTTTTCTAAATGCTTTACAGCATTATCCATGGACTCTTTTGCTGAGTCTAATATGAATTGGACTTCTTCATTCATTACTTTAAACTTTAATTTTCAATTAACATAAATAAGGTGTAGAACTAACAATTCACTTCAGTTCCAATATTTTCACCAGAAACCACTTTTAGTAGATTTCCTTTTTTGTTCATATCAAATACAATAATAGGCAACTCGTTTTCCTGACTTAAAGTAAAAGCTGTTGTATCCATTACTTTTAGTCCTTTTCTTAGAACATCATCAAAAGAAATAGTGTCAAACTTTATTGCTTTTGAATCTTTTTCTGGGTCTACATTATAAATTCCATCAACGCGAGTACCTTTTAATATAACATCTGCTTCAATTTCAATAGCTCTTAAAACAGCAGCAGAATCTGTTGTAAAATAGGGGTTACCAGTACCACCTCCAAAAATGACGACACGTCCTTTTTCTAAGTGACGCATGGCTCTTCTGCGAATAAATGGTTCTGCAACTTCATTTATTTGAATGGCAGATTGCAATCTTGTGGCAATGCCAGCATTTTCTAAAGCACTCTGTAAGGCTAGCCCGTTAATAACGGTTGCAAGCATCCCCATATGATCTCCTTGAACCCTATCCATGCCTTTACTGGCTGCTGAGACCCCTCTAAAAATGTTTCCACCGCCAATAACGATGGCAACCTCAACACCTTTATCTGTGATAGCTTTAATGTCTTGAGCATATTCTGCCAAGCGTTCTGGGTCAATACCATATTGACGTGTTCCCATTAAGGCTTCGCCAGATAATTTAAGCAGGATTCTTTTGTACTTCATAATGTATTTAAAAGTTTAACAAAACTACATAAATTTTTTGTTTTTAAATTATAAAAAAAGCTTCTCAAATTCATGAGAAGCCCTTTTTAAGTATTGTTTTGCTATTAGTTTAACCTAATGCAACTCTTTTATAGTTTACCACTTTTACGTCTTTACCAATGGTTTTTACGTAGTTAGCAACGCTTACTTTACTGTCTTTAATAAAATCTTGATTTACTAAAGTGTTGTCTTTAAAGAAACGGTTTAATTTACCTTTGGCAATATTATCTAACATAGCTTCTGGCTTACCTTCCTGACGTAATTGATCTTTAGCAATTTCAATTTCTTTATCAATAACTGAAGCGTCAACTCCAGCTTCATCTAAAGCAATTGGATTCATTGCAGCCACTTGCATTGCCACATCTTTAGCCACCTCTTCAGCACCGGCTACATTTGCAGACAGACCAACTAACGTTGCTATTTTATTACCAGCATGAATATATGAACCTACAAAAGGAGCTTCAATTTTTTCAAATCCAGTGATTTCTAATTTTTCACCAATAACACCAGTTTGCTCAATTAATTTTTCAGCAACGGTCATCCCTCCAAAATCAGCAGCTAAGAAAGATTCCTTATCCGCATATTTAAAAGCCAGATCAGCAAAATCATTAGCTAATTTTACAAAGTTTTCGTTTTTACCAACAAAGTCAGTTTCACATCCTAAAACAACGGCAACACCACTAGTTTTAGCATCATTTACTTTTGCAATTGCAGCGCCTTCAGTTGATTCTCTGTCAGCTCTGTTTGCAGCAACTTTTTGTCCTTTTTTACGTAAAATTTCAATCGCTTTTTCAAAATCACCTTCAGATTCAACTAAAGCTTTTTTACAGTCCATCATTCCTGCACCAGTAGTTTGTCTCAGTTTGTTTACTTCGGCAGCTGTTATTTTTACCATAGATTCCATATTTTAAAATTTAAAAAGTCGTTCAATTGGTTTCAGTGAAGAAAGAATTAAACGACTTAATGTATGTATTAATTATACTTTTTATTCTTCTTCGTCAGCTACAATTTTCTTAGCTTTTGCTAAGGCTTTTGCTTTTTCTGCAGCTACTGTTTTTTCGTCAAGAGAATCATCACCATCAGATTCTTCGTCGGCTATAATTTTCTTAGCTTTTGCTAAGGCTTTTGCTTTTTCTGCCGCTACTGTTTTTTCGTCAAATGAATCATCACCTTCAGATTCAGCATCTTTTTCAGCTTTACGCTCTAATAAGCCTTCACTGATAGCAGTTGTAACATAAGTTAAAATTTTATCAATTGATTTTGAAGCATCATCATTTGCAGGGATGACATAATCAACTTGACGTGGGTCTGAGTTGGTATCAACCATTGCGAAAATAGGAATGTTTAATTTTTGTGCTTCTTTAATTGCGATATGTTCACATTTGATATCAACAACAAATAATGCCCCTGGTAAACGTGTCATGTCACTAATAGATCCTAAGTTTTTCTCCAACTTAGCTCTTAAACGGTCAACTTGTAAACGCTCTTTTTTAGAAAGAGACATGAAAGTTCCATCTTTCTTCATTCTATCAATGGAAGCCATTTTTTTAACAGCTTTTCTAATAGTAACAAAGTTAGTTAACATACCACCTGGCCATCTTTCAGTGATGTAAGGCATGTTGATAGCTCCTGCTTTATCAGCAACTATATCTTTTGCTTGTTTTTTTGTTGCAACAAATAAAATTTTACGACCAGAGTTAGCGATTTTACTTAACGCTGCTCCAGCTTCTTCCATTTTAGCTGCTGTTTTGTAAAGGTTTATAATATGGATACCGTTGCGTTCCATATATACATAAGGGGCCATGTTTGGATCCCACTTACGTGTTAGGTGACCGAAGTGTACACCTGCTTCAAGTAATTCTTTTACTTCTACTTTTGCCATTTTGTAATAGTTTACGTTCTGTTGAATTAGCAATGATTAAGTGGTCATTTTTTAAATTCGCCTTAACCATTTAGATGCTAAACTAAATCCTGTTTTTTACAACTAGGACAACAATAACTGGTTTAATTTTTTCTTTTTGCTGTTTACTATAAAATAATAATCCAGCTAAATTTGGTATTAACGTTTAGAGAACTGGAATTTCTTACGCGCTTTTTTCTGACCGAATTTTTTACGCTCTACCATTCTAGGGTCTCTAGTTAATAAGCCTTCTGGTTTAAGAGTCAGTCTGTTTTCAGCATCTAGTTCGCACATAGCGCGAGAGATTGCTAAACGAACTGCTTCTGCTTGACCAGTAACACCTCCTCCAAATACATTTACTGTGATATCAAAGTTACCTTCGTTATTAGTCAAAGCTAATGGCTGGTTTACTTTGTATTGCAATGTAGATGTAGTGAAGTAAGCATTTAATTCTTTTTTGTTAACTGTGATGTTACCTTTACCAGGAGCAACATAAACACGAGCAACTGCCGTTTTTCTACGGCCAATTTTGTGAATTACTTCCATTTAATTGAATTCGTTTAAGTTAATTGCTTTTGGTTTTTGAGCCTCATGAGTATGAGCTGCACCAACAACAACATTTAAATTACGGAATAAATCTGCACCTAATTTGTTTTTAGGGAGCATTCCTTTTACTGACTTTTCTACTAATCTTGCAGGATCTTTTCCAAACATTTCTTTAGCAGATAAGCTTCTTTGACCACCTGGATAACCTGTGTGACGGATATACGTTTTATCGTTCCACTTGTTTCCAGTTAAGTTGATTTTTTCGGCATTAATAACAATGACGTTATCACCGCAATCAGCATGTGGTGTGAAGTTAGGTTTGTGTTTACCTCTTAATAGTTTTGCAACTTTTGAAGCTAAACGACCTAAGCTTTGCGATTCAGCGTCAACTAAAACCCATTGCTTATTAGCAGTAGCTTTGTTTGCTGAAATTGTTTTGTAGCTTAATGTATCCACACTTATTATTTTTTCTGATTAAACATTCCTCTTCCAAAAAGAGTTTGCAAATTTACGATAATCTATGTGATTACCAAATACTATAGCGTAATTTTTATAAGCTATTTATATACTTGAAAATGAAGATGTTTAATATTTATCAAAATGAATTGTTTTTAACAATAAAAAGAACTTAAATTCTCAAATTAAAACAATCTTAATCATGTTTTTTTCTATTCAATACTTTGCCCAAATGTGAGTAAATTATTATCAGGATCAAGTATTGAAAATTCTTTTTGCCCCCATGTTTTTGTTTGTAAGTGACCCGCCGGATGAATACTTACATTCTTATCCAAGAAAGATTTGTATAGACGGTCTATGTGTTTGGTGCGTATATAAACTTGTCCATAATTTTCTTTTGGGTTAAGTTCTTTAAATTCAAAAAAATGGATTTGAATATGATCTTTTTGAATCATTAAGTAGCCATTATAATCTGCATTTCCAAATGCTTTAAATCCGAGTTTGGTAATATAGTACTCTTTTGTAATGGCTTTATTGCGCATAGGTAGTTTGGGATGGATCTCTGACAGCATATAATTTTATATTGTGAATACCTGTTGTAACATATTTAAAAATACTAAATAATTTAACATCAAAAAAGCTTCTTAAATCACAAAAAAAAGGATAATTACCACTTTATAATTGTGGGCAAATAAAAGTTATAAAGCATTTAGTTTTAATTTCTTAAATTTGTTAGGACTTGTATAGTGTCATGAAAAACTTTTTCTTAATTCTTCTACTTTGGTTACATGTCTTTGCTTGCAATGTATTGACTGCACAGGAAAAAATTGGTGAAACGACCGCTTTGTTTTCAAATCAAGAGCCGATTTTTCTCAAATTAAAGATGTCCGTTAAAAACGTTAAGAAAAACACTAATGACAGTACTTATGTGGAATCCATACTCTATTACAAAAACGAAGCGGCTACATACGATTCTTTAAAAATTGATTTAAGGGCAAGAGGTAATAACAGACGGGAGAACTGCTATTACGCACCGTTAAAATTAAAATTGAGTAAATCCGCCACAAAAGGAACATTGTTTGAAGGCAATAAGAAGTTGAAACTTGTTTTACCTTGCTTAATTGAATCTAATAATAACGATTATGTTATTAAAGAGTTAATGGCTTACCAATTATATGAAATCGTGACACCGGTTCACTATAAAACACGTTTGGTAAACATTGAATTTATTGAAGAAAAAGGAAAACGTACTATAACTAAGGACTTGAAAGGCGTTTTAATAGAAGATATAGATAATGTTGCAAAACGGCTTCATGGCAATGAAATCAAAAGGCGTATCCTTCCGTTACAGCAGGATGATGTGGCGTCTATAAGAAATTCTTTTTTTCAATACTTAATAGCAAATACAGATTTTTCAACAACCTATCTGCATAATGGAAAGCTTTTGTTTATTGATAAAAAAATAATACCTCTTCCTTATGATTTTGATATGTCGGGTTTAGTTGATGCCAGTTATGCTGTAGTTTCCAATATTCAAAATATAACTTTAGATATCACGGATGTTAAAGAACGGGTTTATAAAGGTTATAAAAGGGATGAACTACTTTTTGAACAAGTACGCAAGGAATTTATAGATAATAAATCCAAAATGTTTGAAGCTATTGACCATTTGGAAAAATACTTTGATGACAGAAATCAGTTTATAATTGCAAAACGATTTGTTACTCAATTTTTTGAAATTATAGAAAACGACAACGCATTTAAAAGAAAAATTCTGGATAAGGCAAGAGAAGACTAACCTTTCTTGACGGTTGAGCTTTATAATTGTTTATATTTGATTGCCTCCTTTTTTAATAATCATCAAACTAACTAAAAATGAAACGTATTGTTCTTATTATAGGCGTCTTACTGTCTATGATTAATCTCCAAAACACCTATTCGCAAATTGATAATGCTGTTTTTCAGAATTTAAACTTTCGGTTTATTGGACCTGAAGGCAATCGTGCCATTGCAGTTGCTGGCGTACCTGGAGATCCAATGATAAGTTATATCGGTGCAGCATCAGGAGGCTTATGGAAAACTACGGATGGAGGCCTTAATTGGCAGCCCATTTTTGATAAACAAGAGGTATCGTCTATTGGCTCTGTTGCCATCGCGCCAAGCAATCCAGACGTGGTTTGGGTTGGTACAGGTGAAACCTTTATCATTCGTCCAGCACATGCTATGGGAGATGGCATTTACAAATCAGAAGATGCAGGCAAAACATGGAAAAATATGGGTTTGGAAAAAACAGGACGTATTGGTCGCGTTGTTGTGCATCCAACAAATCCTGATATAGTATATGCAGCAGCTTTAGGGCATACCTTTGGCCCACAACAAGAAAGAGGCGTATTTAAAACAACTGATGGAGGAAAAACTTGGGAAAGAGTTTTTTTTATTGATGAAGATACCGGAGCAGCAGATATAGCAATTGATCCACAAAACCCTGATAATTTATTGGTTGGTATGTGGAGTATTCACATTCAAACCTGGGGACTTAATAGTGGTGGTCCTGGTGGTGGTATTTACAGATCAATGGATGGCGGTGATACTTGGGTAGCTATGAAAGATAAAGGCTTACCTGGAGGAAAAGACAATCCTGTGGGTAAAACAGCAGTGGCTATTTCAGCATCCAACCCAAAGGTGGTGTATGCTTTATTTGAAATTGATAGCCCTGCCTTATATCGTTCTGAAGATTTTGGTGACACCTGGAAACTCATGACAAGAAATCACGATATTAATGAGCGTGCTCCTTACTATACACGTATGGCAATATCACCCACAAATTCTGAAGAGCTTTATTTCCCCAATGTAAAATTCTCTGTCTCAAAGGATGGAGGAAAAACAATTAGTGGAAGTTATAGCGCTGGTGGCGATAACCACGATGTCTGGATTGATCCAAAAAATTCAGACCGAATCATGGTAGCTCATGATGGTTGTGTGAGCATCAGTTTAAATCATGGTAAAAGCTATCAGCGTATTGTTCTTCCTATTGCTCAGATGTATCATGTTGCTGTTGATGATCAAATACCTTATAATGTTTACGGCAACAGACAAGATGGTTATTCTTATAAAGGACCAAGCAATAGTTTACAAGGCTATATTCCTATCGGACTCTGGGAAGGCGTTGGTGGTTGTGAAAGTGGTTTTGCACAACCGGACCCTTTTGACAATAATATTGTGTGGTCAGGTTGTTATGATGGTGGCTTAGAGCGGTATGATCTTCGTACAGGTCACGCTCGCGATGTTCGTGTGTGGCCAGAAGCTGGCTATGGATGGACACCTGCTGACATGAAATACAGATGGTACTGGAATTTTCCATTGGAGTTTTCACCGCACAAAAAACATCGTGTGTATGTTGGTAGTCAGTTTGTACATAAAAGTGATGATGATGGTCAGAGTTGGCAAATCATAAGTCCGGATTTAACACGAAATGAAAAATCACATCAGCAAGATTCGGGTGGTATTGCCATTGATAATTTAATGACTTGGGATGGTGCAGTGCTGATTTCTATTGAAGAATCTGAAATCGAAGCTGGTTTTATCATGACAGGAAGTAATGATGGTTTAGTTCAAATAACACGAAATTATGGAGAGTCTTGGGAAAATGTCTCACCAAATATTCCAGACCTTCCAGAATGGGGAACCATTTCAAACATTGCCATCTCAAAACATAAAAACGGAACTGCTTACATCACAGTAGATTTACATCACATGGGAAATTTCGACCCTTTTGTATATAAAACTGCTGATTATGGAAAGTCTTGGAAAAAAATAAGCAATTCGGTGCCTAAATCCATACACAGTTTTGTGCATGTGGTAAAAGAAGACCCTAAAAAAGAAGGCATGCTCTATCTGGGCACTGATAATGCCTTGTATATCAGTTTTGACGATGGTGACCATTGGATGCATTTCAGAAACAACTTACCCCCATCACCAGTATATTGGTTGGAAATTCAAGAACGCTTTGATGATTTGGTGGTTGGCACCTATGGCAGAGGTTATTATATTTTGGATAATATTTCACCATTACGCGAATACGCAGAAGAGGCCCAAGGCAAAGACGTCCATTTGTTCAGCCTGCGGCAAGCCTATAGGTTTCATGAAAAGCAAAGCATTAAAACTGATGGCCCCAGTATGAATTCAGGGGAAAATCCAGCCTATGGAGCAGAAATCAATTACTTTTTGAAGGACACCTTGGCTAAAAACGTGGAAATTCAAATACTTTCAGAAAGCGATGAAGTTATCAGAACCCTAAAAGGGAAGAACAAGCAAGGTGTTAACAGAGTTATGTGGGATTTACGTTACGAACCAACCTACAAACCAATGATTCGTACCACGCCTCCTGGGAGACCTTGGGTACAATTGAAAGGTGAAGGCTGGCGACCATTAGTAACCTGGGACCTAGATCTGATGCGGGGGCAATTTGGCCCAAAAGTAGTGCCAGATGTTTATAAAATAAAACTTGTTGTTGACCATCAAGAATTTGTACGCGAATTAAAAGTGCTGAAAGACCCGGTCTCTGAAGGCTCTATAGAAGATATAAAAGCCCAAGTGGCGGTGTCCTTGGAATTGCGCGATGCTATGAACCTTGCAGTAAACATGATTAATACCATAGAAGTAGTGAGAAGCGAATTAGATAGCATTCTTCCTAAGCTAACTAATAAATCAGATATTGAAAAAGCCAAGGCACTCGGTAAAACAGCACAGTCCATAGCGGGCTCTCTGTATGATATTCATCTTACTGGAGCACGTGAAGATGCCTTCCGCTCACCAATGCAACTGTATGGAAGGTTAAGCGCTTTGGCAAGTGATTTAACAGGTCATGGTATCGATTTTAAACCAACTGACCAGCAACGTGAAGTACAGGGAATATTTAATAAGCGTTTAAAAGTAGTTGAAGAGACATTTCAAAAATTCATAAAAACAGAAGTAGTAGAACTCAACAAGCAACTCAAAAAGAGCAAGCTTAAAATTGACACAGAGAAAAAAATAAAAATGTAAAAAACTAATTAAACTTATATTGTTAGCCTCTCTTATTTATTCTTGAGGGCTTCCATTCTTTTCTTATAGTAATCTTGGGCACTTATTTCATAGGCTTTAGTCACAAACTTTAAAGCATTTCCATAATCTTCGTTTCTTTCATAGTAATCAGCCATAGAATCGTAGGTATTGGGGCTTTTTGGGTAAAATTCAATGGCAAGTTCAAAGAACATTTTTGCTTTTTCAGGTTGATTCATATCCATGTTCATATATCCTGACATGGTTAAAATGTCTTCTGGATAAGGGGGGACTGAATAACCAAAATTATTTTCAAGTTTCTGTTCCCTATATTTTATAATACTCAAAAGCTCCTCTTTTGGAGTGTCGGGTGAATTAAATTTATCTGTATTTTCCCATTGATACCATTCAAAAACAGTTATTAATCCGTCTAAAATGGAAGGAAATGGGATAGTGCCATGCAGGTCTTTAGGATAAAATTTCCAGTTAAAATCCAATCCATTTTTATCGTTTAGTTTTGCTATCTCTGAAAAGGTAACATTGGATCTTGCGAATAAAGTAAGGTCTGAGGTGTCCTGCATTACATTAGCTATAGTTACTTCTGGTTTCTGCATATGCAACTGCCCACTTAAAGACATAAATAAAGATTTTCCTTTATAGTTTTTACTTGAAAATTGGTCTCTTGCTTGAATTAATAATTTTTGGTTATCCCAATCCAGACTTGGATCGATGGCTATATAGTTGGAAAATAATTCAGGATGATTGATTAAGGTATAGATGGTAAATAAGCCGCCATAAGAATGTCCAATTAATGTTCTGAAATTAGTAACAGGGTATTTGTTTTCTACAAACGGAATCAATTCGGCCTCTATAAAATC
>ENA-UOYD01000282-UOYD01000282.1-marine-metagenome-genome-assembly--contig:-NODE-282-length-12021-cov-4.891912_pt1 | contig 12021 bp, 5 predicted proteins | sample MGYA00238169_ERZ767097 | MGnify/ENA primary metagenome ERZ767097 (study PRJEB28937, sample SAMN06267346) | marine metagenome | isolation source: Columbia River Estuary | place: USA:Columbia River Estuary... | reverse complement strand
ATATCCAAAAGAAGCAGCAGAGGTCTTAGCAACTTTTGTGGACATTGCAACAAATATTACACTCGGAGCTGGAAAAGGATATGGTACAAAGTCGGACGGTACTGTTGATGTTCCAAATGAATTTATAGACCAACTTATCTCTTTTCATGATTATGAGGGATACACGTTTACCGAATTCAACTACGATTTTAATGGTGTGGGACATTCTTACACTGCTGCGGAAAATGAAGCTACAGAACGTACGCTTTTTGGTACTATAGTAGACCCAGGAGGAGTACAAAAATTTGCCGCTGTCCCTGGAACTTTGAAAATTGCTGTATATTATGGAAATGTTGCTAATTTAACCTTTATCTCAGATTTTGAACTGTTGATTAATGAAGAGTTGCATACAGTCAATAATCTAATTACTTTATTATTTGTTAAAACGGATGGTGATTGGAAAATGGTACACGAACATCATTCTCCTGTAAATGTTGGAGAATCAACAGGGGTCGAAACCGGATCCTATCCTTCTGGACCTGCTGACCTAACTTCACCTGCACAGCAAGAGGTCTTAGCAACTTTTGGGGCCATTGGAGCAAGTATAATGGCAAATTCTGGAACAGGACCCGAAAACATGGATGAACTTATCTCTTTTCATGCCTATGGCAAAAAGTTTACTGAATTCAACTACGATGGTGCTACTGGATATTCTTTCAATAGTGAGGAGAATGAAGCTAATGAACGCGCATTTTTTGGTAATAACAAAGTTACTCAATTTGCAGCTAAAGCTAATACTGTGAATATTGTTGTATATCATGAGAATGTAGCTAATGTAACCTTTATCTCAGATTTTGTAGTGGATATTAAAGACGGACCAGTAGGTTATAAAGTCAATAACCTAATTACGTTGTTATTTGTTAAAACAAAGGGTGAATGGAAATTGGTTCACGAACATCATTCTCCTGAAAATCTACCAGTAATCTAAACATTAAAACGCAAAACCATTGCGGATTATAACCACAATGGTTTTGCATACAATTGGTTTTGTCACATCTATTAATAAACACAAGCCTTTCAAGCAATTGAGAGGTTTTTTTATGCAATAATCTCATGTTCCTGCCAATCTTCTTGCTTTTCAGATAGCTTCCGTCTATAAAGTCACTGATTAACCTTTAAAGGATTTAAAATAGAGGTTTTCAGTTAGTTATTTCTCAAAACAAAAAACGCCAACGTAAGAAAGAAAGGGTTAAGGTTTAAATCCCATACGAGATTGAATTGTTTTTTAATCATATAATTATTAAAAAAAATGATTAATGTTTTAAATGATTAAAATCAAAAGTTCTGTTGATTACATTATATTGGGCTCTATTATCATTTAAAAAAATTAAAACTACTTTAACCGTAAATAATTGAAAATAAATATATTTATATTGTGACGAACAAATTGTTGTAATTATCGATTGGTTTGACAAAACCGACTTCAATTGTTCTATCAATAAGGATTAAATGAGCGAAAAAAAGAAAATTGCTGTAATAGGGGGCGGTGCGAGTGGTATAGTTTCAGGGTACTTATTAAGTGAAAAGCATGACATTACCATTTATGAAAAACAGCCACTATTGGGTGGCAATGTGAGGACTTTGAATAAGAATGTACTTGACACTAAGCTACCCAATCACTTGAATATTGAAAACGGTGTTTTGGGTTTTAGCGAAAGCTATTACCCTAACTTTCATAAGTTATTGAAGCATCTTAATGTACCCTACCATAGCTATAAGCCATCTATTTCTCTTTTTTCGGCTCATCGATTTTATCCTGCACGGATAAAATCTTATTTAAATATCAATTCCATATATAAGTTTCTTACTGATAATAGATATTATTCAGAATTATTGGAATTAAGTAAATCGCAAAAAAATTTTGAATACCAAACAGCTAAAACCACAACTAAGGGTTTGACTTTCGATGAATTCAGTTTCTCGCAAGATCTTTATAGTAACTACATGCAGGCTTTGTTTATGCTAAGTTTCTCTACACCTTTTGCTTTGGTGCGCCAACTACCTCAATCTCTTTTAAATCCCTATATTTTATCCTTGCCAAACTCCCGGTGGTCTTTTTTAGAAGGAGGTGTTTACAGTTATTTGGAAACTATTTTAAGAAAGTCCAAGATGCAGATTAAATGTAATGCGCAGTCTATAAAGGTTGAAAGAAATACCCAAGGCATCAGTCTCAAAACGAACGGAGAGGAGTACTTTTATGATGCTATCATTATTGCGACGACTCCGGGAAGTGTTAAAGGCCTTCTTATTGATATGAGCGATATAGAAAATGAAATTTTCAAGGACTGGGAGGACCAAAGCTTTAAGACTATTGCACATAAGGACCTATCGTTTTATGGGGCCTATAAAAACATAAAAAAAACTCCGATGGATTTATTTTTTCAATTCCATAATTCTACCATTGGGTATAATACATATCAAAATACGGTTTATAATTTACAAACACGCGATCATTATAGTTTTGCTCATAATCTAGATGAAATTATTACAAAAGAGTCAATTCTTCATAGGGCAAATCACAAAGTCCCTAAGTACAGTAGAAACCATGATGACAAAATAAAGCGACTCCATAAAATTAACGGCCACAAGAATACGTTCTATGCGGGGGCGTACATTGGCAATGGTTTACATGAAGGCGCGGTTGTATCTGCCATGAGTATATCATCCAAACTTGGCGGCATAAAACTATAAGCGGTTTTGTGTTTCAAAGCGTAATTTAAAGTGTTGTATGTAAAAAATTACATTAGTTTTTATATATTTAAAAAATAAACCAACTAACTTTTGCAAAACCAACTACTTTATCAAGGGACACATACCAACTTGTCGTTGGAGGAACACGAAGACTTAGGGAAGGTTGTGGTTAAGTCGCTCAACGATGAATTTCCAACACCCCAGGTCATCGAAAATTTTTTGCATGAATATGAATTATGCAAAGATTTGAATCTCTCAGGAGTGCGCAAGGCACTCGCTTGGGAGAAGAAAAAGCAATCCCATCGAATTTACATGGAATATGTTGATGGTATTACACTTTCTGAATATATTCTCACAAACCCCTCCCTTAAAGATGTTTTGGTCGTCTTTTGCTCTTTATCAAATGTACTCTCCGAGCTACATCAAAAATCTGTTATCCATAACCGGCTGTCACCTGATAACATACTTCTCAAAACGGATACGTTGACTGTTATGCTTATTGACTTAAGCGAAAGTACTAAATACAGTCTTAAATCGTCCCATATGGGAAATCCCTCTAAATTGGATGGTGATATTCATTACATGGCACCAGAACAGACGGGCAGGATGAATCGTATTACTGACCATAGAAGCGACCTATACGCTTTAGGAATCATGCTCTATGAGTTTTTATCAGGGAACCTCCCTTTTAATTATAATGATCCTTTAGAGCTCGTTCATGCGCAGATTGCCATTAAGCCTAAACCTTTTCTTAAATCCAATCCTGACTGCCCAGAAATATTGGAGGCCATTGTGTTTAAACTCTTGGAGAAGAATGCTGATCGGCGGTATCAATCTGCCAGCGGATTGAATATGGACCTTGAACATTGCCTTGTTCAATTGAAGAAATCCAAGAACATCAGCCCTTTTGAACTTGCTCAAAATGATATTTTTCCAAGATTTCAGCTTTCACAAAAATTATACGGCCGCAAGCAAGAACTAAAAAAACTAATTTCAACATTCGATAAAACTGCTCATGGCCAAACCCATCTAATGTTGGTCAGCGGATATTCGGGAACCGGAAAATCTGCTTTAGTTTCAGAAATCTACAAACCCATCACTTCTAGAAAAGGTTATTTTATTGAGGGAAAATTTGATCAATATCAAAGGGCCATTCCTTATTTTGCAATCATAAAGGCTTTTGAATCCTTAATTGATATCCTTCTAACTGAAACGGATATAAAATTGAGCCGCATCAAATCTGATATGATGGAGGTGCTTGGCCAAGAGGGGAAAGTTTTAACTGATGTGATGCCAACATTAGAATTGATTATTGGCATGCAGCCACCCGTTGCCGAGATTAATAGCGAAGATGCACAGAATAGATTTAATTATGTGTTTCAAAAGTGGCTCTCTGTTTTATGTACTGAGAAACACCCCATTGTTTTATTTATAGACGATTTGCAATGGGCAGACTCGGCCTCTTTAGATCTCCTTAAAACCTTAATGCACAAAGAGGATAATCACTTTTTTTGTATTGGAGCATATCGGGATAATGAAGTTTCGAGTGCGCACCCGCTTTCTATTACTTTAGAACAACTAAAGGAGCAAGATACTAAAATAGAGACGATACATGTTGAGAATTTAAGTTTGAGTAACCTTGAGGAATTTCTTGCTGATTCACTTCTAACAAGTACCAATAACGTTCATGGTTTAGCTGAGCTAATACAAAATAAGACTCAAGGAAACGCCTTTTTTGTGGTTCAGTTTCTTAAATCCCTTGCGGAAAAATCATTACTTAATTTCAACCTTCAAACAAGACAATGGGATTGGGATATTGACGAGATTAATAAGTTGAACATCACTGATAATGTGGTTGTATTCATGGCAGGCAAGATTCAGGAGCTGCCCAAATTTACTCAGGAGCTTTTTAAAGTGGCAGCCTGTTTGGGCAATATTTTTGATATCAATAGACTCTCCCTGACGTCCAATATCAGCCATGAAGTAATTGTCAAGGAATTAGAGATCCTATTGATTGATGGACTTATTATAAAACTGGAAGACCACTATAAGTTCACTCATGATAGAATTCAACAAGCGGTTTATTCGTTAATTGAAGATAAAGATCGAAAAGAGCTCCATCTAAATATTGGTCGTTTACTCTGGGAACAGAGCAAGGAAGACCAATTGGAAGATAATATTTTTGAGTTGGTCAACCATCTCAATTGGGGTATTAAGTTGATACAAAAAGAGAAAGAACGTACACTAATTGCAGAACTGAATTTACAAGCAAGTAAAAAAGCTAAATTAACTTCCGCTTTCAGTGAGTCGTTTAATTATATCCAAAATGCAATCCAACTTCTGCCTAATGAATCATGGTCAAGTCATTATGATTTGACCCTAAACATCTTCGAAGAGGCAGCAGAAAGCGCGTTCCTTGCAGGTCAGTTTAAGGAAATGCATCTTTACATAGATGATATTTTAGTTCATGCAAAAAGTTTAATGAGCAAGGTTAAACCATATGAAATACGGTTAAACGCATTTAAGGCAGAAAATAAGTTGAAGATGGCCCTAGCTACTGGATTGGAAATTTTGGAGCAATTGGGTGAAAAATTCCCAAAAAAAGCTAGTGCTCTGACGGTTTTCCCTGATCTCATTAAGACTGTTTTGATGTTGCGGAATAAAAAACAGGAAGATATTTTGGCACTACCAGAAACTCAAGACCCAATTAAAAGGGCTTCAATCCGGATTTTGGCCATCGTGGCTCCGTCTTCTTATTGGGGGGATCCTACGGTGTTTCCACATATCATATTCAGAATGGTCCAAATTTCTCTTAAACATGGCGTTATCCCACCGAGCGCTTTTGGATTTGCGACCTATGGTGTGATAATGATTGGCGTACTCAATAAAATTAAAACGGGCTATCGTTATGGTAAAATTGGATTGGAGTTAATCAAACGTTTTAACGCAAAAGAGTGGATTGCGCAAGTCTATACGCCTGCTTATGCACTTATCAATGTTTGGAATGGGCACATAAAACATACACTAGCGCCGTTATTGGACTCTTACCATATTGGTTTGGAGACCGGTGCTATTAATTTTCCTGCATTAATGCCAATATCTATTGCATTCATGCCTATATAATTGGAAAGCCCTTAGATAAGTTGGAACCGGAGCTTAAGGATTACAGTCAAATCATTAACCAATATAAGCAGGAAACCAACTTTATGTACAACGAGGTGTTTAGGCAATCCGCCCTAAACTTTATGGGGCAAGCCGGTGATTATTTGAAACTTAACGGACAAGCATTTAATGAAGACCAGTTGATTGCCGATGGTATAGAAGAGAAAAACAGAACCATATCCTTCCTCATATTTTTCCATCGAAGCATTTTAGGTAATTACTTCGGAGATGCTAATTTTGCACTCGAAAATTCTTTGAAATCTGAGAAGTTATTGGATGCTGTATTGGCCAAAATTGAAGTAGCTCTTCAATCATTTCATTTTGGTTTGGCCGCCGCCTATGCTAACCCTACTAAGTTTCCAAAGGTTAAAAAGTATTTATCAAAGAGTATCAAAAAGATGAAACATTGGGCAAAAAATGCTCCTGAGAATTTTCAGCATAAACTGTATCTATTACAAGCCGAACAGGCTAGAATATCCAATCGATTTAACCAAGCGAGGGATTTTTATGATTTAAGTATCAACGCTGCCAATGAACAAAACTATATTCAGGAAGCGGCTTTAGCCGCCGAATTAGCAGGAAAATGTTATTACCAAAGAGGAAACAATACTTTAGCACAATTCTATCTAAGAAATGCTTATCAGTCATATAGGGATTGGGGCGCACTAGCAAAATTGTCGCAATTAGCCAATGCCTATCCAAATGAGCTAAAAGGGTTGATAGACAACCAAGTTTTAGCTAAAGACGCACTTGGTATTGGTCGAGAACTATCCTTAGCATCATTGGACCTCCAGTCTATTTTTAAGGCGTCAACAGCACTATCAGGAGAGGTTGTTTTTGAAAAGATGCTCAATCAATTGATGCATATTATGTCGGAGAATATTGGGGCGAACAAAGCTGCATTAATTCTTACCAATAAGGAGCATTTAATTTTGGCTGCTCAATGGACTGTTGGTCAACAGGAAATGGCAATAGTAAACACACCACTACAAGAGAGTAAATCCATTCCCAAAACAGTCATTCATTATACTGAAAGGACGAAAAATCAGTTGATTTTAGGCAATGCATGGCTAGATCAAGTACATGGTAAAGACACGTACATTCAGGAAACAAAAGCAAAATCTATTCTTGCTATACCACTCATCAATAAAGGAAATTTACAAGGCATTCTCTATTTGGAAAACAATTTACTGGAGAATGCTTTTAACAGTGAAAACGTTAAATTTTTAAACCTTTTGTCGAGTCAGATAGCAGTATCGATAGACAATGCCATGCTTTACGAAAACTTAGAGAAAAAAGTAATGGAAAGAACCACTGAACTTTCTGATGAAAAGAAAAAATCAGACGACTTGCTTTTAAATATACTTCCTGCGGAAACGGCCCTAGAGCTCAAAAAATTTGGAAAGGCTAAGCCGAGGCGTTATGAGTCTGTTTCGGTGATTTTTACGGATTTTAAAAATTTTACTAAAAATTCCGAGAAAATGACACCGGAGGAACTGGTAGTTCAGGTGGATAGTTACTTTACCAAGTTTGATGAGATAACCCACAAATACAATATCGAAAAGATAAAAACTATCGGCGATGCCTATTTATGCGTTTCTGGCCTGCCGGTTATAGATAAAAACCATGCCGTTAACGCAGTGCTAGCCGCTATAGAAATGCGTGATTATGTGCAATCAGTGGCCGCAGAAAAAGAACCTGGAGATCCTTCCGCCTTCGAAATGCGAATCGGTATCCATTCTGGACCGGTTGTTTCTGGGGTTGTTGGTTTTAAAAAGTTCGCATTTGATATTTGGGGAGATACGGTTAACACTGCTGCTCGTTTGGAAACTCAAAGCGAAGCTTCTAAAATTAATATCTCGAGCAGTACTTATGAATTGGTAAAAGACCTCTTTAATTGTGAATATCGAGGCCGTTTATTGGCGAAAAATAAAGGTGAAATCGACATGTATTTTATAAACAAAAAAACATAACCAACTATGTCTAGCAAACCATTTGATTTTGATGAAATGTTTCGTATTCAATCCGAATCTGAAGCAATATTAAAGGACGTTCATCCCCAGCGAAAAACCAGACACCGAATAAAAAGTATACACCATTTAAATGATCATGGTAGTGAACTTTTAGATCATCCAATTGAAATTATTGCAGAATCTTTGCTTAAAGTATACGAAAAAGTACGTGATGGGTACTCGTCATTAATGTCAAAGCTTTTTCCCAGACACAATCATATTATTAGAAATACAATCAATAGTAGTATAATAGGACGACTCACATTTTCTGATAAACACCATTATCATACTCCTATTCATCACATGCATATTGAATTGTGGGCAAAAACGCGGGTATTTAAATGGATTAAGCTAAGCGAAACCGATACAAATTCAGATGGCAACTTTAAATTACCTTTTGATTTGTCTGTTATTCATCGCAATAGAATATCAAAAAATATTAGATTAGAAATCTATCAAACCGATGCGCATCGGTTTAATGAGCATGACCTAGAAAACAAAGGGGCCTATCGCGCAGAGCGGATAAACCACCTATTTAAAACTATTAAGATAAACAAAAGTGATCTAACGGGCATGAGCTACAACATGGGCACTTTACCACTGCCTTACTGGGAATATAGGCACGATACGCATCTCCCAAGAGTAGTAATAAAACATCATGATAAGGATGCACCTCAAAAATATCCTAAAGCGCGGGTGGATACCATAACGGAGCAATTTGTACCTATAGAACTCATCACTAAAAAACACTTATTGAAAATAATCGAAGGTAAAAAACTGACTATCGAGCAAATTCAGAATGACTATCCAGAAAACTTAACCTTGGCTATGGAAAAGATAAAGCCTGGGATTACTAGGTCAGATCAATGGTTTGGTGAAAGAATGGTAAATGGGATGTATGCCAGTACCCTTGATAAAGATCCGGAAAACCCAAACTTGTACTGGCTCTATTATCATTGGAGTTCGTATGATCATAAACCCGGCTATGCCTTCAATGATATTTCCATAAAATTTAGCATTAACGATGAAGGATATTTTTTACCAGAAAGTATCACTTTAAAAGGCCCGATAGCCCCAAATAGCGGCCCCAATTCTAAGATAACCTTAACACCAAAAGATGGACAGAAATGGGAATCTGCGAAGCGGGTTGTCCGGGTAAGTGGTGGTATTCTCACTGAGATTGACAAACATTTTACAGAAACTCACCTTAATACTGAACAATATGCGATTGCTGCTTACAGAAACATTAGACGCAATCCGGTTGGGTCAATTCTTTTTCCACATCTTAGAAATGTAGTGCTTATTAATCACACGGCCGATAAAATTCTTATCAAAAATGGGGGCTATATCAATAGGTCAACAGCTCTAACACAAGATGGAATTCAAAAAAGAGTGACTGATGTTTTGGGCACCTTAGATTGGAAGAATTGGAAACCCATGAAGCCATTATCCAGCAAGCACCGTTATGCGCATGCATCAAATTTATTTTATAAGGTTTTAACAGATTATATTGACGAATTCTTTTTAACTCATGAAGATGAAATTATAAAAGAATGGCATGAAATTTATACATTCTCACAAGATATCGTTGAGCATGCCGTAGAGCCATTTTTGTGCAGACATCTTCAAAAAGCCTTAAAAGGCAATCCCCAAAAAGGAGTAACTACTAAACCTGATGATTGGTACACAGGTGAAAACAGAATGGATCTTTCTATAGAAAGGCCTAAAATATCAGACGAATATAAGGCCGTCTCACATATCACCACCATAAACAATCTGGACAAAAGTAAAGTTGAAGAATGTAAGACGGAATTAGAGGCATTAAAACAGGCTTGTGCTTATATTATTTTTAAGGCTACTTTTGGTCACTATTGGGCCAACTCAAAACAGTACGACGATATCGGTGAAATACGATATTGCTCTTTGGGAATTCGCTTGGGTACTGATCCAGATGGAGTTCTTGGGCCTGAAAATGACGACAGTATTTCACCAGATTTAAAAATATCGACCCAAATGATGTGGTGGAGCAATATGTTGTCAAAAACCGGTTATGGTTACATCATGAGTAATGAGCAGGGGGATATTAATCCATTGCTTATCCAAAAACTCAAGGAAAAAGAAACTGCTTTTGCAGACCTTGGCGTCGATATTTATACGATTCAATCTGAAACCAACAGATAATGAAAGAAATAGAAAGAAAACCAAAAAAATCTACTCTCGGGAAATGGGTCGATAAGTTTGAGCTTTATGTATTCGCCCATTTTTTTGGAATGCTCATAGCCTTGACCATGGGACTTAAAACCCGAGAACGTATGTCGCATAACAATGGAATAGGCGCCAAAGGCACTTTTACATTTGATTTAGATCCTGATATTCCCTCACATCCCTTTTTGATACAAGGAGAAAAGAAGCCCTGCCAAGTAAGACATGGCATGGCCACGTTTTATGATGACGCCATGGCCACGATCAGGTCTTTATCTTTAAAGCTATCCGATAAACCTTACGAAAGCCCCTTTGATATGAATTTAAACACTGGTAGTATCTCCCTTTTTTGGAATGCTGCAAGTTTTTGGAAGCTAGCCAAAATGAGACGTCAAAAATGGGGTATCGAATATCAAGACTACTACAAAAAATATCCCATAGGGCGCGAAGGGGCAATCTCAACCCTTAGAAGAAACCCAACTTCTTTTACTAATCTCACATACTATGCCAAAACCCCTTTTAATTTTGTAGGGGATGATGGTGTACAACGCTACGCTAAATACAGAGCCATTCCTTTTAATCTAGACACCAAGGAGAGCGGATTGATTCCTGAAAGAGATATTTTAGAGCCTGAAAATCAAAGAGTTATTCCTGGGGAAACTAAAACAAGAAACTATTTAAAAAATGAATTGGCTAACAGATTAAAAACTCAAACGGTAAAATATTGGTTTCAAATTCAAATTAGAGATTTTGAAGACGATCAAGATGAATCTATTTTTAATTGTTGTATAGACTGGGATGAAAATAAATTTCCTTGGCGCAACATTGGGATTATTGAGTTGACAGAAATCATGGATTGGGACAGTTCCAATCTACTAGGATTTGGCGTTTCAAACATGCCTAAAGGACTTGATTGTATTCCAGCAAAATCCATTTATGACTATAATTCGCTGAATTATATGAGGGCCAGAACTGAAATTGCCAGAAAAGCAAGGTTATTAGGATATAAGGTTTTCGGTAAGCCCATAGAAATTCCTGAAAACGAAAACAGAAACTCATCCACAATTGTTTAGCGCATAGAATTTAGGTTTTGCGGTTTGATTCAAGAATAGAAAATACGATATTGATAGGTGTGTTAGCCTCTTGTTAACAAGGGAACTATTAAACAGGAATTCATGTGACATAAGTTTTTCAGTACTCTAGCTAAAATAATTTGTTAGAATTACTTCTCAGACATGGTTTAAACTCTCACGTTATCATTTTTGAGGTGTCTTTAAATTTTTTAATTTGGTTTATCTGTCATTTCAAAAATAATGTCACCTCCATTAATAATATCATTATGAGATAATTGAGTGCCTTCAATTGTTTTTCCATTTACTGATACGCGCTTCACATAAACATTTGTAGGGCTTTTCATAGGAGTTCTTTGTTGGCAATTGGCTTTATTTATTTTTTATGTTAATTGTTGATATGTAAATTCCACTTAACAGTGAAATTCCGATGAATAAAAGTGAAAACCATTCAGGAATTTCAATCAAGCTTGCTGTCATCAATTTAAGTGAAACAAATAAAAGTATAGCAAAAACGCTATACTTCAAATAAACGAATTTATCTAACATATTTGATAGGAAAAAGTAAAGTGATCTCAAACCCATCACAGCAAATATGTTTGAGCTAAACACAATAAAAGGGTCTGTCGTAACGGCAAAAATAGCTGGAATACTATCTAATGCAAATAGCAAGTCAGTTAATTCTATTGTTATCAGAGCTCCAAAAAGTGTAGTAAAGACTGTTTTTCTATTAACTTTGGTAATGTATTTTCCATCGTGCAACTCATTGCTGAATCGAAATAATTTTATAATCCCTTTCGGCTCTTTAACTTCTTTATGTTCAGCTTCTTTTTTCAACATTTTTA
>ENA-UOYD01000281-UOYD01000281.1-marine-metagenome-genome-assembly--contig:-NODE-281-length-12077-cov-4.129250_pt1 | contig 12077 bp, 20 predicted proteins | sample MGYA00238169_ERZ767097 | MGnify/ENA primary metagenome ERZ767097 (study PRJEB28937, sample SAMN06267346) | marine metagenome | isolation source: Columbia River Estuary | place: USA:Columbia River Estuary... | reverse complement strand
TATTGTATTATTTGTATTCTATGTTATATACCCCGTATAACCCATGAAAAGGAGAGCAACCCATGGAATATACCTTCACAATGCCCAGCCTACCTAAAGACCCCGATGCAAAGCGGCCGCGCATCTCGTGGCCGTTCAAGAGTATGGAGTTGGGCGACACCATGAAAGTCTATACGAATAGTGTTGGTGAGCGTTACCGAGCCGCGATAGCGGCCGCAGCCTACGCTCGCGGTCGTGAGCCGTATGTTGCGCGACGTAGCAAGCACGTCGAACTGCCCTACAGCCGCTCGTATCTCTTAGTCCGTGCGTTAGACGCCCGCGAGGAGACCATCGAGCAGACGCGGGACATACACGACCGCATGGCCCTAGAGGCCTACGAGGCCGACCTAGCTGCCCACGAAGGCAAGTAACATCACCAGTTATACGGGACGTATAACGCAGGGCCACATCGCAAGGTGTGGCTCTAAACGTATCAACGGCTATCTAAAGATAAGTAAACGCTACATATTGACTTAAACAGTGGTAAATAGTATAGTATAACTACGTTCTACAAATTCTACCGCTTGCAGCCTCCGCGTTGCTGGCACGCTTTTTATCATCGTTGTTGGTGTCCTGCGGGACACCGTGGCCAGCTAGGCAAGTTATACGTCCCGTATAACCCCCGCCGATAATGCAGAACTACAAAGCCATTGTTTGAGACGTCCCGCCCGAGAGCGCGGGCGTGTGTATCGTATAGTTCTCGAGGTGTTGTTGGTATGCTGTGGGCATACCATGAGGCTAAATTCCCTGCCTCACCGACGAGAAATGCGTTCTAACCTTACCTGATTGAGCACACAACTATCTCAAGCGCCGACTGATGCAGGTTATACACCGCGTATAACGTGATGCCACATCGGTCTAGCCCAGCCGACACATGAGAATTGTGCCGAAGCTGTGCCGCGTAGTTCGCTAAAAACCAAGGACAAACAACAACAACCGAACCCAAGGGTTCACAACTCAAAAGGAGCATGAATATCATGCCTAAACTCGAATCACTTCTCTTATCCATCCCAACTCACTGGATGGCCCCTATTTTATATGGTGACACCAGCGGCCTCGACGACACCGAAACCGTTGCGTTCACGCGCTGGCTGGACGACACCCTCCGCGAGGTCGGACACGGCAAGCCTACGATGATCGGAACCATCCACGACAACGAGTATTTCGCTATGTATCACGACGCCCAGCCCTACGGCGTTCTCGCATGTATGTGCTACGACGTGGAACTGCTTGTGGAGGCAGCCGAGGACTGCGCCCCAGCCCCGCATCAGCGGGGTTATACGCCACGTATAACCGCAGAGGTAACACAATGACAGCTATCCAACACCACCCCGACCAGCTGGACTTGATCGACTATATAAACGCAAAGGAGAACGACATGACATATACAACCACAGCACCAGCACCACAGGGTGCTACACTCCAATCCTCGGCCATGCTGGTCGAGTTGGGCATCAGCGTATGGACAGCGCGTAAGCTGGACAAGCGCGCGTCCGATGACATCACAACACAGAACCACGCGGACAAGGGCATGGCTAACGTCAACAAGCGCCTGTTGGCATGTGACGAGCTGACGGCCGTGCAGAAGTTTGCGGCGAACGCCCGCACCGCGCACTACGCGATGACCCTGCCTTGGTCTGACTCTGGGCTGCGTATGCTGCCGACGTCCAAGTATTTCGCATACCAGAAGGCCATGACGCAGCTACAAACCGAGTTCTTCGACCTCACCGAGAAGTTTCTGGGACGCTACGAGTGGCTCATCAACGAGACACAGATCAAGCTGGGCGACATGTTCGACACCAACGAGTATCCGTCCAACGATGCAGTCCGCGCCAAGTTCGGGTATCGTCTCAACTATGTCCCGCTGCCCGAGGCAGGTGACTTCCGCGTGGACATTGGCAACCAGCAAGCAGACGAGTTGCGCGATCAGTATGCTACGTTCTACAACAACCAGCTTACCCGTGCGATGGACGACATCTGGTCTCGCGCATATGACGCGCTGTCCCGTATGAGTGAGCGCCTCGACTACAGCGACACCGAGCAGAAGAAGGTGTTTCGCAACAGCCTCGTGGACAACGTGATTGATTTGCTCGACGTTATGGAGACAATGAACATCACAGGCGATCCCACCATGCAGCTGCAACAGCGCCGCCTCAAGCAAGCGATGCAGGGTGTAACCCCGGAAGCGTTGCGGGAAGACGAGTATCTGCGCGCCGAGACTAAGCGCGCCGTAGACGATGCGATCAAGGCTCTGCCTTCACTGGACTTATGATGCGTGCCCCGCATCACGTACAGAACCCTGCCGTTGCCCCCTCATGGGGGCAGCTGTGGCGTGAGACCGTCTGCTCTTATAAAGGACATGTCTTTTATGTGGCATGGGGCGACGGATACGTCGGTCTCACGCAAAGCCATTGTTACCGCTGTGGCTGCCCAAGCCGTTATGGCTACGACGGAGACGATTGGTGCGAGCCCCTCGGCTAACACCCTCATCAGTTACCAACAACGCCCTGTTATACGGGGCGTATAACAACATAACCTCAGGAGAACGACCATGACTACCGCACAACAGATGTATCAGTTGAACCTCGACCAGATTTCCAACCTCATCAAGACCACAGGCAACAAGCGCACCACACTGGTGCAGGGCCACATGGGCACAGGCAAGTCCTCGCTGCTCAAGACATTGGCAGACGAGTTGCCTAACCACACAGCGTGCTACTTCGACTGCACCACCAAGGACTTGGGCGACATCACGCTGCCTAACATCGCAACAGCAGACGGGCAGGGCTACGTCACCTACGCTACCAACGAGGAGTTGGGCGCCCACATCAAGACGCCGATCATCCTGATGGTAGACGAGTATGGCAAGGCTAACCCCGCTGTGAAGCTGGCACTGCTACGCCTCATGCTCGAGCGTAAGATCGGTAGCTACGAGTTGCACCCCGACAGCCTCGTGTTCGCCACGACTAACCTTGGAGCCGAGGGTGTAGGTGACCTGCTTCCACCACATGCGCGGAACCGCATCACCGTTGTGACTGCGCGTAAGCCTAGCAACATGGAATGGATTGAGTGGGGCATCAACAACGGGGTTGATCACACCATGTTAGGTTGGTGTAAAGATAACCCGCAGCTGTTCCATGGCTTCGAGGATGTGCGTGACCCAGAAGAGAACCCGTATATCTACCACCCCAAGTCACAGCGGGCTGCGTTTGTTACGCCTCGCTCTCTCGCGGCCGCGTCTGACATCTTGAAATGCCGTGGCAGTATGGACGACCAGACCGTGATAGGTGCGCTCATGGGCACAATCGGTGACCGCGCAGCGATGGACTTGATGGCGTTCGTTAAGCTGGCTGACCAGCTGCCTAGCTTGCAGTCTATCAAGAACGACCCGATGAACGCCAAGGTTCCATCCGCTGCCGCTGCCGTGTGCATGGTGGTGTATCGGACACTCGCCTCACTCGAGAAGGATTGGCTGGATGCGTGGCTCGACTACATGAACCGCCTCGACAAGGAAGCACAGGGTATGTTCGCCAACGGTGTCCGTGCGCCCAAGTATTCCAAGCAGGTTATGGTGATGACGAACAAGAAGTTCACGGCATGGGCTATGGCAAACAATTACCTTTTCGCCGCTGACAAGAAGTGATGGAAAAGCAAGAGATCATCACAAGATTGAGGGCGGCGATAAGTGAGGCCCGCCGCCCTCACTACGGTAGCAACGACGACCAGATCGACTACCTGAGCGACGGGGTTTCCATGGTGGAAGACCTCGTTAAAGAATTGGAAAAGGAGAACGACATGACTAAGAAGACAAGCGCCCGCGCCCCGTGGCGCGACGAAGACCGCGCGCTCCTGCGCACCATGCACCAACAAGGTGGCACGTATAAGGACATGGCCAAGATACTCAACCGTTCGGTTGGCTCCATCGCGCAGCAACTACACCAGATAAAAATCCAAGACAAATCAGAGGGTTACGTCCATGTCGCAGCTGGTGTGCCAGAACTCTCTACGTTACCTATCGCACCTAAACCTGTTAGTGTGAGTGTAATGACGTCCGCACCAGAACCTATCAATGTCGCACCTCGTGGGCTTACCGATGCTACGTTAAAGACATTCCGTCTGTTCGAGGGTGGCACAGCGGAGGCCTACAACGAGGAGAACCCGTCGCTGTGGACACGCATCAAGCGGTGGATCAACAAGTAAACCAAGTGGGGCGTAGTTATACGCCCCGTATAACCAGAGGAGAAGCAATATGCTTATGACTAACAAACTCACCCAAGACCAGCGTGTGCGGAAGGCCGTGATCGACATCATGGCTACCCCTAGATACATGGCTCTGTCTGGTGTGCTGATGATCGGCACACGTCGTGTCGAACCTGACGCATCCAAGTGTCCGACTGCCTACACTAACGGCAAGGACGAGGTATACGGTGCCGATTTCATAGCGGGTATGAACGACCGACAGCTACGCTTTCTTGTGCTGCATGAGGTGTATCACAAACTCTATCGTCACCTGACAACGTGGCAGCACCTGTATAAGCAGAACCCCACGCTGGCTAACATGGCCTGTGACTACGTGATCAACTGCAAGCTGGTCGACGACAACTACGACGGCTTCGCCACTATGGACGGCCCGCTCGAGATAGGCTGCCTCGATGCCAAGTATCGTGGCTGGGACAGCGCGCAGGTATACAACGACCTGAAGAAGGACAACCCGCAGGGTAAGGGCAAGCCGCAGGGTAAGGGCAAGCCGCAGGATACGGACGAGGGGCAGGGCTTCGACCAGCATGGCTGGGAAGACGCCGAGGATATGACCGCAGAGGAACAGCGCGAACTTGCGCGAGACATCGACGAGGCTATCCGCCAAGGTGCACTGGTCGCAGGTAAGGCTGGCTCTGGTGGTGACCGCGACATGCTCGAGTTACTCCAGCCCCAAGTGGATTGGCGCGAGGTGCTACGTGACTTCGTGCAGACTACATGCCAAGGCAACGACTACTCGACATGGCGTAGGCCTAACCGCCGCTACATCGGCGCGGGTGTGTATATGCCGAGTGGCATCAGCGAGAACATCGGCGAGATCGTCGTGGCTATCGACACGTCAGGCTCTATCGGTGGGCGTGAACTCAGTGCGTTCCTATCCGAGATCAAGTCTGTCGCTGATACCGTGCACCCCGAGGCTATCCGTATCTTGTATTGGGACACAGCGGTGTGCGGCGACGAACGATACGAGGTTAACGAACAAGACACTATCGTTAACTCCACCAAGCCTAAGGGTGGCGGGGGCACTGACGTGCGCTGTGTGCCTCGGTATATCCAAGACAAGCAGATCAAAGCGCAAGCCGTGATCGTGCTTACCGACGGCCACCTATACGGTGGCTGGGGCCAGTGGCAGCACCCTGTGCTGTGGACTGTGCTCGACAACGAGAACGCCAACCCCGACACGGGCAAGACCGTGCATATTAAATCAAGGGAGATGTAAGATGGGATACAGAAGTGACGTGTTAATCGCGGTAGCGTTCAAGGACAACGCGCACCGCGACGAGGTATTGGCGGTCTACCGCATGAACCCGCTGGTGCAGCAGCACGACCTCTCGGCAGTGTGGACTACACACGACGGGGCATACCCTGTGCTGTGGTATTACGAAGAAAGCACCAAGTGGTATGATAGCTTCGAAGACGTGCAGGGTATTGAACACCTGCTCAACGTGGTGTCAGACTTCGCGGAAGAGCGGAAACTGCCCTACGCAGCAGTGCATTACCGCATAGGTGAAGACATCAACGACACCGAAACTGCTGAACACGGGGAGGCTGACCCTGACGGCTCTATGCTCAGCTCCCTATTCGACATGTGCGGCCTTGAGCGCCGCCTTACACACAACTTCAACTAGGCCGTAGTTATACGGCACATATAACCTAAGGAGATGAGCAATGGCTCTAACATTTACATCATTCGAAACATTCGCAGAAGTAGCCGACATGTATGAGCGTATCACCCCGATGCGTGGCGATAAGAACATAGGCAAAGACATTCGCCCTATCGGTGACCGCAACCGTAAATACGAACGCATCGTGAAGATCAGCAACAGCTGCTACGCCCTGTCTGATGGGTGGCACTACGGCGATGATTACGGCAGCTATTGGCTGTATAACAACACTGACTACAGACCGACGCTCAAGGACATGGAGCGGTATGCTCCCATCGTATGGCGCAAGAAGCGGGACGGGACTGAACTCGTTACATTCCGCAACGCCCACGGCGAGGGTGCGCATAATCTGCGCTACGCGTTCTTGTATCGCCACACACCACGCGGGATAGACTTCAAGGTCAACAACGGTAGGCAGTTCCTAGCCGTGGGAGGTAAGGACTACTACCTTGCCAAAGGCCACACAGTGCCTCGGGTGATATACGATAAGGTCAAACAAGACGCTGCCGTACACGCGAAGAACGTCCACACACAAAAACGAGCGGCTTGGAACATGGTGCATGACGACAACACCTCGATCACGTTCACCAAGGCGCAGGGTGATTGGCAGTGGGTTAGCGGCGGACGCGACCTCGTTATGCTTAAGCATAGAGTGAACAAAGACCTCAAGGCTAAGCTGAAGCCCCATATCGACGCCTTCCGTGACTGGGCGTTTACTATCACACCGATGCTTCCGACGCATGACTACAGATACCGCAACGATATGATTAACGAGGCTAGGGACTGGGTTAGAGACAACAAGAAACCCGTAAATATGCAGTGGGGTAGCTACGCGCTCGTGTCGTCCGTTGCCCGTGAGGTGGTGACCGACGAAGACCACCCGATGCGTCTACATCTCGCCGTTACTATGCAGGTGTATATCAACAACTTAAGCGTCACCGCCGAGGATGACTCACAACTAAAAGCACAATTCAACCGCTGGGCAAACAAGCAGTTTGGCCTAATCAAAACAGTTAAGGAGTAACCACAATGTCAGGTATGGAACTAGGAAGAGTGAGCGGTCTGCTCGATGAGCACGACGCAGCAGTGTCGGGCACAAACCAACCATTTGGTCTCATGGACTTCGCACATGAGGTATCACAAGCGATCCCAGGATGTCGCGTGACGCCCCGAGACGACAGTTGGTCGTGGGTGTATATGCCAGATGACCACTACGCTATGGGGCTGATCGGATACGGCGACTTCCGAGATAGCGGCGACGGGACGTTTATGTATACGGTCAAGTCTCGCAACATCGAGAACGGTAAGTATAACGACTACGCTCAGCAGTATCACATGAAGATGAGCACGTCACGACCTACCGCGGTTAAGAATGCGCGCGCCCATCTACGTCGGTATACGCCACACGATATGCTCGAGGCTACGAAAGCATACGTCCGAACAGAGATATCGAAAGTGGTGACCAGTGTGCGCGAACAGCACCAGAAGCTAGAGCGGGAACTATTCAAGGCATCCTTCTACAACGACCCGCCCGCCTATGTAGCAGAATTTAAACACCTGCTCGACTCAGGGTATGAGTTTATGGATAGAACCCTAGCCGACAAACTCGCGACGTATTTCAAGAGTAAGGTCGAGTATGACGCATCCAAGAATAGCACGCCTAAATTTACGTTCGTGTGTGCGTCAACCTACTGCGATACGCCGCGCGTAGACTTAATCCACACTGAGCATAACTACCTTCGCGCACCAGAGCCAGCCTTACAGACCTACTTCGGCAGTGAAATCGCCGACGGCGTGTCTGAAGATATTATGGGGAAGGTAGCCATGCTCAATATGCTCGAAGACAATACATATGTGGCGGGCGTAGGCTACAAAGTGTTTGAAGGTATATACTATGCCGAACGATAAAAGCTGGGTTCGTGTGCTGTTTATGGTAGACAACGAACATATAGAATTGATACCATTTGGTATGGATTCACTTGATCTACCATCAGAAGGCGTGTATCCTAAGGATGATATACCCGCATGGATACAGGACAAACTATCGGCTCTCTCTATACTTCCGACACCGCCACCAGAGAATAATGTGGAGGGTGTGGGTAAGCGTATCAGTGACCGCGTCTTTTGGGTCTATCCAGACTAAACAATATACGGGGCGTGGTTATACGCCCCGTATAACATCACCAGTTACAAGGAGATAGCGATGGCTATGACACCAGAAGCGAAGGTTAAGAGAGTTGTCACACGACACCTCAAAGACCTCGGAGCGTATTACTTTTACCCAGTGACCGGCGGCTACGGTGGTAGCGGAGTTCCCGATATCGTCGGTTGCTACAAAGGCAGGTTCTTCGGGATCGAATGTAAAGCAGGAAAGAACACACCAACCCCACTGCAGAAGAAGAACCTAGAGAGCATAGCCGAATCTGGCGGAATAGCGCTCGTAGTAAATGAAGAAAACATGAACCTAGTCAGTGACCTACTGACATCAAACATTGGAGGCTAACATGCCTGACAGTATATACAGCACTCTCACCGTGACCAACACGCTGCCCTCTGGTGCGGCCTTTGCCATCCAACACGGGACAGGGGCTTCTTGCTACATTCCCGCAACCGTTGTCTACAACACCAAAGCCTCCCCAGGCGACGTGGTCCAAGCGATTCTGGTAGACAACCCGAACCTAGACGTCAAAGACCGAACACCTTACATGGCGCAGTATATCAAGCCACAGCAGCTAGACCTTAACATACCTGCACCTGCACCTGCACCTGCACCTGCACCTGCACCTGCCGTGTCCACCCGAGCGAGAGTCGAGGACTTCGTCTGCGCCGAGATGCATGCAGGTGGTGTGTGGACAGTCCTCTCCATGTTCCGAGAGTACATGAAGGATGACGAAGCGGTGCGAGAAGACGACACGCAAGCCTATAACGCGGTGTCCGCCACCCTACGCAGGATGTTTGACGATGACGAATGCGCCAAGTGGTCAATGTGGAGCAAGAAGTCCCAGACTAGAGTAGGTCGGGAGTGGTTCAGCTGCTACCCGCGGAACGTGGACGTCGCCGAGTGGGAGACAACATAATGGAAAATACAGAAGAGCGTGTATGGGCCTACCTGATAAAGAACAGGCAGGCTACAGCGGCAGAAGTCGCGCTGAGTTGTGATGTGAGCATAGATGAAGCCGAAGGTTATATGGCCCGTATATCCTCACCGAACTGGAGAGAAGAAGTTAACGTGCGTCCCAGTACAGGCGTGAAGTTTGACGGGGATAAGCCACGATACGATCTTATCCCGCCAGAGATCGAGGAGGCTCTCGCCAAAGTGTTGACCTTCGGTGCCTCCAAATACTCCAGCAGAAATTGGGAGTTGGGTATGGATTGGGGCCGTGTCTACGCGGCGCATCGTCGGCATATGACAGCGTGGTGGTCTGGCGAGAACAACGACCCTGAGACGGGGATGCCCCACACATGGCATGCAGCAGGCTGCCTAGCGTTCCTCGTAGCATTTGAAGCCCGTGGCACGGGCATAGACGACAGACCAACACAAGGAGATACAAAATGAAACTTTTGACCTTAGCCGCAGCGGGCCTCGCACTCGCAGCATGTACGCCTGCGCCGCAAATCTGCGAACGCACTGTAGGCATGAGCAAGGAAGGCATCCCGATCATGCTCGGAGAGCCCTGCGTTACCGCACCAGCATATGCCGCAGCGCAGCATATCGACTGGCCTCACGACGACAACGACAACGACGACAACGACAACGACAACGACAACGACAACGATCCAAGGACGCCACCTGTCGTGGAGCCACCTGTCGTGGAGCCACCTGTCGTGGAGCCACCTGTCGTGGAGCCACCGAAAAACGACAAGCCTAAGTGTAACTCTGGCCGCGGTAACGGGTCCGAAATCGACGATGGCGGAAACGACTGTGATCCGGGGAACAGCGGCGACGTGAACCAAGGCGGCGATTAAACCCTCGGGAGGAAAGGAAACCGAAAATGGCATACACTGAACTCGGCCACGTAGGCGACGGGGTCTACCTCTCACACGATGGCTACCAATACTGGATAGCAGTCAACCACCACGAAAACAGAGTGGTGGCGCTGGAAGACGCAACGCTGGCCGTGATGATGGCCGTGGTGCGGAGGCACAAAGCCGCATCTCAGGGAGAACCAAAATGACTGACCAAACAGACGCAACAGACACGCCCGAAATGCTGGGCAAATTCCACCGCCACCAGCAAGTAGAAGCGCGGGCCGACGTGACCGACCATTGGGAAGAAGCAATCGTGATCGGCCACGCATGGGGAACGGATTGCTATGATGTGCTGCTAGCAACGGGCAAGCAGATCGACAACACAACGCAGGTTAGGGAAGCACCATGATCGGCCCAGCATCGCTCGATAAAGCAACACGCGACGAGATCGCATTCTTAAAAAGCGTGATCCAGAGCACTGAGAAAATGGCAGCTACCCTGCTGGCAGTGCATGGCGACGGCGTCAGGCCGTCGTGGGTAAGCGAAGAACTTGCCAGCTTTGGCGAGCGCATCAGCCGCTACGAGGCAGAGATCGCAGCACTGGAGGACACGTTATGATCGGCCCAGCATCAAACACACTCAATAAGCGCATCGTCGAACTTGCCAATCAAGGGCTAACAACGCAGCAGATCGCGGACGAGGTAGGCATCAGTCGAGGTGCAGTCGGGAGCCGCATGTCACGCCTGATGAAGCAAGGGAAACTGCAACGCCAGCCAGTGCGCAGCGGCAACATTGAAACCTCGAAGGGGCGTTATTGGGTCATGCGCCAGCGATACAAAAAGCGCCTCGGCAACATGGGTCAGGTGTTGCTTGGCCTGACACTCGACGAAGTGGATTGGGTATTCAAGAACACGCCAGCAGGAATGACCGCAGCCGAGTGGTGCGCAGCCTTGCTGAAAGACGTAATCGCAGATGAGGTCGAGAAATGATTAACGCATTTGGATCAGCCCCCGCCGCCGCAAAGCGCCACGAGGATATGATCGGGCGGGATATGCTTGCGATGGTAAAGGCTGAACGGAAAAACCGATTTAGGCACAAGACTTATGCTGGTCGCAGCGATGCGGAACGGCACAAGATGGCGGATGAAGTCGCCCAGAAAGTTTTGGATTACATCGCAGAGGCTGGCCCACGGGTGACGCGAATGCAGATCGTCGGTGGCGTGAAGGGCGAGACGGAGGGTGCGGTAAGATACGCTACCGAAAAGCTGGCGCGGGAGGGCAAGATCGTTGCTGAACGCCTGTCGCGCAGTGGCCGTATGATCGGGTTCACAGTGGCAAAATGATCGTGTGAGGCGAGGTTAAAATGAGTCGAAACGACAGCGCATTTTGGTAGCACGTTAACCAATACAATCGCTTTTGTAGCCATTGAGCGCCCCACCAGCAATTAGTAGCAACGCGCCAAATTGAGCGCAACAGAGAAGGAACGGAACGATGGATATTCAAGAAATTTTGACAAAACATATGCTGTGGCTGCTGGATGAAAAAGGCGGTGAGCGGGCGGACTTGAGTATGGAAAACCTGCGCGGGGAAAGCCTGCGCGGGGTAAACCTGAACTTGGCAAACCTGCGCGGTGCAAACTTGAGCGATGCAAACTTGACAGGGGCAACCTTGAGCGGGGCAGACTTGCGAGGGGCAGACTTGCGCGATGCAAACTTGAGCAGGGCAAGATTGGTTGAGGCAAACTTGAGCGGTGCAATCTTGAGCGGTGCAAAATTGACAGGGGCAGTCTTGAGCGGTGCAAACCTGCGCGAGGCAGACTTGCGCGGTGCAGACTTGCGCGATGCAAACTTGAGCGATGCAAGCTTGAGCGGGGCAGACTTGACAGGGGCAAAGATGCCAGCCTCATATTCTGTTGAAATCGGGACATCCTACGTCCTTGATACCAGCACAAGCGACGAAACCGTGCAGCAGAACGAACCCCAGCGCCCGCACCGTAGCGAAGTCCTACGGCGAGCCGAGCATTATATCACGCAGGACAGGGCCGCGACCCACGGCGATGCGGAGGATAGCTTCGCGCTGATCGGCAAACTGTGGGGCGTCTGGCTGGATCGGGAAGTGACGGCCTACGATGTCGCCATGATGATGGCGC
>ENA-UOYD01000275-UOYD01000275.1-marine-metagenome-genome-assembly--contig:-NODE-275-length-12299-cov-2.847570_pt1 | contig 12299 bp, 16 predicted proteins | sample MGYA00238169_ERZ767097 | MGnify/ENA primary metagenome ERZ767097 (study PRJEB28937, sample SAMN06267346) | marine metagenome | isolation source: Columbia River Estuary | place: USA:Columbia River Estuary... | reverse complement strand
CCCCAAAACCCCAAAACCCCATCATTCAGAAAAATTAATCAAATCACTGATAATTAATAATAATCCCCAAATAATAGGAAAATTAATTAAATGATACAAAGTAATTAATTATTGTTTTTTTATAAGTTATAAATCAAACGCAAAAATATGAAACTTAATTACTTCCCTGACACCGGTCTCAATGGCATTCCAGATAGATCAGAAATGCTTTAGTAAGTATTTTTTAATTGACCTACGTATATTTGCCCTTTCGAAGTCATAGTGCCTTCTTTATGCTGTCCATTTATCCATTGACCAACAAATTTATCTCCATTAACTAAAGTATGAGTCCCTTGACCATGTGGTTTACCATCCTTCAACTCACCCTTATATTTTGATCCCTCTATTAATAAAAAATTTGGTTTATCAAAAGGTTCTTACATGGGCATTAAAAGAATTTTGAGTTGTCATCCTATTAAATTGCTAGGTGGCGGATCTAGTTTAGATTTTGTGCCAAATAAAAATACTTTAAAAAAGATTAAATATATTTCTAGATTAAATATGCTTTTTGCAATGATTTTAGGAAGTGTTTTGGCAATTGTATTAGGAGGAAATCTAAATAGTATTGAAACAATAGGAAACGTTCCTTCTAATTTACCTCCTTTTAAAATACCAGATTTTAATTTTAAAGATATGCAGATGCTAACTTCAGGAGCAATTACATTGGCTTTAATTGGTTTAGTTGAAGCAGTTTCAATATCTCGGGTTATTTCAATGAGTTCTCATCAAAAATTAAATAATAATCAAGAGTTTGTGAGTCAGGGTTTAACAAATATTATTTCTAGTTTCTTTTCATCGTATGTTAGTTCGGGATCATTTTCACGTTCGGGTGTAAATTATCAAGCTGGTGCAAAAACACCTTTAGCCGCTATAATATCTGCCATTGGGTTACTGTTAGTAGTGTTGTTTTTTGCAACGTATGCTTCGTATCTAGCAAAACCTGCTATGGGTGGTATTATTTTATTAGTTGGTTATAATTTAATTGACTTTAAACGTATTAAGCAAATAGTAAAAAGTAGTAAGCGAGAATTTATTGTCCTTGCAGTGACGTTATTAGGAACCTTATTTTTAGAATTAGAAACAGCACTGTTTTTAGGAATTCTTATTTCACTATTTTTCTACTTGGAAAAAACCTCAAAACCAAATATTGCAATTGTTGGAAAAAATCAAGATAATAAGTTTATCAATATAATTAGAGATGCTACTACTAAAGAATGTCCACAATTAAGAATGATAAGAATAGATGGGTCAATTTATTTTGGCGCTGTTGATGGCATTTCTAAATATTTTACAGATTTATATGAAAAGAATGATCAAAAACACTTGTTAATTCTTGCAAATGGAATTAACTTTATTGATATAGCTGGTGCAGAATGGTTATCGCAAGAAGTGTTAAAATGGCGAAATAGGGGAGGTGGAATTTATTTCGTAGGATTAAAATTAATTAGTCAGGATGTCCTTCAAAAAGGTGGATTTGCAAAAATAATTGAAGATGAAAACTTTTTTAAAGATAAAAATACAGCAATTGCCACAATTTATAAGAATCTAGATAAAGAAGTTTGTTTAGAGTGCAATGTTAAAATTTATGATGAGTGTAGCTAAAATTTTTAAAAATGAATTTTAAAAAATACATACCAATTTTAGACTGGCTCCCAAATTATAAAAAGGAATGGTTTAAAGGTGATCTAGGAGCTGGGTTAACCGTTGGTATTATGTTAATTCCACAAGGAATTGCTTATGCTATGATTGCGGGTTTACCACCAATTTATGGATTATACACAGCTATGATTCCACAAATTGTTTATGCTATTTTTGGAACATCACGTCAATTAGCTGTTGGACCGGTTGCTATGGACTCTTTAATAGTTGCTTCTGGAGTTGCTGCATTAGCACAAATTGGAACAGAAAACTTTATTGAATTTGCAATTCTTTTAGCTTTTATGATGGGTTTTTTACAAGTTGTATTCGGTTTTTTTAAATTGGGTTTTTTAGTAAATTTTTTATCACGGCCCGTTATAAGTGGATTTACATCAGCCGCAGCTTTAATTATTGGTTTAAATCAATTAAAACACTTGTTGGGTGTTCAAATTGAGCGAGATAATAGAATTCACACTTTAGTTTTAGATGCATTTCAAAATATAAAAGAAATAAATTGGCTCACTTTTTCAATTGGAGTTGTTTCCATATTAATATTGGTTTTTTTAAAACGTATTACAACCAAGATTCCAGCAGCATTAGTTGTTGTAGTTTTGGGTATTGTATTGGTGAGAGTTTTTCATTTAGATCAATTTGGCGTTAAAATATTAGGTGAAATACCTAAAGGTTTACCTGAATTTACAATTCCTAAATTTGAAAAAAATACACTGATTGATTTATTTCCAATAGCATTAACATTATCTTTTATTGCTTTTTTAGAAGCAATATCAGTTGCCAAAGCCATAGAAATTAAACATACCGATTATAAAATAAGTCCAAATCAAGAATTAATTGCAATAGGTTTAGGAAATATTGTAGGTTCTTTCTTTCAAACATATCCTGCAACAGGAGGCTTATCTAGAACTGCGGTAAACAATCAAACTGGAGCTAAAACCCCATTGGCTGCAATTATTTCGGGCTTAATTGTTGGTGTAACATTATTATTTTTAACACCGGTTTTTTTCTATTTGCCAAAAGCGGTGCTTGGTGCAATTATTGTAGTTGCTGTTTATGGATTGTTAGATTTTTCAATGCCAAAAGAATTACTAACCTATTCAAAAAGAGAATTGATAATTTTAAATATTACATTACTTGTTACGGCGACAGTAGGTATAAAAGAGGGGATATTTATTGGAATTATTTTGTCTTTAGCAATGTTAATTTATAGAAGTACAAAACCACATTTTGCAGTTTTAGGGCAAGTTAAAGACACCCATTTTTATCGAAATGTGAATCGATTTGAAGGACTTCTTAACATAAGTGATGATATATTAATAGTGCGGTTTGATGCACAATTATACTTTGCAAATGTGTCGTTTTTTAAAGATAAATTAGATGAGTTTGTAACTGAAAAAGGACCTCAATTAAAACTAATAATTATTGATGGAGAAAGTATAAATAGTATAGATAGCTCTGGTATTTTTATGTTAAAAGACGTTATAAATAAGTATAAAAATATGGGAATAGAAATCGCCTTTAGCGGAATGAAAGGTCCTGTTAGAGATATTTTAGATAAAAGTGAAATTATTAAAAAAATAGACTATTCTAACTGTTTTATGAGTATTCAAGAAGCAGTAGATATGTTCGACGATCGAAAAAAAAATAAAGAAATTGAGGTTAAATATTTCGATTTCATCAATCAAACAAATCGTTAAAATAATCTAAATTTTTCATATAATGTAACCTCGATTACAAATAGATATTTACAATCTTGTAGATTTGGAAAAAGAGAAATGAGTTTAACAAAATAAAAATCAGATAATTATGAAAGTAGAGCAATTATTTACAGGCTGCTTAGCTGAGATGGCTTATTATATCCATTCAAATGGAGAGGCAGCAATTATTGATCCTTTAAGAGAAACTGAACCATATATAGAAATGGCAAAAGCTGATGGAGCTAAAATTAAATATGTATTTTTAACTCACTTTCATGCAGATTTTGTTTCTGGTCAGGTAGATTTAGCGAAAAAGACTGGTGCAACCATAGTTTTTGGTCCAAATGCCAATCCAAATTACGATATACATCAAGGTAAAGATGGAGAAAAATTTAAAATAGGAGACTTAACACTTAAATTATTGCATACTCCTGGTCATACAATGGAATCTTCATCTTATTTATTAATTGATGAAAAAGGAAAAACACCTTACGTATTTACAGGAGACTGTTTATTTATAGGTGATGTTGGAAGACCCGATTTAGCTGTAAAATCGGAATTAACACAAGATGATTTAGCAGGTCACTTATTTGATTCACTTCGAAATAAAATTATGACATTACCAGATGATATAATTGTATACCCAAACCATGGAGCTGGATCAGCTTGTGGTAAAAATATGAGTTCAGAAACCTTTGATACGCTTGGAAATCAAAAGAAAACAAATTACGCTTTAAGAGCTGATATGACAAAAGAGGAGTTTATTAAAGAAGTTACTGCTGGTTTAAAACCTGCACCACAATATTTTGGAAATAATGTAAGAATGAATAAAGGCATCAATACAAGCATTGATGAAATTTTAAAAAGAGGAACAACTCCAATTGATGCAGATTCGTTTAAAGAAATGAGCGAACAAGGTGATATTTTAGTTGTTGACACACGTTCGAAAGAATTATACACAGAAGAAGGTACAGTTCCGGGAGCTTGGTATATTGGAGTAGAAGGTGGTTTTGCACCTTGGGTTGGATCGTTAATTAAAGATATTAATCAAAAAATAATTTTTATAGCCGAAGAAGGAAGAGAACATGAAGTTGTTACACGTTTTTCTAGAGTTGGTTATGATACTATTTTGGGTTATTTGCGTGGAGGAATGCATTCTTGGTTAGCAGCTGGGCATAAAGTTGATAAAATAGGCTCTATTTCTGCTGTAAAATTTGCAAATAAACTAAAAGGAAGAACAGAGGAGGTGCTATTCGATGTTAGAAAAGAGTCGGAATACCAATCTGAACATGTCAATGGAGTTGAAAATTTCCCATTAGATTTTATTCATACAAATTTTGCTGAAATTAAACCAGATAAAGAATATATTTTACATTGTGCAAGTGGTTATCGCTCTTTAATTGCAGCATCAATTTTTATGGCAAATGGTGTTAAAAAAGTAACTGATGTTAGAGGTGGTTTTAAAGATATAAAAGATACAGGGGTAGAACTTACGGAATATGTTTGCCCAACAACATTGCTATAAAATGTTCTTTTTTAATTTAATATTTAGGGAGTTTTTTAGCTCCCTTTTTTTATGCATTATATTTAAAATTCGTAACTTTAGTTACTACAAACTAATAATTGAAACCATAGCTTTGCAAAAAATTAGAACACATGAAGACTACACTAAAACTATCATTATTAATTTTTATTTCAATTTTAACTTTAAGTTGTAATAATAAAAGCAATTCTAAAACTGATAATCAGTTGGGAGAAATTAAACGTATTTCTGCTTTAGAATTTAAAGAAAAATCTAAAAACAATACCATTATAGATATTAGAACTCCTCGAGAGTATACCCAAGGTTATATTGAAGGAGCAATTAATATTAATTATTACGATAAAACATTCTTAGAGCAAATAGCTAAACTTGATAAAAACAAACCAATATATATTTATTGTAGATCAGGAAATAGAACTTCATCTGCAGCAAAAAAGCTTAAAAAATTAGGGTTTTTAGAAGTAAATGATTTACAGGGAGGTATTATGAGTTGGGCTAGAAACCAATATAAAATAGTAAAATAATGATGATGAAAAAAATTACAATATTATTTGTTGTTACAATTTTATGCTCTTGTAACAATGGTTTTTCAGAAAACGAAAAAGAAGAATACACTTTAAAAGGTAAAGAAATTGCACAAGCTTCATTTAAAGCGTTAAGCTCAGAATTGATGGCACAAATGAAGTCTGGTGGGCCAGCACTAGCAGTACCTTTTTGCAAAGAACAAGCTAGACCTATTTTAAATGAAGTTGCATCAAAATATAATGTAACAATTGTAAGATCTTCAGACCAATTAAGAAGCTGTAAAATAGAACCAACGGAAAGAGAATTAGACATTATAAATAATTATAAACAAACAATTCTAGAAAATAAAGAGCTAAAACCAATTATCGAAATTGATGTAACAAATAAGAAACATTTTTATGCACCAATAATTGTAAAAGCTAACTGTTTGGTTTGTCATGGTAAAGTAAATGAAACTATGTCTGTTAAAACAGATTCAATAATAAAATTAACATACCCTTTTGATATTGCTACAGGTTATAATGAAGGTGATGTTAGAGGTGTCTGGAGTATCACATTTAATGAATAACCCCAATATTATGGCAAAAGTAGTTGTTTTAGGAGCTGGAATTTTTGACCATACAGCAATTTCATATTTAAGCAAATACCTAAAAAAAGACCGTGAAGTTATTATGGTTTTACCTAACATTAATTTTCAATGGGTTGCATCAAATATTTAATTATTTTAAACTAAATTTGAAAATGATGAGAATTGTGGTTGGAGGGCATCCTTAAAAGGACATAAACTAATTAAAAAATAAAAAATGACTACACTAGAAATATTAAATTTAAAATGTGGCGGATGCGCTAATTCTATAAAAAAAGGAATATTAACTATTGAAGGAGTAAAAGAGGTTTCTGTTGATTTGGAAACTTCAAAAGTAGCAATTGATTCAGAAGATGAAGCTGTACTCGTAAATGTTAAAAGTAAACTAGCTTCAATGGGTTACCCTGAAGTAGGCGATGCAAATACAATAATTCATAAAGCAAAATCTTTTGTAAGTTGTGCAACTGGCAGAATGACTTCAGAATCGGAATAATTATAAAATTTCATACTTACAGCATTACTGAAGTAATTGTTTATATTTTAAAGGTTGGTTCATAAGTTATTTTTTAATAAACTTATAATATCCAGCCATAAACAAACCATAAATAGCTGACATTACCAATTGAATTAAAACAAATTGCTGCCAAACATCTTTTGAAAAATATTCATTGACCATTCCAGCGATGGAGCCAGTATTAAAAATGGCCATCACTATTTTTATAATAGAAACTACTACTAAAAATACAAGACCAAATCGTATGGCTAATTTAAAAAACGGCTGATTCTTATATTCACTCATTATTGCAATTTTTTATTGTTATGATGGCGATCATGATCTCGTTTGGTTTTTACATCCATTTTTTTATCGAAAGCGGCTTGTAAATCAATGCCCGTTTGGTTTGCCAGACATAAAACAACAAAAACAACATCCGCCAATTCTTCACCCAGATCCTTATTTTTATCACTTTCTTTTTCACTTTGTTCACCATAACGGCGCGCAATAATTCGGGCAACTTCACCAACTTCTTCAGTTAATTGTGCCATGTTTGTCAATTCATTAAAATAACGAACACCATGTTCTTTTATCCAGTTATCAACTACCAATTGTCCATTTTTTAAATCCATTGCTTTCTATTTTATTGAAGTTCAAATATAAGGAACTTAATTATAAACTACTCTTTATTTAAAAACTTCAAAAATTCATTTCTTGTAATTTCTTCAGCTCCCAAACTCGCCAAATGGTTGTTGTAAACCTGACAGTCAATTAACTGATAATTTTCTTTTTCAAGTTTTTGAACCAAATAAATAAATGCTATTTTTGATGCATTGTTCACTTTGCTAAACATACTTTCTCCACAAAAAATATGACCTAAATCTATCCCATACAAACCGCCAACCAATTCATTATTTAGCCAAACCTCTACAGATTTAGCAATTCCTTTTTTATGCAATTGCATATAAGCGAGCTGCATTTCATTGGTAATCCAAGTACCTCCCTGTCCTTGTCTATAAACATTTTTACAATTTGAAATAACTTCAGAAAAATGCTGATTAAATGTGATGGTAAATTCTCCTTTTCTGATAACCTGACTCATGCTTTTTGAGATTTTCAAATTTTCAGGAAACAATACCATCCGTGGATTTGGACTGTACCAAATAATTGGCTCGCCCTGATTGTACCAAGGGAAAATCCCACTTTTATAAGCCAGCAATAATCTTTCAGTTGATAAATCGCCACCAATAGCAAGCACACCATCTTGATCGGCTAATTGAACTGGAGGAAAAACCAAATCGCTTGAAAGTAAATACATTGTTCTTTTTTTACAAATATAAATAAACAAAAAAAGAGAAAACCTTTCGGTTTTCTCTTTTTTAATATCATTAAAACTTCCTTAAAAAGGCAAGTCGTCTGGTTCACTGTCATCAATATTAGATGTCGTTTCAAAAGTATCTACAGCCGCAGTTGGTTCTGTACCAGTTCCCACTGAATCAGCCTCAATTCTCCAACCAACAATTGAGTTAAAGTATACTGCCTCACCTTGTGGGTTAATCCATTCTCTACCTCTTAAATTGATAGAAATTTTCACATCCTGTCCAACTTTATAACTATTCAACAAATCGCATTTATCTTGCACAAATTCAACCATAATCATTTGTGGATATTGCTCATTTGTCGTAACAACCATTTCTCTTTTTCTAAAACCACTTGCTCCAAAAGTTTTAGTCTCATCAATTTTTTTAATTTTTCCTGTAATTTCCATTTTTCTAATTATTTCATTAAAAGTACTTTCCAAGCACTTATTACATCGTTTTTTTCCAAAAAGGCTTTCGCAAATGTATGTTTTTTTAATAAATCTATCCCAACATATTGGTCATGTTCTTTTGCAAACTTATCAACATCAGCTTCCAAAGGAAATGCATCAACATTTCCCAACATTCCTAGGTCATTTCCTGTTAAAACAACGCTATTTTTAATTTCAGATGGAATGGCATCAACACCAATACCCAATGTTGACAATGGTTTAGGAATTTCAAAAAAACCATCTTTAGCTCTTGAATAATAATTACCGCCAGCCCTTGCAACCAAATCTAATTTCTCTTGATTGATAGCACCACTTTCATCTAAAAAAGCTTCATTAATATGCAATTTCACAACTTCACAAATAATTAAATTTCCAGCTCCACCTTCAGTTCCAAGTTCCATAATTTCATTTACTTTACATTCAATTTGTATGGGTGATTCCGCAACTCTAAATGGTTTTACTTTTTCAGAAGCTAGCATGGTGAATCCTGCCTTTACAAATTCATTGACGCCTTTTGAATATTCGGTACTTGACAATGACATTTGCTGAACAATTTCAAAATTCACCATATTTATCACAACTTCTTTGGTCTCTTTTATGTTTTCAAGAGTATGCTTTGTTGTATTTCCCTGAACTCTTCGGGCTGGTGAAAAAATTAAAATGGGTGGATTGGCACTAAAAACATTGAAAAAACTAAATGGCGAAAGATTGACATTTCCTTCAGCATCGACTGTACTGGCTAAGGCTATTGGCCTTGGAGAAACAGCACTTAATAAATAACCATGTAATTTTGCTGTTGAAATATCGGCTGGATTTATGCTTAACATACCTTTTTTACTTTCTAACAAATGTAAATATTTCTATTTTAAAATAATATCAATTTAATTTTTAAGTTATATCAACTTATCTTTTATATTTGAATAATGGCTTCACACAAGAACACACAAATAATCAGGTGGATCGTAATAATAACTTCTTTTATTATTGTAAGCCTTATTTTGTGGAATACTTACGACTTTTTTAATAAATTTAAAAGTGAAGAAAGGGCGAAAATGGAAGTGCTTGCCAAAGCCTACGAAAGCTTAAGTATTGCTGATTTGAACACCGATATTTCACTTGAGTATAAAATTATTAGTAATAATCTTAACATTCCTATGATTATTACCAACGAAAAAGACAGTATCACTGAATGGTCAAATTTGGATTCGCTTAAAACTGCAAAACCGAACTATTTAAAAAATCAGCTTGATTTAATGAAAAGCCAAAACGAACCTATTATGGTAAGTTATAAAAAGGCCGACATCAATCAACTTATTTACTACAGAGATTCAGATTTACTGACCAAGTTGAAATATTATCCAATTGCTTTAGTTCTCATATTGATATTGTTTGCAAGTGTCATTTACTTGTTTTTTAAATCGAATAAAATAGCCGAACAAAACAAGTTATGGACTGGCATGGCGAAAGAAACTGCACATCAAATCGGAACTCCTTTATCATCACTTTTAGGTTGGGTAGAGATTTTACGCTTAGAAAACACCGATGAAAACACAGTGCAAGAAATTGAAAAAGATGTGCAAAGACTGAACATTATTGCTGAACGTTTTTCAAAAATCGGCTCAGTTCCTGTACTTAAAAAACGCAATATTGTAGCAGCTACAAAAACTGCATTTAATTATTTAGAATCAAGGAGTTCAAAGCAAGTTCATTTTAAATTTAAGGCTACAAATACTGAAATTTACGCCAATATAAACCTTCAATTATTTAGCTGGGTGATAGAGAATTTAGTAAAAAATGCAATTGATGCCATGGAAGGAAAAGGACATATTAATTTACGTATTTCTGAAAATGAAAGCAGTGCTGTAATCACAATTTCTGACACCGGAAAAGGCATCCCAAAAAACATTCAGCAAAAAATATTTTCTCCAGGTTTTACAACCAAAAAAAGAGGTTGGGGATTGGGTTTGTCATTGGCTAAACGCATTATTGAAGATTACCACAACGGCAAAATTTCCATTCTAAAATCTGAAGTAAACAAAGGAACAACCTTTGTTATTAACCTAAAAAAATAATGCTATAGATTATTGGAAATTGCTTTTGCTATAGCCTCAAATTCTTCCTTTTGAAGTTTTACTTTTTTCACAAACTGAATATCTTCCATAGCTTGTAAAGGTATTAGATGAACATGAACATGAGGTACTTCCAAACCAATAACTGCCATTCCAATTCTTTTACAAGGAATTGATTTTTCAAGAGCCAAAGCTATTTTTCTTGAAAATTGCATCAATTCATTATACGTTTCTTCATCTAAATCGAACAGCCTGTTTTCTTCTTTTTTCGGAACTACCAATGTATGACCTTTGGCATTTGGATTCACATCTAAAAAAGCATAAAATTTATCATTTTCGGCTATTTTATAGGATGGAATTTCACCATTTATTATTTTAGTGAAAATTGAACTCATATTTTATATTTTATTCAAAAATTTATCCTCTTGAAATTTCTAATATTTCAAATTTCATAATTCCATTTGGCACTTCAATTTCTGCAATATCACCAACTTTTTTACCTAATAAACCTTTTCCTATTGGAGAATTTACTGCCAATTTACCTTCTTTAATATTGGTTTCCGAGTCCGCTACCAAAGTATACGTAAACTCCATTTTATTGTCAACATTTTTCAGCTTTACATTAGAACGAATCAATACCTTTGAGTTATCTAATAAAGATTCGTCAATAATCCGGGCATTAGAAACCACTTCTTTTAACTTTGCTATTTTTAACTCTAAATGCGATTGTTCTTCTTTTGCAGCATGATATTCAGCATTCTCACTTAAATCTCCTTTATCTCGTGCTTCAGCAATATCATTACTCACTCTTGGACGTTCAACATGTTCTAAATGTTCAAGTTCATCCTTCAATTTTTTCATTCCTGCTTCAGAATAATAAGATATCTTACTCATAATTTCTCGTTTTAATAAATACAAAAAATCTCAAAACTGGTATCCAGTATGAGACTTGTTACAAATGTACAAAATATTTGTAAATTGCAAGCGCTTACAAATAAACTTGAAATTAAAACTATGCGAAAGCTTTTATTAATATGCCTATTCATTTCATTTTTTTCATGTGAAAAAAATGATACTTTTGATTTACTTCCCAATGTGCCTGTTGATGTTATTGTTAACCTAAACTTACCTCAATATATTGAATTACAAATACCGGGAACTTGGGATGACTCTACAGTTGGAGGTATCAGAGGTATTTTTATTCAAAATATAGGAATTGGCACACCACCTTACAAGGCTTTTGAGCTTGCCTGTCCAAATAACGATTGCAATGCTCCAATGGTTTTTGATGGGAGTTTAAAATTTAAATGCCCCTGCGACAACAGTGAGTACAGCGTTATTGATGGTTCTCCGCAAACTGCAGGAAATTCTCAATTTGCCAGAGAATATAAAGTAATTGTTATAAGTGATACTGAGTTAATTATTACCAATTTTTAACCGATTTTTTAAAAATAGATTCCTATTTTTGTGCGAAAGCAAAAAAAGTGAAAAATTATTTCTCATCAAATTTCAGGCTAGGCGTTTTAGGTGGCGGACAATTAGGAAAAATGTTGTTAACCGAAACTCAAAAATTTGATATTTACACCGTTATTTTAGACAGTTCAGCTGATGCTCCTTGTGCACAAATTTGCAACGAATTTCATCAGGGTAGTTTGATGGATTTTGATACTGTTTATAATTTTGGCAAACAAGTAGACTTGCTAACCATTGAAATTGAACACGTTAATATTGATGCACTTATTAAATTAGAAGCCGAAGGCTTAGAAATTTATCCACAGCCCAGCGTTTTACAAATCATTCAGCACAAAGGGAAACAAAAAGATTTTTTTGTTAAAAAAAACATTCCAACATCTCCACATAAAAGATTCGAAACACTTGAGGAAT
>ENA-UOYD01000271-UOYD01000271.1-marine-metagenome-genome-assembly--contig:-NODE-271-length-12376-cov-3.125295_pt1 | contig 12376 bp, 9 predicted proteins | sample MGYA00238169_ERZ767097 | MGnify/ENA primary metagenome ERZ767097 (study PRJEB28937, sample SAMN06267346) | marine metagenome | isolation source: Columbia River Estuary | place: USA:Columbia River Estuary... | reverse complement strand
TTTTTAAACGGTTTTTAAGCGTTCGTGAGAAAAGCTTAAAAAACACCTTCGTAAAAGGCTCCTTTTTTTGATTCTTTTTTTGGAGAAGCAAAAAAACGAACAAATAAAATCATTTCAGTACTTTTGTTAAACAACAAAAACATTTAAAAATGAAAGCATACATATTCCCCGGTCAGGGAGCTCAATTTTCAGGAATGGGATTAAATCTTTTTGAAAGTTCTCCATTAGCTAAAGATCTTTTTAACCAAGCCAACAATATTTTAGGGTTTTCCATTACCGATATCATGTTCGAAGGCTCTGCAGATGATCTAAAACAAACGAAAGTAACCCAACCAGCTATCTTTTTACACTCAGTCATATTGGCCGAGACTCTGGGAGATGATTTTAAACCAGAAATGGTTGCAGGTCATTCTTTAGGGGAACTTTCTGCACTGGTTGCAAATGGCGTTTTAACTTTTGAAGATGGATTGAAATTGGTTTCTAAAAGAGCCTTGGCGATGCAAAAAGCTTGTGAAGCACAAGAGTCTACAATGGCTGCAGTATTGGCTTTAGACAACGCTACGGTTGAAGAAGTTTGTGCCAGTATTGATGGAATAGTAGTTGCAGCAAATTACAACTGTCCGGGTCAATTGGTAATTTCAGGTGAAATTGCAGCTATTGATAAAGCTTGTGAAGTTTTATTAGAAAAAGGAGCAAAACGCGCTTTAAAATTACCTGTAGGTGGTGCATTTCATTCACCATTAATGGAGCCTGCTCGTGAAGAATTAGCAGCAGCCATTGAAGCAACTACTTTTAGCAATCCAACTTGTCCTGTTTACCAGAATGTGGTAGCGAAAGCAGTTACAAATCCTTCAGAAATCAAAGAAAATTTAAGAGCGCAATTAACAGCGCCTGTACGTTGGACACAATCTATTCAACAAATGATTGCCGATGGCGGAACTGAATTTATTGAAGTTGGTCCAGGTAAAGTATTACAGGGTTTAATGCGCAGTATTGATAGAAGCGTTGCAGCGAGTGGAGCTGAATTTAAAGCGTAACTACAAAGTTTATAAAATTTAAAACCTCTGATTTTTCAGGGGTTTTTTTTTGAAAAAAAATGAAAGAAGCTGTAAGTAACATAATTGAGTTTCGACCAAATTCACAAACCAACCTAATATGAAAAAAATAATTACGCTTTGTTGTATGGCAATTTTTGTTGCAAGTTGCTCAGGAAATGATGATGATACCATGTTTGAAAGTTCAATGGAAATTGAAGAAGAAATTGTAGTTGAAACGCCGATGGCTGTGATGGGAGATTTCATCTCAGGTGCACACCCAACTTCAGGAAAAGCTTCTGTAAACGATAAAAATACAGAACTTTTATTGTCCAATTTCAAAACTGATAATGGCCCAAAATTATTGCTATATTTATCAAGCGATGTAAATGCTACTGAATTTGTAAATTTGGGTGATTTAATAGGGGTTGAAGGTAATTTTACTTATGAAATTCCTGCAAATACCGATTTAAAAAAGTTTAAATATGTAAATGTTTGGTGCGTAGATTTTTCAGTGAGTTTTGGTCACGCTGAATTAAAATAAATTAAAAAGTTCTTGCATATTTAAATTTTGTGATTACATTTGTGGCATTAAAACAAGAAAAAATGACAATTAAGTTTAACAAAATGCGTGGTATGATGTGTAAAATTTACACAGAGGCTGCTATTGTTTAAAACTTAATAATATAAAACAATATGAAAACCTCTGAGCAATCAGAGGTTTTTTATTTTAAAACAACAAGAGAATGAATTTAAATTCCCAAAAAAACAGGTCGAACCAAGTTATAATGTGTATGCAAATGATGCATAACACAATGAACTGGTATTGCCAAAAATAAATGGAAAAATAAAATCGATATAGATAAAAGTCCCTTTGGTAATACCTAAAACCAAAGGGGCTTTTTAATTTAAATTTTAAACAAAAACAGTAAAAAATATATAATTATGAGTACTCAAAAAATTTCAACACAAGCATTACACGCCGGACACGACACTACTAAAACAGGGGGAACCAGAGCGGTGCCAATTTATCAAACATCATCGTATGTTTTTAACGATACAGAACACGCTGCAAATTTATTTTCATTAAAAGAATTAGGGTTTATTTATACAAGACTGAACAATCCAACCAACGATATTTTGCAACAACGATTGGCTGCCATTGAAGGTGGTGTAGGAGCCGTGGTGTTTGCATCAGGAACTTCAGCAATTTCAACGGGTTTATTGACTTTGTTAAGAGCAGGTGACCATATTGTTGCCTCAAGTAGTTTGTACGGGGGGACGTTTACTTTGTTGAATGTTACCTTGCCAAGATTGGGCATTACAACGACGTTTGTAGATGCTTCAAACCCAGAGAATTTTAAGAAAGCTGTAAAAGAAAATACAAGAGCATTTTTTGTTGAATCTTTGGGAAATCCAAAATTAGATGTGCTAGATTTAGAAGCCATCGCTAAGGAATCACAAGCTGCGGGAGTACCTTTTATCGTTGACAATACAGTAGCAAGTCCGGCATTGTTAAACCCTATTAAACATGGGGCTAATTTGGTGATTCACTCATTGACAAAATATATTGGCGGACAAGGAAATTCATTAGGAGGTGCTATTATTGATGCTGGTACTTTTGATTGGACCAATGGGAAATTTCCAGAATTTACAGAGCCATCAGCAGGATATCACGGATTGGTTTATAGCGAAGCTCTTGGTGCAGCAGCATTTACGTTTAAATTAATTTTAGAAGGTTTGCGTGATTTTGGAGGTGCTTTAAGTCCGTTTAATGCGTTTCAAATTATTCAAGGATTAGAAACCTTGCCGGTTCGTATCAAACAACACAGTTCAAATGCTTTAGCGTTGGCAAAATGGTTAGAAAGTAGAGATGAAGTTGCTTGGGTAAATTATCCGGGTTTAGAAAGTAGTAAATACTATGCTTTGGCTAAAAAATATTTACCAAACGGACAAAGTGGATTGGTTACTTTTGGTTTAAAAGGTGGTTTTGAGGCTGCGAAAACGGTGACGGATGCCACTCAACTATTTTCATTATTGGCAAATATTGGTGATACAAAGTCGTTGATTATTCACCCAGCAAGCACAACACATCAGCAGTTAACTGAGGAGCAACAAATTGCATCGGGTGTTACACAAGATTTGGTTCGTTTATCGGTAGGTCTTGAAGATATTGAAGACTTGAAAAATGATTTGGAAGCAGCATTTTCAAAAGTGAACGAACGTGTAAAATAATTTGAAGTAAATTTTTGTGAGAGAACAATTTATTGCGTTAATTTGTGCCTTAGTTCATAAACTTATTGACTATTGTTATCAAGAAAGGCAGAGGGAATAGACCCGTTGAAGCCTTAGCAACCCTTTATTATTAAAGAAGGTGCTAAATTCTACCCATTTTGGATAGATAACTTAAATGAAATTACAACCGTAATTTTAAGCTTTTCTCATAACAACAATTAAAACAGATCGTCATTATAAATGACCATAATAAATGATAATTAATTATTAATGAATCAATTGCGACATATTACCCTTCATAATTTTATTTCTGAAAAAGGAATAAATAACAAGCATATTCAGCTTTCGTATGAGGTTTTTGGGAAAGCATTGTATTCGGCTCCAATTATTTTAGTGAATCACGCTTTAACAGGCAATAGTAATGTTGCTGGGGAAAATGGTTGGTGGATTGATTTGGTTGGCGAAAAAAGGGTTATTGACACCAATCAATACACTATTTTGTCGTTTAACATTCCCGGAAATGGGTACGATGGTTTTGTAATTGAAAATTATAAAGATTTTGAGGCACGAGACATTGCAAATATCTTTTTATTGGGTTTAAAAGCGCTAAAAATCGAAAAGCTTTTTGCCTTAATTGGAGGTTCTTTAGGTGGTGGCATTGCTTGGGAAATGGCTGTAATCAATCCCGTAGTTACGCAACATTTAATAGTAATTGCAACCGATTGGAAATCGACAGATTGGCTGATTGCCAATTGTCAAATTCAAGAACAGTTCTTGGTAAATTCGAGCAATCCTGTTCACGATGCACGTATGCATGCGATGTTGTGTTATCGCACTCCTGAATCTTTTAAAGCACGCTTTCAACGTTCAAAAAATGATGAATTACAGATTTTTAATGTAGAGAGCTGGTTGTTGCATCACGGTAAAAAATTGCAGGAACGTTTTCAGCTTTCCGCTTATAGATTGATGAATCAATTGTTAAGATCTATAGATGTTACCAAAGGAAGAGATGAAAGTATTTTAGATTCTATTCAAGCCGATATTCACATTATTGGTGTGGATTCCGATTTGTTTTTTACTGCAGAGGAAAACAAAGAAACACACAAGCAATTGGCATTAACGCACCCAAATGTGACCTATAATGAAATTAATTCGGTTCACGGGCACGATGCATTTTTAATGGAATACCAACAATTAGGAAAAATTATTGAACCAATATTTAATCAAAGTTCAAAAAAGAATAAAATGAAAATAGTAAAATTTGGAGGGCAGTCTTTGGCCAATGGAAAAGGATTGGATTGTGTATTGGAGATTATAGAAACTAAAATTAAAAATGGCGAACATATTGCTGTTGTGGTTTCTGCACGTGGTAAAACAACCGATCATTTGGAATCTATTTTAGAAAAAGCAAAGAATGGTTTACCGTATCTCGAAGAATTCGAGAAAGTCAAGAATTATCAATTGGAAGTTGATAATTCAGTAGCTGTTTCAGCTGAATTTCAATTGTTAGATGAAATTTTTAGAGGTGTAAGCTTACTGGGCGATTACAGTCCGAAAGTAAAAGATCAGGTTTTGGCACAAGGTGAATTGTTATCCGCAAAAGTGATTACACATTTGTTAAATAAAAAAGGAATTAAAGCTAATTTTGTTGATACACGAAAATTAATAAAAACCAACAATCAGTTTGGAAGTGCACAGCCTTTTGAAAATACTTCAGAAGAAAATGTGATAGCATTTTTTAGAAATCAGCCAAATGATGTTACCCAAATTATCACGGGTTTTATTGGCTCAAGTTTACAAGGTGAAACAACTACTTTGGGTAGAAATGGAAGTAATTATACAGCTTCATTGATTGCTAATTTTTTAAATGCTGAAGAATTTCAAAACTATACACACGTTGATGGAATTTATACTGCAAATCCTGATTTGGTTGAAAACTCAAAGAAAATCGAAAAATTATCGTATCAGGAAGCCAATGAAATGGCCAATTTTGGTGCTAATATTTTACACGCCAAAACCATTATTCCCTTAATCGAAAAAAATATTCCTTTACGAATTTTAAATACGTTCAACGCTGATAATGAGGGAACTTTAATTGGGTCTGAAACGGAACGAGGAGGTATTAAGTCATTATCTGTTGACCAGAATGTGGCTTTGGTAAATTTAATTGGACGTGGATTGTTAGGAAAAGTGGGTGTTGATGGACGGATTTTTGGTGCTTTAGGAAAAGAAAATATCAGTGTAAGTATTATTTCACAAGGTTCTTCAGAACGTGGAATTGGTTTTATTGTTGATGCTAAAAATGGTTACAAAGCCAAAAAAGTATTAGAAGCAGAATTTAAAACAGAATTCCAAAGTAAAGATGTAAGTCAGATTTATGTAACTGAAAATGTGTCCGTTATTTCAATTATCGGACAGAGTTTACACTCTTTCAATCAGCCATACAGCGCTTTAATTAAAAACCATATTACGCCAATATTAATAAACAATACTGTTACAGGTGAAAATGTGTGTTTGGTAGTTAAAAAAACCGATTTACTTAAAGCCGTAAATGTAATTCATGGCGAGATTTTTGGCGTTTCTAAAAATATCAATATTGCCATTTTTGGGAAAGGATTGGTCGGTGGAACTTTAATCAACCAAATATTAAAAAGCAAAGAAAATATTATTAAGAGGAAAAATATCAATTTAAATATTTTTGCTGTGGCAAATTCAAAAAAAGTATTGTTGAATAAAAAAGGTGTTTCAGAAACTTGGGAAAAAGATTTGGCAACAAGTACTGAAAAAAACTGTATAGAAACAATTATCAAATATGCTGATGAAAATCATTTAGAAAACTTAATTGCTATTGACAATACAGCAAACAGTGAATTTGTTAAAAATTATATTGAGTTGGTTGAAAATGGATTTGATTTAATTTCTTCCAATAAAATTGCCAACACACTTGATTATTCATTCTACAAAGAATTGCGTAAAAAATTAAAGGACAATAAAAAAACATATTTATACGAAACCAATGTTGGTGCAGGTTTACCATTAATTGATACTATAAAATTATTACATGATTCAGGTGAAAATATTACGGGAATTAGAGGGGTGTTTTCAGGTTCGTTGAGTTATTTATTCAATAATTTTTCGGTACAAGACAGGCCTTTTAGTGAAGTTTTAAAAGAAGCCATTGAAAATGGGTATACAGAGCCAGATCCTCGTGAAGATTTATGTGGAAATGATGTTGGAAGAAAATTATTGATTTTAGCGCGTGAATTGGATTTACAAAATGAATTTAGGGATGTCATTATTCAAAATTTAATACCTGAAAATTTAAGAGCGGGTTCCTCTCAGGAATTTTTAGGTAAATTGAAAGAGATGGATGCTTATTATCAACAAATAAAAGACAATCAAAAAGCAGGTCATGTGTTGCGATATATTGGCGATTTATCGGGCGATTTACAACAAGACAAAGGCGTGTTAGAAGTAAAATTAATTTCTGTACCTGCCAACAGTGCCTTGGGCCAGATTCAAGGAGCTGATGCTATTTTTGAAGTATTTACCGAGTCATATGGTGAAAAACCAATCGTGATTCAAGGAGCGGGAGCAGGAGCAGCCGTTACTGCAAGAGGTGTTTTTGGAGATGTTTTACGATTGGCAGAGAAACACTAAGAAGTAGCATATTAGAAGTCGGATATTACATATTAAAAGTTTTTAACGAAAAGCCAAAAGCGAACAGCTAACAGCCAATAAAAAAATACCAGAATCAAATGAGCGATAAACATTTTGAAACAGAAGCGATTAGAACCCAATTAGAACGTTCACAATTTCAGGAGCATACAACACCAATGTATGTGACTTCAAGTTTTGTTTTTGAAGATGCAGAAGATATGAGAGCTTCGTTTTCGGAAGAAAAAGAGCGCAATATTTATTCCCGTTTCAGCAATCCAAATACGACTGAATTTGTTGAAAAAGTAGTGCAAATGGAAGGTGCCGAAGATGGTTATGCTTTTGCAACTGGTATGGCAGCTATTTATTCAACCTTCGCTGCATTGTTAAGCAGTGGAGATCATATTGTTTCGGCGCGTTCGGTTTTTGGTTCTACGCATACCTTGTTTACTAAGTATTTTCCAAAATGGAATATTACAACTTCATATTTTGATATTAACAATCCAGCGGAAATTGAAAGTTTAATAACGCCATCAACCAAAATATTATATGCTGAATCTCCGACCAATCCAAGTGTAGATATTATTGATTTGGAATTGTTAGGAAATATTGCCAAAAGGCACAATATTTTATTAATTATAGACAATTGTTTTGCAACGCCTTACATTCAACAGCCAATAAAATTTGGTGCCGATTTGGTTGTACATTCTGCAACTAAATTAATGGATGGGCAAGGACGTGTTTTAGGCGGCGTAGTAGTTGGAAAATCTGAATTGGTACGTGAAATTTATTTATTCTCTCGTAATACTGGACCCGCATTGGCTCCTTTTAACGCTTGGATTTTGAGTAAAAGTTTGGAGACCTTGGCAGTTAGAGTTGATAAGCATTGTGACAATGCTTTAAAAATTGCTGAAGCTCTAGAACAAAATAAAGATATTTCAAAAGTAAAATACCCATTTTTAAAGTCACATCCACAATATAAAATTGCTAAGAAGCAAATGAAATTAGGAGGTAACATTATAGCTATTGAAGTTAAAGGTGGTATTGAAGCTGGAAGAAAATTTTTGAATGCCATTAAAATGTGTTCATTGTCTGCAAACTTGGGCGATACAAGAACCATTGTTACCCATCCTGCCTCTACAACCCATAGTAAATTAAGTGAAGAAGAGCGTTTGGCGGCAGGAATTACACCTGGATTGGTGCGTATTTCTGTTGGGTTAGAACATGCAGATGATGTACTTCAGGACATACTTCAAGCATTAAATAATTAAAATTGAGCATTGTTTTTTATGAATATGACAAATCTTTTTGTTTTAGCAACCTAAAAGTCTATCGACTTGGTAGACTAATAAAAAATACGTATGTTTGCAGTGTAAAAAAGAATAATTTTATAAGAAATGATAGTAGATCAAGTTTTGGCGCATAATAAGAATAATGCTGAAAAAAGCTTTCAGGAAGTTAAAAATTCCGAAAATGCGACACGTAGTATTGCTAAAGCTATAAGTTGGAGGATCGTTGGTACCATTGACACCATTGTGATTTCGTTTTTTATTACGGGTGAAATTACCATGGCATTATCAATAGGGATGGTTGAAGTAATTACAAAAATGATTTTATACTTTTTTCATGAAAGAGTGTGGAATATTATTAAATGGGGAAAAAAATGAAAAATTTAAATATAGAACAAATCAATAAAGATTTACAGGATAAATCACCAGCTGAAATTATTGCTTGGGCTTTGAGTATTGCCGAAAATGCGTTGGTTACAACCAATTTTAGACCTTATGAAGTGGCAATTTTACACGCTTGTTCAGTGGTTGATAATGAAATGAAAGTAATTTGGTGTGATACGGGTTATAATACGCCTCAAACCTATAAACATGCCGATGAAATTATTCATTCATTGGGTTTAAATGTGCATTTATATGTGCCAAAACAAACGTCTGCTTATCGAGATGCGATGATGGGAATTCCTCAAATTGAAGATCCAAATCACGTTATTTTTACTGAGCAGGTTAAGTTAGAGCCGTTTAATAGAGCTATGGAAGAACACAAGCCTGATGTTTGGTTTACAAATTTAAGAAGCGGACAAACCGCTTTTAGAAGTAGTATTGATATTGTTTCACTAAGCAAAGACGGGGTCTTAAAGGTAAGTCCATTTTATCATTGGTCTGATGAAAAATTGGATGCTTATTTGGAAGAAAATAATTTACCGAATGAGTTCAAATATTTTGACCCAACAAAAGTATTATCGAATAGAGAATGTGGATTGCATTCATAAAAAGAGTAAGATGACAGATACGTTACAAATAAACGCATTAGAAAACGAAGCAATTTATATTTTTAGAGAAGTTGCTGCACAATTTGAAAAGCCGGTACTATTATTTTCTGGTGGAAAGGATTCAATAACATTGGTTCGATTGGCTCAAAAAGCCTTTTATCCGGCTAAAATTCCTTTTCCATTAATGCATATAGACACAGGCCATAATTTTCCTGAAACCATTGAATTTAGAGATAGATTGGTTGAAGAACTGGGCTTGGAATTAATCGTTCGCAATGTGCAGGATTCTATTGATGAGGGTAAAGTGAAAGAAGAGTCGGGAAGATATTCAAGTCGTAATATGCTTCAAACTACTACTTTATTGGATGCGATTGAAGAGTTTAAGTTTGATGCCTGTATAGGTGGTGCACGAAGAGATGAAGAGAAAGCAAGAGCCAAAGAACGCATATTTTCAGTGCGTGATGATTTTGGACAATGGGATGAAAAAAACCAACGCCCTGAATTGTTTGATATGTTAAACGGACAAATTAATTTAGGTCAGAATGTACGTGTTTTTCCAATTTCAAACTGGACAGAATTAGATGTTTGGACCTATATAGAAAAAGAAGATTTAGAAATTCCTTCGATATATTTTTCACATCCGCGTGAAACATTTGTGAGAGACGGATTAATTTGGTCAGCCTCTGAATTCGTTTATAAAGATGAAGAAGAATTGGTTGAAGAACGCATTGTTCGTTTTAGAACTGTTGGAGATATGAGTTGTACCGCTGCGGTTGCTTCCTATGCAACAACAATTAGCGAAGTGGTTGCTGAAATTAGAGATTCAAGTATCTCTGAACGTGGTGCCAGAATTGATGATAAACGATCTGAAGCAGCGATGGAAAAACGTAAACAACAAGGATACTTTTAAGTAATAATTAATAATGTCATTCTGAAAATGTCACACTGAGCTTGTCGAAGTGTTTTTTAAGAACGACATAATAACTCACAAAATGGAAGTTTTAAAAATAGCAACAGCAGGAAGTGTAGATGATGGTAAAAGTACTTTAATAGGAAGATTATTGTACGATACAAAATCATTGACCGATGATAAATTGGAAGCCATTGAGCGCAGTAGCAAACAAAAAGGGTACGATTATTTAGATTTTTCTTTAGCAACAGACGGTTTGGTAGCCGAACGTGAACAAGGAATTACGATTGATGTAGCTCATATTTATTTTTCAACAGCAACTCGCAGTTATATTATTGCCGATACGCCTGGTCACGTAGAATATACAAGAAATATGGTAACAGGTGCTTCAACTTCACAAGTTGCCATTATTTTAATTGATGCGCGTCACGGTGTAATTGAGCAAACTTATCGTCACTTTTTCATCAATAACTTATTGAGAATTAAGGATGTAATTGTAGCCATAAACAAAATGGATTTGGTTGGTTTTTCAGAAGAAAGATACAATGAAATTAAAGCCGATTTTCAAAAATTAGTTGATAAAAGTGATTATGAAGATCAACACATCACTTTTATCCCAGTGAGTGCTTTAAAAGGAGATAATGTGGTTGAGAAATCTGATATCATGACTTGGTATAAAGGACAGTCTTTATTGGAACATTTAGAATTATTAGATACCAAAGATATTTACAACAGAGGTAGAGCACGTTTCCCAGTTCAGTATGTAATTCGTCCAAAAACAGAGGAATATCATGACTATAGAGGTTATGCTGGTAAAGTATATGGAGGTGAGTTAAATGTTGGAGATGAAGTAGTTGTGTTGCCTTCAGAAACAAAATCTAGAATTAAAGAAATTTATTTTTACGATAAAAAGTTTGAAAAAGCAGCACGTAGATCATCAATTACTGTAACATTAGAAAATGATGTAAATGTAAGTAGAGGTGATATGATTGTAAAAGTTGGTGAATTGCCTACTGTTCAAAAGCAATTTAATGCTACCGTCTCATGGATGGATGCGAAGCAATTATCGGCAGGCTCAAAATATGTTTTGCAGCATGGTGTTAATAAAGTGTTGGCAAAAGTAACAGCTATTCATCACAAAATTCACCCAGATTATTCTGGAATTGAAACTGATGTAACAGGTTTAAATGTGAACGATATTGCATCTGTTTCATTTCAACTAAACAAACCAATATTTTTTGACGCTTTTAAAGAACACAGAACAAACGGCGCATTTATTTTAATTGATCCGCAAAGCAATAATACCGCAGGGGTAGGTTTTATTGATTAGGTTAATTATTTAAAAATCAAATATATATAATTATTTTAAGCTCATATTTCTATATGAGCCAGGAGCTATTTTTTACTAACTAAAAAAATCACATAGAATGCAAAGCTTTAGAACCGAGATCGAAAATCCGATCGTCGCAAAGGATATTATTGAATTAGATAGAAAAATTCAGTTGTTTTACGAAGGCAAAATAGACGAAGAACGTTTTAGAAGTTTGCGTTTGGCTCGTGGTGTTTACGGGCAACGTCAGTTTGGCGTTCAGATGATACGTATTAAATTGCCTTACGGGAAATTAACCAGCGAGCAATTGCACAGAATAGCCAATGTTTCTGATGCATATTCTCGTGGAAGATTACACATTACTACACGTCAGGATATTCAAATTCACCATGTAAGTTTAGATAGAACACCTGAGCTTTGGGCTGAGTTGGAAAAAGATGATATTACCTTACGTGAAGCTTGTGGAAATGCAGTAAGAAATGTTACGGCTAGTGAAACTGCTGGAATTGATAAAGACGAACCATTTGATGTTTCGCCTTATGCCCACGCCGTTTTTGAATTCTTTTTACGCAATCCAATTTGTCAGGAATTAGGAAGAAAATTTAAAATTTCATTCTCTGGAACAGATAAAGATACCGCTCTGAGTTTTATGCACGATTTAGGTTTTATAGCTAAAATTGAAAATGGTGTTGTTGGTTTTAAAATCATGATTGGTGGAGGTCTTGGTTCTCAGGCGCGTTTGGCTGATACTTTGTTTGATTTTGTTGCTGCCGATAAAATTATTCCTATAACGGAATCCGTTTTACGCGTATTCGATAGATATGGTGAGCGTTCGAAAAGAGCAAAAGCACGTTTGCAATTTTTAATAAAAGACATTGGTTTAGCCGCATTTTTGAAATTGGTTGAAGACGAGCAAAATGCGTTGTCAG
>ENA-UOYD01000267-UOYD01000267.1-marine-metagenome-genome-assembly--contig:-NODE-267-length-12408-cov-3.120915_pt1 | contig 12408 bp, 10 predicted proteins | sample MGYA00238169_ERZ767097 | MGnify/ENA primary metagenome ERZ767097 (study PRJEB28937, sample SAMN06267346) | marine metagenome | isolation source: Columbia River Estuary | place: USA:Columbia River Estuary... | reverse complement strand
AAAACAACCCGCTTTATCTTGAAATGTACATAAAGGAATATTTAAGATTTAATGCTCAGATTTATAAAATTTCAAATGAACGCATTCAAGAAGTTATTGAACTTACAGGATTAACCCCAGAATCGCATAAAAAAATAGGACAACTCTCAAAAGGATACAGACAGCGCGTTGGTTTGGCCAGTGCATTATTGCATGATCCGGACGTATTAATTCTTGACGAACCTACTACTGGATTAGACCCCAACCAATTGGTTGATATTAGAAACTTGATAAAATCCATTGGCAAAACAAAAACTGTCTTTTTATCAACCCATATCATGCAAGAAGTTGAGGCCATATGTGACCGTGTTATCATCATTAATAAAGGCGAAATTGTAGCTGATAAAAAATTAATAGAACTTCAGGAAGGCAAAGAACAAACCGTCATTGTCGAGTTTGATTACAGAGTTGAAGATGCTTTTTTACAGAAATTACCCAAAGTAAAAAACGTCATTAATCCACATGGTTTTGTCTATGAAATCACTTTTAAAACCTCTGAAGATATGCGCTCTCATGTGTTTGATTTTGCACATGACAATCAACTTAAAATTTTACAATTAAATCAAAAAAACGCCAGTTTAGAAAGTATGTTTAGAGAATTGACTAGTAACTAATTCTCAAAAATTAGACGACCTTTATACTGCTCTTCCACCTCAACTATTGGTGGCCTGTTCACACATATAACATTACCGGTTCCTGATATTTTTCCTGTTATTTGTTGAATGGGATTGATAATCATATCGCCAGAACTTCGATTCCATATATAAACGTTTTGAGCTATCAGATTTCTCCCTTCAAATTTTGAAGTACCAGAAGCATAAGTCACATTTAAATTATTGGTTTTTCCAGTAATATAGGCATTTGATAAATTGTTAAACACCACATTGAAACTAGCAGTATCAATGTCAAGTCTGAAATTACCAACAGTAAAGGAGTCTGGTGCATTATAATCTTCAGACAAAATGGTTAAACTTGAATAGGCTAAGACACCATCTGAACTGACCTCATATTGTGTCGAGCTTCTAATTTCCGTAATGTTGGGTGAAGTAACATATACTTTAGTAATACCATAATCACGCACATAATTACAACTGTTATTATCACTTAGAATTAATTTACTGTCCACTACAATAACTTCAACATCATTCAATAAATTTTTCCCTGTTTCAATAATCACCTTTTGTGTGCTGCCTTCTTTTACTATCAATTCAACATCTCTATTCACCAAAATTTTATCAAATGTATCCAGAGCTAATTCTTGTTGTATAATATTGCCCGCCGTTTGAAAACAATCCCCTGCATTTTCACTATTACATGAAAACAATAAAACTATTATAATTAAATAAACTAATTTCTTCATAATCTAACACCAAGTCCTAATTCAACGGCTTCTGCCTTTGCCGCATGGGCTTTTAAGCTTACCGCTCCAAACCATTTCTTTCCAAAATAGCGTTTTAAACCAATTCTTATATAAGTTCTTCCTTCAAAATCAAATGGGTAATACACATAATACCCTAACTGAGTTACTAATGACATCTTGTTGACAAACAACTCATGACCAACAACCAAACCAACACGCTTATAATCTTCATCTCCAGTAGATGGTTCTTCAGGAAAAGAAACTGACCGATAATAGATATATTCTTTTAAAAAATCAGAAAAGAAGACATCAGCACCAAACTGAAAAGCACTTTTTCGGTTGATGCGTTTATCGGCATAAGCTGAAACGATGTAAAATGGAAACTGACCACTACCAACCACATCGCTCTCATTAACACCACTTCTAAAAACAATATTGTATTTAATGGGTTCTTTGAATTTTAGATGAATTTCTGAGCTATCTAATACTATATATTCTGGTTCCTCTTCATCCAAATTATAGGTAACTCCTAAATTAAGGGTTACAGAATTAATACTGGTGTTTGGTGCCTTTACATTGGCATTTGAATAATGTAACAGTGAAAAACCTGCCTGCAAACCAAACCGATCAAAAATATGTTCCTTTTTATAATTAAGCATGACGTAGGTAGCACTCATAATTTTAGAACCAAAAGCATTGTTGCGGTAGTTGGTTTCTCTGTCATATGGATTGGTAGTAAACGCTAATCCCTGACCAATACGAAACATTAAATTTCTTTTTAGAAAATAAAAATTATAATGTCCGTATAAGGAATAATTGTTTCCTAAAACATCATTTTTTAAATTCTGATAAGCAAATGAGACCCCATAATCTGGATAGTTAAACCGTTGTTCCCACTCATTAAAACCATAGGTCTTTTTATTCCAACTTAAAATAACACCTTCCGGATGACCTGTTATTAAATGAAGGATATCATTATTATGTAAGGCAATATTTCCTTTAAAATAATTGACATCAAAAGAGGAAGTGTGCTGCTTTTCTTGAGAAAATGACATCCCAAATAAAAAACAAAAAACAACTTTACATAGTAACTTCATTAAATAATTTGCTTAGCCAGCAAAAGTAATAGAATAATTAAAATATCTGTGATGCAATGGCTTTTATATTGTCGCTTTTCCCCATAGAATAATAATGTAATACTGGTACGCCTGCCTTTAGCAACTCCTGAGATTGTTTAATAGCCCATTCAATACCTACCTGACGTACCTGATGATTGTCTTTGCACTTTTCCACTTCGTGAATTAATATTTCCGGGATATCAATCTTAAAGATTTGTGGTAGTAATTGTAAATGCCGCTTTACTGCAATAGGTTTTATTCCTGGAATAATTGGCACATTAATTCCTGCCTGTTTGGCCTTTTCAACAAATTCAAAATATTTATCATTATCAAAAAACATTTGTGTGACCACATAATTGGCACCAGCATCTACCTTTTCTTTAAGACGTTTTAAATCTGTATTTAAGGAAGGTGCTTCCAAATGCTTTTCAGGATAACCAGCTACTCCAATGCAAAAATTGGTTTTATAATCAGACTCTACAACCTCATGCAAATATTTGCCTTTGTTTAAATCACTCATTTGATGCACCAGCTCTGCAGCATAAGTATGTCCACCTTCAGCAGCTTCAAAATACTGTTGATGTTTCATGGCATCTCCGCGCAACGCCATGACGTTATCAATGCCTAAATAATGACAATCTACTAGGAGATATTCTGTTTCTTCTTTTGTGAAACCGCCACATAAAACATGAGGAATGGTATCCACATTATATTTATGCTTTATGGCTGCACAAATTCCCACAGTACCAGGACGCATACGGGTTATTTTTCTGTCTAAAAGCCCTTGCCCTTTATCAATATAGACGTATTCTTCTCTTGAAGTCGTCACATCAATAAACGGTGGATTAAATTCCATTAGCGGGTCGATGTTATCATATAATTCCTGAATATTTCTACCTTTTTGCGGTGGAATAATTTCAAATGAAAACAATGTTTTCCCGTTGGACTTTTTTATATGTTCTGTAACTTTCATTAAATCTTTTTTATTCCTCAGCAATATTCGGACTTAACCATTTTCTTGCTTTGTCATTACTAATTCCTTTTCTAACGGCAAAATCAACTACTTGATCATCCGTTATTTTACCTAATCCAAAATACTTTGCTTCCGGATTTGCAAAATAATATCCCGAAACGGCTGCTGCAGGCCACATGGCTAAACTTTCTGTTAACGTGACTCCAATTTTGTTTTCAACATCTAACAAACTCCAAATAGTTTCTTTTTCAAGATGATCTGGACATGCAGGATATCCTGGCGCTGGCCTGATACCTTTATAACTTTCTTTAATCAAGTCCTCATTTGATAGGTTTTCATCAGAGGAATAACCCCAATGTTTGGTTCTTATCTGTTTATGTAAATACTCTGCAAATGCCTCCGCAAACCTGTCTGCAATAGCCTGAACCATAATCGCATTGTAATCATCTTCTTTTTCTTTATAAGAGGTTGCCAGTTCTTGAGCCCCAAAAATAGCAACGCAAAAAGCCCCCATATAATCATTGAAGCCTGTGTGCTTTGGCGCTACAAAATCAGCCAAAGCCAAATTAGGAACACCCTCTCTTTTACTTAATTGCTGACGTAAAGTTCTAAATACGGCTATTTCTTTTCCTTTTTTCTGAATGACAATGTCATCATCATGAATGGTATTGGCTTCAAATAAACCAAAAATTGCTTTTGGCTTTAAGGATTGTTTGGCAATAATCTCTTTAATCATTGCCTGAGCATCTTCAAACAGATGTGTTGCTTGTTCCCCAACAATAGTATCGGTTAAAATATCTGGATACCTTCCATGTAAATCCCAGCTCCTAAAAAACGGACTCCAATCGATATAAGGCACTAATTCTTTCAGGCTCATTTGGTTTAACACCTGAACACCTAATTCCTTTGGTTTGCTAATGGTGGTTTTACTCCAATCAATCTGATACTTTCTTTTTCTGGCTTCAATAATTGAGATATATTCTTTTGTTTTTCCTCGTTTTAAAAACTTCTCTCGAAATACGTCATAATCCTTTTTCATGGCTGCCACATAAGATGGAGAGGTTTTCTTATTTAATAAGTCTCCTACTACGGTTACAGCTCTTGAGGCATCATTAACATGAACTACTGCATTTTTATATTGTGAATCAATCTTAACAGCTGTATGTGCTTTTGAAGTTGTTGCTCCTCCAATAAGCAATGGAATGGTGAATTGTTGACGTTCCATTTCTTTGGCTAAATAGACCATTTCATCTAAAGAAGGCGTAATCAATCCTGACAAACCAATAATATCTACCTGCTCCCTTTTTGCCGTTTCAATAATTTTTTCAGGTGGTACCATGACTCCTAAATCAATGATTTCATAATTATTACAAGCCAATACAACGCTCACTATATTTTTACCAATATCATGCACATCGCCTTTTACGGTGGCCATTAAAACCTTACCAACAGGTTCATGCTTATCCCCTTTTAGAGCTTCAATAAAAGGGTTTAAATAAGCGACTGCCTTTTTCATCACTCTGGCTGATTTCACCACTTGTGGTAAGAACATTTTTCCCGCTCCAAACAAATCACCTACCACATTCATTCCTATCATTAAATGTCCTTCAATCACATCAATTGGCTTTTCAGCTTGTTGTCTTGCAGCTTCCACATCTTCAATAATAAAAGCATCAATACCTTTAACCAAAGCATGGGTAATACGGTCTTGAATTGGGTTTTCGCGCCATGACAAGTCCAAACCTTTTTCAACTTTAGAACCTTTTACGGTTTCTGCAAAATCTAATAGACGTTCTGTAGAATCCTCTCGTCTGTCTAAAATAACATCTTCAACCCTTTCCAATAGATCTTTAGGAATCTCATCATAAACTTCAAGTAGCGCCGGATTAACAATACCCATGTTCATTCCTGCCTGTATCGCGTGATATAAAAATACGGAGTGCATGGCTTCCCTTACGCCATCATTTCCTCTAAAAGAAAAGGACACATTACTGACGCCACCACTCACACTTGCATTGGGTAAATTTTGGCGCACCCAACTTGTGGCTTCTATAAAATCAAGGGCATTTCTGCGGTGCTCTTCCATACCCGTAGCAACTGGAAAAATATTTAAATCGAAAATAATATCTTCGGAAGGAAAGTTGACAATGTCAACCAATATATTATAAGAGCGTTTTGCTATTTCTATTCTTCTTTCATAATTATCAGCCTGTCCAACTTCATCAAATGCCATCACAATGACCGCGGCTCCATAGCGTTTAATTTGTGTAGCTTCCCATATAAATTTTTCTTCCCCTTCCTTTAAAGAAATGGAATTTACCACACATTTTCCTTGCACTACCTGCAACCCCGCCTCAATAATCTCCCATTTTGAGCTATCTATCATTATTGGCACTCTCGAAATGTCTGGTTCTGCAGCAATTAAATTTAAAAAACGAACCATGGACTCTTTGCCATCAATGAGACCATCATCCATGTTAACATCAATTATTTGCGCACCGCCATCCACCTGATGTCTTGCAATATCTAAGGCTTCGTCAAATTTTTCTTCTTTTATGAGTCTTAAAAATTTACGGGAACCTGCAACATTGGTTCGTTCACCAACATTTATAAAATTGCTGTTTTCATTAAGGACTAGTGGTTCCAGCCCTGATAAACGCATGTATTTTGTTTGGATAATCTTCATGACTCTTTAAATTGCAGCTTGCAATATTTTTCTTGGTTTATATTTTGCAGCAATTCTTGCAATTACTTTTATATGGTCTGGAGACGTTCCGCAACAGCCGCCAATAATATTAATTAAATCTTTTTTTAGATATTCTTCAATTTGCGCCCCCATTTCTTCAGGTGTTTCATCATATTCACCAAAAGCATTAGGCAATCCTGCATTGGGATGAGCAGAAATAGCAAAGTCTGTTTTGTTAGCAATGGCTTCTAAATGCGGCTGTAATAAATGCGCTCCCAAAGCACAATTAAAACCCACTGACAATAATGGAATATGTGAAACTGAAATCAAAAAAGCTTCTGCTGTTTGTCCTGATAAAGTACGACCACTTGCATCCGTAATCGTTCCACTAAGCATTACAGGAATATCCAAATTTCTTTCTTCCTTAATCTCTTCAATAGCAAACAAAGCCGCTTTTGCATTTAAAGTATCAAACACTGTTTCTACTAAAAGGACATCAACGCCACCATCAATTAGAGCTTCAACTTGTTGCTTATAAGCAATACGTAAATCATCAAAAGTAACTGCCCTAAAACCAGGGTCATTTACATCGGGTGACATACTTGCTGTTTTATTTGTTGGCCCAATAGAACCAGCAACAAAACGTGGTTTATTTGGTTCTCTTTTTGTAAATTCATCAGCAACTTCTCTAGCTATTTTAGCTGACTCATAATTCAATTCATATACCAAATTTTCCATTTGATAATCTGCCATAGCAATTGTGGTTCCTGAAAACGTATTGGTTTCAACAATATCTGCTCCAGCCTCAAAATATTTGGCATGAATAGTTTTTATGGCTTCTGGTTGGGTAATTGATAATAGATCATTATTACCCTGTAACGATGTTGGATAGTCTTTAAATCGTTCCCCTCTAAAATCTGCTTCAGTAAACTTATATTGCTGCAACATGGTACCCATGGCGCCATCCAGCACTAAAATTCGTTGTTGTAAAGCCTGTTGTATGTTTGACATTTTGATATTATTTATATCAATATATCATCAAGAAAAGTAAAAAAACACTTTTCGTTATCTTTCCAATATTCAAAAAAGAATATCAGTAGAACGTAGCACCTTCTTTAAAAGAATAAAGGGTTGCCAAGGTTTCACAGGGTCTATTCCCTCAACCTTTCTTGATAACAATATTAATACGTTAATGAACTTGCGAGCAAAAATAATATATTATTTATTCTATCCACAGTATTTTATAAAAAATTTCCTTATTAATCAAATAAGTCAGACGATAAATACCTATCACCTCTATCACAGATTATGGCTACAATAACGCCTTTCTCTATTGAGTCTGCTATTTGCAAGGCGCTATAAACGGATCCTCCACTACTCATACCTGCAAAAACCCCTTCTTCCTTAGCAAGTCTTTTCGTTATTTCCTTAGCATTCTTTTCACTCAACTCTATGACCTCATCTACTTTTGACCTGTCAAAAAACCTGGGTACGTAATCTGGTGACCATTTTCTAATACCAGGAATTTTAGCACCATCTTCTGGTTGAGCACCAACAATGCTAATATTTCTGTTTTGTTCCTTCAAATAGGTTGAAACACCCATAATGGTTCCTGTGGTACCCATGGCTGATACAAAATGGGTGATTTTTCCATTGGTATCTCTCCAGATTTCTGGTCCGGTCGTTTTATAATGCGCTTTCCAGTTATCATTATTTTCAAACTGATTCAACAATGTATATCCTTTTTCATCTCTTAATTGAAAGGCCAAATCTCTAGAGCCTTCAATGCCCTTTTCCGCAGAAGTTAAAATAACTTCAGCACCATAAGCACGCATTGTTTTAACCCTTTCTTCGGTTGAGTTTTCAGGCATCACAAGAATCATATTCAACCCAAAAAGATTTGCAATAAAAGCTAAAGCAATACCTGTATTTCCACTTGTTGCCTCCACCAGACAGCCTCCTTTTTTAATATCGCCTCTTTTAATGGCCTCGTTAATCATATTAAAGGCCGCTCTGTCCTTAACGCTCCCGCCAGGATTATTTCCTTCTAATTTCAAAAAAAGCCTGACGCCTTTTTTTGATATTAAATGACTTGCTTCTACTAGCGGCGTATTTCCTATTTGACTTAAGATACCTTTAATGGATTCCATTTTTTTTGGGTCTTATTTTAATTTCTGTTTGATAGGTAACCAATGAATTTTCAGGAACAGATTGCGTAATCCACACATTGGCTCCTATGGTACTGTTGGCACCTATGACAATATCGCCACCTAAAATTGTTGCGTTAGCATAAATGGTGACATTATCTTCAATGGTAGGATGACGTTTAGTAGACTGCATATCTTTTTTAACCTGAAGACCACCAAGGGTAACCCCTTGAAAAATTTTCACATTACTTTTGATAATGGCTGTTTCACCTATTACAATACCAGTACCATGGTCAACAAAAAAAGATTCCCCAATTGTGGCTCCCGGATGGATATCGATACCTGTTATACCGTGCACATATTCACTCATCATTCTTGGAATGATTGGGACTTTTAAAAGGTGCAATTGATGGCTTAATCTGTAAATTGAAATGGCATAAAATCCTGGATATGCCAAGTAAACTTCTTCAATACAGGTCGAAGCCGGATCATTTTTTAGAAAGGAGGCGGCATCTAAATCTAGTTTTCTTCTAATGGTTAAAAACTGTTTTTGGAACTCATTCCATAAATTTTCACTGTTTTCAATTGACAGTTTAGATGAAATTTCTAAAAAAGTGTTTTTTAAAAAATTCGTTTCTTCTTCCAACTCATCAAACAGGTTATAAAACAAGCGTTTTGTAAATGGTTTTATATCCTCTTTTAAGCGTATATTATAATTTTTCATGGATTAACATCTCATTCAGGAAAACAAAATTAGTCAATAAAACTTTATTTTATAGATTGAATGACAACTTTTGGGGCTTCTTTACGAGTTCCGTCAAAACCATCAACTCCGCTTACGGTAGTATACTTTAAAACATACTTTTTACCAGGATTGATAATTCTGTAAGCCGCTTGACACATTAAGGTTGCTTCATGAAATCCGCAGAGAATTAATTTTAGTTTTTCAGGATACGTATTCACATCTCCTATAGCAAAAATACCTGGTATATTGGTTTGATAATTTAAAGTATTATCTACTTTAATGGCATTTTTTTCTATTTCCAATCCCCAATTGGCAATAGGACCTAATTTTGGGGACAGACCAAATAAAGGGATAAAATAATCAGTATCGAGCAAGATCTTTTCATCCGCTTTGGTAATGGTAATACCTTCCAACTTCTTATTTCCATATAAGGCCGTTACCTCAGCTGGAGTAATGAGGTTAATCTTACCTAAAGCCTTTAATTTGCTTACTTTTTCTACAGAATCTAAAGCGCCTCTAAATTCATTTCTTCTATGAATTAGTGTCACTTCAGATGCAATATCAGCTAAAAACACACTCCAATCTAATGCCGAATCTCCTCCACCTGAAATCACCACTTTTTTATTCCTGTAAACCTCAGGATCTTTAATAAAATACTCAACTCCTTTCTCTTCGTAATAAGCAATGTTATCAATTAATGGTTTTCTGGGTTCAAAAGAACCTAAGCCCCCAGCAATTGCGACTACTGGTGCATGATGTTTTGTTCCTTTGTTAGTTGTGACAATAAATGTGCCGTCTTCCAATTTATCAATGGTTTCAGCACGTTCTCCTAAGGTAAAACCCGGCCCAAATTGTTTTCCCTGTTCCAAAAGATTTTTTGTTAAATCACCAGCTAATATTTCTGGAAAGCCAGGGATATCATAGATAGGTTTTTTTGGATAAATCTCAGAACATTGACCTCCGGGTTGTGGTAAAGCGTCAATTATATGACATTTTAATTTTAATAATCCTGCTTCAAAAACGGTAAATAATCCCGTTGGTCCCGCTCCAATAATCAGTATATCTGTCTTAATCATGTCAAACTTCTTTTTTTTCAATTAATCCTTTAGTGAATTCGTTCAATGCGTCTACTTTTTGTTCAAAATCACCTTTTATGGTTTTTCTATATTCATTTAAATTTTTAACCAAATCATCCACATTCTCAGGAATCACATCCTCAAAAAACTGACGTAATCTTTTAGCCGTTGTAGGCGACTTTCCGTTAGTCGAAATAGCAACTTTCACATGACCCTTCGTGACAATTCCACCCATATAAAAATCACAATACGGTGGATTATCTGCTACATTTACCAAAACACCTCTCTTTCTGCAATGTCTATATATTTTTACATTGACTTCAGGAACATTGGTGGTTGCAATAACTATATGATTTCCTTTTAAATATTTTTTACAGTAAACATCTCGTATCAGAGTTACATCTCCTTTTTTCGCCAAACCCAAAGTACCTTCTCTAAACATAGGAGACACCATGGTTATATGTGCGTCCGGACTCGATTTTAAAAGAAAAGTAAGTTTTTCTTCTGCTACAAAACCACCACCTACAATAAGTACTTTTAAATTGTTGAGCTTTAAAAAAACCGGATATAAATTATTTCTTTCCATTAGTTAAACCGCAATGGATTTGATTTTAATATCCTGAATCAATGAGGACAAAGCTACTCTTTTCTGAACGACCTCGCCTATTACAATAATAGCTGGTGAGGATAATTGTTTTTCTTCAACTACTTGGAGTATGTTTTTAATCTTTCCAAAACCAACCTTTTCCTCATTTGTGGTTCCGTTTTGAATAATAGCAATAGACACCTCTTTTTTTTCTAAAGATTTATAGATTTCAACTATCTCATTCAATTTCCCCATTCCCATAAGAATTACCACAGTGGCTGTTGATTGAGCAGCTAAAACAATATCTTTTGATAGTTCATGAAATTGAGTAGTCCCGGTGAGTACCCAAAAACTTTCTGATGCGCCTCTTTTTGTTAATGGAATACCTTGATAAGCAGGCACAGCAAACGATGATGAGATACCAGGAACCATAAAGGTTTTAATATCAAATTGCTTTACATAATCAATCTCTTCGGCTCCCCTGCCAAAAATAAAGGGATCCCCTCCTTTTAGTCTCACCACATGACCATGACTTTTTGCTCTGCTCACAATAAGCTCATTAATTTGTTCCTGCTGAAAAGCATAACATCCTTTCCGTTTTCCAACAAAAATTGTCTCTGTATTAGGTAATGCGTATTTCAGTAACTCTTCATTAATAAGGGCATCATACAAAATAACATCGGCAGACTGTATAGCTTTAATGGCTTTAAGTGTAATCAGGTCCGGATCACCTGGCCCTGCACCAACAACAGTTAACATGGGTATTTTAGTGATTAACTCCATATAAAATAATTAAACAATATGGTTTTTAACACTGTTACTTTTCTGTTCTTTCGTCCTGTAAGCTTTTACTTTATTTAAAAAATGATTCGCATTTTCAATGTATTTAGAGGCAAAAGCTTCAGTAGGAGCATATTCTTTTATTTGGTAAATCAGCTCAGAAAAAGGAATTCCAAAATCCAGTTTTCCACTTAAAACAAACGTTTCATCAAACTGAGCTATAATGCCAGCTTGGGTATTCGTACTTATATTTTCAGCTAATAAAAGTGCCTTCGCTGAATTTACCATAGAGCTATAAGCATGATAAATAGCGCTGGAATAAACTTTATCTTCAAAAGAAGATTTTGCTTCTTCAATTTTTTCTTCACTTTCTAAAAACAAGGTCGAAATTAAATCGATAACAACACCAGCACATTCCCCAACACCAATGGCTTTTTCATATTTTTCAGAGCTTCCCCAATCAATAAAATCTTCTTGAGTTAAATTAGTTACATCTTGAAGACTATTTAATAGATCATAATAATAACGTTCCCCGGTTATTTTATAATATTCAACAAAGGTTTTGCCTTGTGCATTCGCTTCAAAATCATTTAAGATGGTTCGTAACGCGTCAGGACCTCTTCTGCTTGGAATTTTTACAACTTTATCAGCAAAAAGGCCATTGCCATTTCCTAAATTTCCTCCACCTAATAACACTTGTAATGCCGGCGCCACTAATTTGTCCGGAGTGCGAACTGACATGCCTTGAAATCCTATATTAGCCATGGTGTGTTGTCCACACGCATTCATACAACCACTAATTTTTATGACTAAATCCTTATTTTCCAAATACTGCGGATATTCGGTTTTAAGAACCCGCTCCAATTCTGCAGCAATACCAGTACTGCTGGCAATTCCT
>ENA-UOYD01000266-UOYD01000266.1-marine-metagenome-genome-assembly--contig:-NODE-266-length-12419-cov-1.845730_pt1 | contig 12419 bp, 12 predicted proteins | sample MGYA00238169_ERZ767097 | MGnify/ENA primary metagenome ERZ767097 (study PRJEB28937, sample SAMN06267346) | marine metagenome | isolation source: Columbia River Estuary | place: USA:Columbia River Estuary... | reverse complement strand
AACCAGGTGAATCCAGTAAGAGCTGAGGCGCGGTGTGAGAACTGGTACCGGGATGACCAGTCGTCGCCGCAGGCCCGCTTCCTGGGCATAGATTTCCATCAATTCCCGATAATTGGTCACCTCAGGCTGACCTATATCAAAGGTCTCCCCGAGTGTTCTCGGCTCTTCAATACAGCCGACCAGGTAGTAGAGGACATTCCTGACTCCGATCGGTTGACAGGGGGTGTCGATCCAGCGCGGCGTAATCATCACCGGCAGACGATCAATTAGGTAGCGCAGGATTTCGAAAGAAGCGCTACCCGAGCCAATGATCATCGCTGCCCGCAGGATAGTCACAGGGACAGGCCCATGACGCAGGATATCTCCAACTTCGGTCCTCGATTGCAGATGGTGGCTGAGTTTCCTCTCTTGGTCACCCAAGCCACTCAAGTAGACGATCTGTTCCAGCTTTTCTGCTGCGGCGGCTTCCGCCATATTGCGGGCGGCCTGCCGGTCAGTGAAAGCAAAGTCCCTGACCCCCGGAGTCATGGAATGGACCAGGTAGTAGGCGGCGCGGCAGCCAGCAAGAGCTTTTTGCAGCGAAGCCTTGACGAGAACATCGCCTTTAACGATTTCCAGCTTCGGGTGCTCTGCCCAGGGACGGTTCTGGAGTTTCTCCGGGGCACGAGCGAGAGCTCGAACAGGATAACCGGCATCCAGCAAAAGGGGCACGAGACGGGCACCGATATACCCGGTTGCTCCGGCCACAAAAATGGGTTTTTTATCTCTCTCTTGAGGCATGATTAATTTTTCCTGGACGGTCACGTCGGTAAGGACAGTATTGTCAAGAAACCTGACATTAGAATCAGCATTTTGTTAGACTTGTAAACAGTTTATCACACGAGAAAGCGTAAACGGCCAAAGCCACTGACTTTAACAGATCGGAAAACTCGCCATGCTGCGTCTAGGTCTATGCTGCCTGTTCAATCAGGCGCCCATCCGCTTCAGAAGCGCAACGGCCAAATTTGTCAGGCCGCTTGATCGCCCTGCCCAACTGGTGAAGCTGAGCGAACTCTGCCTTGATAATGCTCGCTCGTTGGTTGCCGCTGTTGAAGAGGTGTATCGTTTGGGGTTTGGCTCTTTCCGGGTTTCCTCGCCGTTGCTACCACTCTACACCCACCCCGAGGTTGGTTACCGTCTGGAAGAGCTACCCGACGCTCGCGAAATTACGGCGACCTTGCGCTCGGTCAAAGCTCTCAAGGAAAAATATCAGCTCCGGTTCAGCTTCCATCCGGACCAATTCACCCTGCTCTCCAGCCCCCGGCCCGAAGTCACAGCGGCCTCTCTCAAGGAGCTCGACTACCAGGTGATGCTGGCTGAACTGATCGGTGCCGATGTGATCAATATCCACGGTGGCGGCGTCTACGGTGACAAGCAGAGTGCCCTGTCGCGACTGGTGAAGGAGATCTCTGCGTTACCGGAACCGATCCGCAGTCGATTGACCCTGGAAAACGACGATCGCAGCTACACGGTCGAAGATCTTTTACCGGTCTGCGAACAGCTCGACATCCCTCTGGTCTATGATGTCCATCACCACCGCTGCAACCCTGACGGCCTGACCGTCGCCGCAGCAACCGAGGCCTGCATGCGGAGCTGGCGACGCCTCGGACGCGAGCCCTATTTTCACCTGTCATCTCCGAAGCACGGCTGGAACGGCAAACCGGGGCCCCATGCCGACTTTATCGATATTGCCGATTTCCCGGCAGAGTGGCATGGTCTGGAGGCCACGATCGATGTTGAAGCAAAAGCCAAAGAACTGGCGCTTCTGAAGTTAAGAAAAGAATTGTCCCTGCCTCCATGGTCAGGTGACGAAACGACAGCTAAACGTGGTTGCGCAGCTTCAACTCCAAAGGATGCGGGTTGAGATAAACCTGCTGCTGCAGATAGACCTGATCATATTTACGCACAAAGTGATTGAGCAGGGTGACTGGCACGATCAGGGGAATTTGTCGCGCCCGGTAGCTATCGATGACGCTTAAGACCTCCTGCTTTTCATCGGCGCTGAGCTGTTTTTTGAAAAAACCGAGCACATGCTGAAGGACGTTAACGTGCTTGGCGACCGTGGTTTTCAAACGAAGCCCTTTGGTCAGCAGAGCCAGGTAGCGATCAAAGAGTGTCTGCTCTTCCATGGCCCCAGCGTCGGCAACCAGTTTCCCCAGCTGTCGATAAATCTCAGTGCTATGGGAGAGCAGGAGCAGCTTATGCCGGGTATGAAACTCCACCAGAACACCGCGAGTCGCTCCTTTCTGTAAAGCCTCGCGCCAACGCTTGAGAGTAAAGATGGTTTCAATGAAATTATCGCGCAAACCGGGATCGTGCAACCGGCCATCTTCTTCGACGGGCAGCAGAGGAAAGTGTTCCATAAACGCCCGGGCAAAGAGACCGACCCCTTCTTTATTGGGGACCCCGTTGCGATCGTAGAGCTTGACGCGTTCCATACCGCTGCTGGGCGATTTCGACTTGAAGATAAAACCGCAGAGCTCTTCTTTTTCGAGTTCGGCGACCCGTTTATTTGCCCATGCTGCCATCCGGTCGGTGATGTCTTCGCCACTTTTGGAAAAAACCAGACGCTGCGACTCAGGTTCACCGACCAGACGTAGTGTCTCTCGTGGTGTCGGCAATCCCATCTCAACCTCCGGACAAACAGGGACGAACTCGACGAATCGACTGAGTGTCTCGGTCAGGAACCGGTCGTGCTTGTGCCCTCCATCAAAACGAACCTTTTCACCGAGCAGACATGAACTGACTCCCAAACGAATTTTTTCATCCGACATAAGAACTCCTTTTGTGAAGCTGGCTACACACAAGATTACCAGTAAATCAGCAAGAAGAAAGGGGTCTATAGAGTTCTGGTGCTTGATTTGTGATTTGATTCTGCGACAATTAAGTTCAGATGTCTCATTAAACAGACAGAACATCTAGGGCCCTTGAATTCTTGGAGCACACTATGAAATCCATAGCTATCCTTTTTGGCACCTTTCTATTGGCTGGATGTACTGCCGCCCCGCAGGGGATAATGCCGGTTGATAATTTTGACCTTGATCGCTACCTCGGCACCTGGTACGAGATCGCCCGCCTTGATCATCGCTTTGAACGGAGCCTCAGTCAGGTGTCTGCCACCTACAGCAAACGTTCCGACGGCGGCGTTGATGTTATTAATCGCGGATTCAACAGCCAGGCAAATAAGTGGAAAGAGGCCAAAGGACGCGCCTACTTCATCGGTGAACCCGATGTCGCGCGCCTCAAGGTCACTTTTTTCTGGCCCTTCTACGGCGGCTACAACGTGATCGAACTTGACCAGGAAAACTACAGCTATGCCTTGATTTGCGGCCCGAACAAAAAGTACCTGTGGCTTCTGGCTCGGACCAAAAAACTCGACGCAGGCATTAAGGAGTCTCTTATCGCTAAGGCAAAAGCCCTTGGCTTCAACACCAGTGAGCTGATCCTGGTCAAACAAGAGGAATAGGTGCAATGCACATCCTGGAACGCGAAATCATCCTCGATACTGATCCAGAGACGCTCTGGGAGTTTCTCTCCACACCGATGAATCTGAATGATCTGACTCCTCCAGAGCTGCACTTTCAGGTTCTCTCTGAAGTTCCCGAAAAAATGTACAATGGGCTGATGATTCTCTACGAAATCCAGATTCCCCTTTTTGGCAAACGTCGTTGGCTGACAGAGATCAAACACATTGAAGCGGGAAGCTTCTTTGTCGATGAACAACGCGTTGGCCCCTACAAACTCTGGTATCATCAACACCGGATAGACGCTTTTGACAAAAAAACCAGAATGATTGACCGGGTCTGCTATCAGCTCCCCTTCGGAGTTTTAGGTCTTCTGGTCCACAGGCTCTGGGTCAAGAAGATGCTGGAAACGATATTCAACTATCGCACAGAACGCCTTGTGGAGCGCTTTGGTCAATAAATACAGCCGCTTATCCATTTCGCACCAGCTCAGCATCGGAAAAGGTGAAACAGGAACAGCAAACTGTTTCATTTCGAATTTCCATGTTTCATTAAGGATTTGAACCTCATGTTCTGGCTGGGAATCATCATACTGTTCATCTACCTTATTGTCGGGCTGGAGGTTACTATCGGGAGTCGGAAAATCCGTTTCCTGAGAGACATCAATCCGAACTCGGAGAATTTACTGCCGTCCGTTTCGATCATCGTCGCGGCGCGAAACGAAGAACGGAATATCCGCACGGCATTACAATCGCTGTTGTCCCTCGACTATCGCCATCTGCAGTTGGTTCTCGTCAACGATCGCTCCGAAGACTCGACCGGTGACATCCTTGATGAGATGAAGACAGGCGATCCTCGTCTCGAGATTCTTCATCTTCGGGAGCTGCCAAAGGGCTGGCTGGGCAAAAACCATGCGCTCTGGCAGGGCAGTTTGAAGGCAACCGGCGACTTGCTGCTCTTTACCGATGCCGACGTGGTGATGGAACCGGACACCCTGGCCCGTGCCGTCAGCTATTTTCAAGCAGAGAAACTCGACCACCTGGCCGCGACACCTGAAGCGAGGATGCCGAGTCTATTTCTCAACATGTTCGGCGTCACCTTCGGGTTCTTTTTCGGCATTTTCACCCGCCCCTGGAAAGCACCTGACCCCAAGAGTAACTGTCACATCGGCATCGGTGCCTTTAACCTGGTCAAGGCAGAAAGTTACCTGCAGGCAGGAGGCCACAAAACCATCGCCTTACGCCCCGACGATGACCTTAAATTGGGCAAGATTCTCAAGCAGAACGGTTGCCACCAGCAACTGATCTACGGTACAGGTTTGATCTCCGTCGAATGGTACGCCAGCATCCGCGAACTGGTTCTGGGGCTTGAAAAAAATATCTTCGCCGGAACTGACTACCGCCTCTGGCTCGCAATCTCCGGGGTTGTCTTCAACATGGTCGCCATTCTCTGGCCCTTCTTCGCTCTTTTTTTCACCTCTGGAGTCACTCTGTTGCTCTACGCGCTCATCGTTTTGATCATCGGCCTGGTCGCCGCAGATGGCGCCCGTTTTCATGGCTTCAGCCCCTGGTTCGCACTGGGCTTTCCACTCACGGCCGGACTCTTCACCTTCATCATCGTTCGTAGCGTAACCTGCAACCTGGTTAAAGGCGGCATCACCTGGCGTGGCACCTTTTACCCTCTTGCAGAGCTTCGTAAAAACCGGGTCTGAAGAGAGCCGCAGGATAACTCCCATTCCTTGATTAACCTTGTGATTTTAAGCCTTTCATGCTAAAAAAAACTCTACTAATGAACCCCTGAAAAGGGATCAGGTTTCGTTATGGCACTGGGCAAACGCTCTCGCCAACATGGCTTCCGCCCCCTCTCTTGAGGCCGTTATGAACAACACGCTTTTCATCTTAATTATGATCGCTATCTACCTGATCGCCGCCATTCCTACCGGGGTTGTGCTTGCGCGGTTGATGGGGGGCGAAGACGTCCGACAAAAAGGCAGCGGCAACATCGGGGCAACCAACGTCTACCGGGTTGCAGGCAAACTGGCCGGTGTTTTGACACTGGTCGGCGACACTCTGAAAGGTTTTTTGCCATTGCTGGCATTCAAAACCTGGCTGGAACCAACACCGACACAACTCGGGATTGCCAGCGCCGTTGCCATTTTGGGCCACTGTTACCCAGTTTATCTCAAATTCAAAGGGGGCAAGGGCGTGGCAACAGCGCTCGGCATCTTCCTGGTGCTTTCACCCAAAGCAGTCTTTTTCGCCCTGATTGTCTTTATCCTGACCGTTGCAATAACCCGATATATATCCCTTGGCTCGGTATTGGCAGCACTTTCCGCACCCTTGGTGATTCTGCTCCTGAACCATCCGCAGCCTATTTTCCTGGCCACGCTCTTTATCGCCGCACTGGTCATCTGGCGACACAACAGCAACATCAGACGCTTGCTCGATGGCACGGAGAATCGTTTCAAGGCCTGAGCCATTCCTGAAATCTTGACTTTTCCTGAGAAGACTCCAAAAATGTACCGATGTCAAAAAACTGATTTTTACTGGAGTCCCCTTTCATGACCTCACGCACCCGGAACCTGACCCTGATTATCTTCACGCTGATCGGTCTCCCCCTGCTGTGTGTCGGACTCTGGTTACAAAGTTTCCTTACGACCCCTGTCATTCCATCACATCCACAAACTATTGAGATCAAGCAAGGCAGCTCCTTTGCACGTATTGCCGTACAACTGCAGACAGCGGGAGTTGTCAGCGACGTGCGTCGTTTCTCCCTGCTGGCCCGTTGGCGCAAAGCCACAGCGCAGGTCCATGCTGGCGAATATCTTTTTGAGACCTCAGCAACACCAGACCAGGTCCTTGCCCGTCTGGTCGCCGGTGATATCCGCAAGTTCCAGGTTACGATCCCGGAAGGCTTTAACCTGCAGGAGATTGCTGGCCGCCTCGAAAAAACAGGTGTCGGCTCTGCTCAGGAGTTTCTCTCTCTCTGTAGAGACGAAGCTTTTATCAAAGAGCTTGGGATAAAGGCGACCTCGCTCGAAGGGTATCTTTTTCCGGAGACCTACACCTACACTGCATCGACAACACCGCGGCAGCTCTTGAGCGCCATGGTGGAACAACTCGATTCCCAGATCACTGAAGAACTTCTGGAAAGCGCTGCCGCGTTGAAACTTGATCGACACCAATTGATCACACTGGCGTCGATTGTTCAGAAAGAGGCCGGCAACCTGATGGAGATGCCACTGATATCTTCGGTATTTCATAATCGACTCAAGCGAGGCATACCGCTGCAAGCAGACCCGACAGTCATCTACGGTGTTGCTGATTTCGATGGCAACCTGACGCGCAAGCACCTGAACACGCCAACCCCATACAATACCTATCGCATGCGTGGTCTGCCTCCGGGCCCCATTGCCAGTCCCGGCGGGTTTGCCCTGCAGGCAACAGCGAACCCTGCAGAGAGTAAAGACCTTTACTTTGTGGCGCGAGGAGACGGCACCCACGAATTCAACGCCACATTAAAAGAGCACAACCGAGCGGTGCGCCGCTATCAACTGCGGCGGCGCTGAAAAAACCAATCAGGAAGGCAAGTGTTATGGCCATGCGCATCCTGCTGGCTGAAGAAAACCTGCAGCTGGCTGCAGCGATTTCCGGTCGTCTCAAGCAGCAGGAACAGCAGAAGAAAGGTTTGTTTAAGAGGATGTTTAAATAACAGCTGTAAGCTGTAAGCTGTAAGCTGTAAGACAAAATAAAACACAATCTCTTTCACGCAAACAGAAACGAGGCCAGAATTTAATTCTTGGCCTCGTTTATTTCTAACCTTACAGCCTTAAAGCTTTACAGCCCTAAAGCTATGTTCTTATTCGTGAACATAAGCCCACTCACCCACGCTTTCAAACCAGCCACCATGACCCAATGAGGGATAATTCTGTAGCGGGTAGTAGACGAACTTATCCCAGCGCAAAGGTCCGGTTGGTGCTTCAAGGACCAAGACCCAGGGGTTGCCATGATATCTTTCTATAGCCCTCCCACCCGGGATATAAGTAAAGTCCGGTAGATCACCGCCTTTGATTTCGTGTCCAGGAGGATAAGTAACCTTCAGCAGTTTCAGGCTTTCAGGGGGTTGCCCAAAATTTTCATGGTAGTCATTGATTGCAGCAATGAGGGGGGTGGCTTCTTTTGAGAGTCTTTCGAAGCCCTGCATGCGGATAGAGTCCGCTGATTTAAGGGAGAGGATACTCAGGACAACCATCATGCCGCTGCCAACCAGTACGGCCATGGCCGCACACCTGCCTTTACTGAAGAGAAGTCCGAAGACAGCGACAACCATGATGATCATGCCGAGCAAACTGAACCAGGAGACCAGCTCTTGCCCGGGGATCGCCCAATCGCCATAACCGGAGACAGCCAGATAGCTGGAACCCAGGGCATAGGCGCAGAGCAAGGCGCTGAGAATACCAAAGCCCGAAAGCGACAACTTCAGCTTTGAGCGGAAACCTCTTTTACACTCCAGATCGTACAGCATGCTCCCCCACATGTAATCTTTCTAGTTAAGCGAAGTTAATGCAGTTGATCTGGCTGGTCAACTTATTTCTTTAATCTTTGGAGGGAAACCGACACGGGCCGTCGAAAATTCTGCCAAACCGTTAGACTGTTGTGACTCAAACAACTTTAACGCGAGCAAATCCTCCACCAGGCGTGCGCAGGTTGGTCACCTGGCCACGATACAGACGGGCCGTAACGCCGAGAATCTGGTCACGGTAAGCATATAGACGCAAATCAGTCTTCATGGGCTCAAAGTTGGGGACTTCGGTCACAGAGGGGGGCACAAGTTCCTGCACCAGAGTGGTCGCAAGAGGCAACTCATCAAATCGTTTGCGGCTGATTTTCCCGCCAAGCAGCACACCCCGACTGCCAAAGCTGTCGACCGGTTTGAAAACATGCTGTTTGCGAACCGACCAGGTCTCCTGCAAATCAAGCTCAGCAAGAATATTTGACGTCGGCAGAACGGCATCGAGGATGACTGCATCCTGATCAGACGTCAGATAGGGAGCTCTCTTGACCGGATCAGTCCAGAGCACCATACGTCGCTTGTCGGCGAGCAGACCATACATGTGAGGATTTGGAGTAAGGCAGACCTTGCCAGCCAGGTAAGCCTTCCGCAATCCGGCCATGGCGTCACTCTCCAGGAAGAAATCACAGTGGCGATTGTAAACCATATCGACCGCTTGATCATTCAGCCAGACACCTTCTTCGCTGGCTTCCAGCTGTTCAGGGGCAGCGATCTCGGAAGGGATACCCCATTCTCTGAAAAGGTCTGCAAAAGCCTGCATCTCAGGATAGAGATACTGTTGAGTCGGCTCCTCATCAATGATGACGATGCGCTCCGGCCTGGGCTTGCTGCCACCTGAGAACTGACGCATCTCAGCGGCGAAAGTTCTTAACAAACGAGCTTTCATCTTCGGAGCAAGAGACTCAGGTCGGATCGGGAGTGTGGGGTTGTGAGACAGGTAAGCCAGCAGGCTGCCACCGGCATTGGTGTTGACCTCAATCAGGCGCGGCATGTCTCCTGTCAGGTGGAAGTCATAACACATCATCACGGCAGAGTGCCCCGGATCAAAACGGGCCGTTTCGGGAAGGGCTTGATAAACGAGGGAACGATAACCAGGATGGCGGCTGAGGCGATCGAGCAGGCGCACCAGTTTGCACATACGCCGTAAGGCCACCGCAGGCAGCTCAACGACAGCCTCGCTTAGATTTTCGTTAAAGTTGGACATCCCGCAGATCCTGTTCCGTGAAACAAGTTATTGATTGTATTGTGCCACACTCAGCATATGCGGCCAAGGAGATAGAAGCCTTGATATTAATCCACCCATTATGAGTGGAAATAGACTAGCTTGCTGGTAATTTTTGAGCGATAATGTGTCCTCACAAGTTACCATCGAGAACGCTTTAAGTGAAATACTAAGGGAGGATCGAATGTCCACCGATTGCAACTATGGCTTCGGTTGTGAAGTTGCCACCAGATTTGAGGAGACGATTGAGCAAGTAGAACAACGACTGCAGGAGAAGGGCTTTCAAATTTACACGCGGCTCAACCTGCATGAGATTGTGGGCCGTTCCGACCACGACAAGTTCGGGCGCTATATTATTATCGGCGCCTGCAATCCGGAGTTCGCACAACAACTTTTCAACGCCGATCCGAACATCGGCTTGTTAATGCCGTGCAATATCATCATCTACGAGCTTCATTCCGGAGGCTGTAAAATCATGATCAAAGACCCGGCCAGGATCATGGATATGATCTCCAGCCCGGTCGCTATAGAGACGTCGATTAACGTCAAGTGCCTCATGGAAGAGATTATTGAGGAATTGAGCAAATAGGGATACTTTTGCATACTTTTGCCGCCGGGCAAAAGTATGGCGCCTGGCGGTGCGCGAACCGCCGGTTCTGCTTTTAGCCTTTCAAAAGACAAACGACAACAGATTGACGATCTGTTGTCGTATATCCATTTGAAACCACTTACACAATCCTGATCTTTGTCAGCAGCCAGCTATCTTCTAAAAAGGAGTGTAAAGGAAAGAGTTCAGGCTACTCCAAAGATTCAGCCAACAGCTGGATCGTGTGCATCGCCCGCACATCAATCTCTTGCTTCTCAAGTCCACCGCGCAACTGCATCATGCAGCCAGGGCAATCCATGGCAACGCAGGTCGCGCCGCTCTTTTCAATATCCTTGACCTTGTCACCCAGGATCTGCTTGGAAATGTCGGGGTGGCTGGTCAGCGAATAGGAACCGCCAAAGCCGCAACAGCGGTCAGCATGTTCCATCTCGACCAGTTCCCGTCCGGAGGTCGTCAACAGCTCACGTGGCTCTTTCCAAACTCCGGCGCCACGCTTGAGATGGCAGGAGTCATGATAGGTGACCTTCTCGGCAGCAGAGAGCCCCTTGAAAACCTCGGCGGCACCAAGCTGGTTGACGATGAAGCCGGCCGCATCGACGGTGATTTCGGCCAGGTGCTCTGCCTTGGCGGCCCAGACCGGGTTGTCCCTGAGGAATTCGACAAAATCCCGCTGCAGCGCCATGGTGCAGGTCGGGCAGGTGGTAAGGACGAAATCAGGATCATCCTTGAGCATCGCGGTGATATTCTGCTCGGCCAGCGCAACGGCAGTTTCCTTGTCTCCGGAGTAAAGAGCCGGCACGCCACAGCAGTTCTGATCGAGTGGATAAGAGACCTCGACATCCAGCTTGTTCATGACTTTGATCAGGTCGATGCCGAGCTCTGGATAGAGGAAATCATTGGCGCAGCCGCCGAAGAGCGCGACCTTGTAACGTGGCTTATCGACCTTCTGCGGAATCTTCGACCACTGGTCGCGCAGCGATTTTTCGGCAATGGCCGGCAAGGTGCGCCACTCGGTCAGTGAAGAGAAGAACAATGGCAGATGACGAATCGTACGATTGCCGCCGGTGACCGGTTTCTGCAGCAGGGAGGCCGCGCGGATCAGGCTGTGGAAGAGCTTGCGGTTACGCATCACCTTGCGGAAGACGATCGACTTGCCAATTCCGATGCCTTCTTCGTGGCCGATGGTCTCACGCAAACTGAGAATGATGTTTTCGAGATCAATGTTCGACGGGCAGACCGTGACGCACGCACGGCAGCCGATGCAGGCGCGAACGATCTCGGCGGCTTTGTCCAGACCGTGGAAGAAAGCCGTCAGGATGATGCCGATCGCACCGATATAGACATGACCAAACACATGGCCACCGACCGTCTGGTAGACCGGGCAGACGTTGGCACAGGCACCGCACTTGATGCAACGCAGAGCATCACGACATTGCGGCGACTCGGCCAGAGCGCTGCGACCGTTGTCGAGCAGCACCAGGTGCAGCTCTTTGTCAGCGTCACCGCAGGGGACCGCACCACGGATCCAGGTGATATAAGAGGTCAACAGTTGACCTGTTGCGTTCTTCGGCAGGGTGCGGATGATCGTCGCCGCATCCTCGAGGGTCGGCACGATCTTCTCTATGCCAAGCAGGGCGACGTGAATCTTCGGCAGGGTCGATACCAGCCTCGCATTGCCTTCGTTGGTGACCAGGGCGATACCACCGGTTTCAGCAACCGCAACGTTGGCGCCGGTGATCCCCATGTCGGCCTGGAGAAACTTCTCGCGCAAGGCCTTTCGCGCCACCGCGGTCAGGACTTCCGGATCGGCAGGGAACTCCCCACGGAGCGCGCGCGAGAAGAGCGCCGCCACCTGCCCCTTGGTCTTGGGGATGGCGGGCGCGATGATGTGCGACGGCTTCTCGTGGGCGAGCTGGATGATGTACTCGCCCAGATCGGTCTCGATCGCAGCGATGCCGGCCTCTTCGAGTGCCTCATTCAAGTGTATCTCTTCGGTGGCCATGGATTTGGATTTGACCACCGTCTGTACGTTGCCCCGGCGCGCCTGCTCACGGACGGCTTTCAGCGGCTGCTTCAACAAATTCCCATCGCCCTGTTGCGATCGACGAGGCGCACTGTATCTCGGAGTGGGGGCACAATTTTCGCCCCGAATATTTGCGCCTCGCCGCCTTGGCGAAAAAATTCCGAATCAAGCGTGTGCTTGCTCTCACGGCCACAGCCACTCCGCCGGTGGTCGCGGAAATCTGTGCGGGTTTTGGGATCAAGAAGAAGGACTGCGTTCAGACATCCTTTCTTCGGCGGAATCTGGCCTTGCACATCACCCCTGTTTCGGCCGACCAGCGGCTTTCGCTTTTAACACAGAAATTAACGGCTTCGGCGCACGTTCCCGCTATCATTTATGTGACGCTCCAGCATACGGCGGAGAGTGTGGCGGGGCATCTGCAAAAGGCCGGGATCCGCGCCCGCGCCTACCACGCCGGCATGGCGAACGAGGTGCGGGCAAGTGTGCAGGACG
>ENA-UOYD01000264-UOYD01000264.1-marine-metagenome-genome-assembly--contig:-NODE-264-length-12633-cov-4.425215_pt1 | contig 12633 bp, 6 predicted proteins | sample MGYA00238169_ERZ767097 | MGnify/ENA primary metagenome ERZ767097 (study PRJEB28937, sample SAMN06267346) | marine metagenome | isolation source: Columbia River Estuary | place: USA:Columbia River Estuary... | reverse complement strand
CAAGAAGATCAATAAACAGCGAGGGTTGGAAACGACAAAGACCAATCAGTGGAAAAATAAACAGAATCAGAATGGATCTGTAAAAAAAGGATGAAAAGGTTTGGTCAGCGGACGGAGCAGCACAAATATTTTGCACGGAGATTAATCCAACATCCGGGTTCCGCTCGCAGCCGCTCCAGCATGGAAAAAATGAGAAATGGAAGTTACCCACTTACCGTTTTTGACAATATGATATCTTAATGTCAATAGAAATTAACGCAGATGCCAACAAGCGATGATGGATGCCAAATGAAAGAAGAACAAAAGACGAAGGTGATAACGATATAATAATGCACAGCTTATTATTGTCTTAATTTCTTTTTTCGCTGCTAAGAATTTGCGCGCTCCTAATGAACTTGCGCGCGCTGCACTCAGGTTGTGACGGAATGGCCAAATGGCTAAACGGTAAGCCTAGAATTACCACGTAATTTTGATACGGAGACTATTTTTGAAAGGAATGGCGCGCGCTGTAGGATTTACACATAGTTGATGTACCAGCAAATTGTCCAGCCATTAAATCCGGCGCAGCAAGCATAAATTCAGAAAAAGCAAAACAAACACATCCGCAAATCATTGAATGACACCAACAATCAATAGAATCCAAAACGGAAACTCAGGGAGCGGATCTAGAGCGACGATGGTCCAAGTTACGTCGGGAGCACCACCACGCCGCAGGCCGGAAATGAGATACACCTTCACGCAGAATTTGGACAAGACGCTAGATCGAGATCGAAACAATGAATACAACGACGACGAGTCCGAGGGGCAACATTCTGAGCGCGGAGGCTCCAGTGATATGACAAACAGAACGCAAGGAGGACAGAAGAAGGCAGGTGAGCCTCCTGACAATCTTGAGTTTAGTTATGGTGCAGATTCCCATGCATCAGACCACCTTACAGAGCCACCATCGGCCAAGAGTAGTAGTGGGACACAAAGCACTAGCAGTGACGACTTGGACATGACGTTGACCAAGACAACAAACTCTGGTCTAAAGTTCCAGGTGCGCCTTTGTGTAAAGGAAGAAATCTTTCGTGTGGTCAAGTTCATTGACATTCCCACTATGTTGCCTTTCGACATGGCCCCAAACAGTCTTTGTGGAATCGTGATAAAATATTGCTGCAAGGAGGAAGTGACTGCGAAACAGGGGGCCAAATTCTGGATGGCAGCACGCCCAATGGTCACCAAAAGCCATACTCATGTCAGAAACAATTACATCAAGGGAATGCAGAGTGTATACTTGGGTAAGTTGTATTCATGTCATGATGTGCATGAAAATGATTTATACATATTTTGTTCACTCATGCAAACATGATCGTCCTGTGTACTTTCTTGCCCCGTATCATAGACTTGTTTTGTAACAAACGTAAAACTCAATCAGAGGACCATTACAGTGATGCCGGTAAACAAATTCTTTCCGAGGGATTGGTGCCGGGTAAAATAGAACAATTCTTGATGGGCGCACGCAAGAACACAACTAACTATGTTGCATTCATATACAGGTTTGCTCCCGTTCTTGTTTCCGATCATATCTGGAATGACAGCAAAAAGATGCACGAGGCACTTATGAACAACAGGTTTGACGACATTTTGACCGTCAGTGACGAAGCCTTCATGCTGGTGGTGATGGACAACTACATTGATCCTTGGCATGAAAAGATGCTACTTCAAAAAGACAAAGAGGAAAGGGTAAGTACAATAAATGTATACTATACATCATGGTTGTAAACAATGCTGAATTATTGCTGCCACTCACTAATTCACATACACAGGTTACTTCACAATCCGACGAGGAGGGAGAAAGGACTGGCAGTCAGGCAAGTATTAAATACAACTTGTTGCCTTGTTGTCTCTTTCGTGTGCAAGATGTCACTAACACATACATCACATTGGAAAACCAAATGATCATTATTGCAGGGTGCGAAGAAGTCGGCGAAGTACACTATTTCGCGGATCACGCGAAAGTCTAGAGAAGAATGCGGACCCAACAGTATCCCAAAAGAGACAATGGGGAGTGGATGGACAAGCAGAGGTATTCAGACGTACAATGACCTGTACAAGATGGTCAAGAAAGACAGGGTTCAACGCGGATCAACGTTTAACATGGATCTGTGGAGATTTTACAGCGATCAAGAGAAGAAAAAGGAGGGGATCAAAGATAAGAGAAGTTGCAAGAAAACAAAGGTTGTTGCCTTCAATGATTTGAACCCACCGGATTGTGAGGATTGTGAAGAGGTACCCGTTTGATGAGAATGAATCAATTTGTACGTTTATTATATGTTTAGCATTCATTTAACGAACAATACATGAATTAGGAACTTATTAAATCATTCGTACATTCTTAGCTTTGAACTCAGAATTATTAACTATAGCATAACTACATAACGAGCAACGGTGTTCCTGAGGATTTCATGCTACTCAAATAGTATTTGAATCAAAAGGCGGTATACCTGTTTTATCTTCGTATTTTCTAGATTATTCTCTCGTATTTTTATGCTTGTGTTTTTCAGGAATATTGGAACTGAGAAATAATTTTCTGAAAAACTTTGTTAGTGATCCTGAAAAATGGTGTTCATTCTGTATGAAGGCTTGCGTTCAGAAATTTGTTGTGTGCGTTCATACAAAAAATCATGTCAGAAATATTTTCTGTGACATTGCGTTCATTTTTCTTACTGCGTTGTTAATTTTTTTGATGGGGGGTCACAAATTTATGCGCGCGTGCGCATAAAATAATGAAACATTGTAGCTACTACCATTGGAAATACTTCGGAATTTGTTCATATTTGTGCAATATTGCGCTAATATTTTATAGGAAATTTTTTTCATATTTTTTTCGAACTTTCATATCTCCCGCCTCAGATGCATTGTTCATCTATTCCGCTCTGATTTTTTTATTGACACAGGAGCCACCCCACCGTGTCACTTTTTGTCATTCCCATCATGTCGCTCCCCCATGCTATTCAAGATGATGTTGGCCTGTTCTGCACAAATCCATTATGCCATCAACCATCCAGAAAGAAGTTTAAGAACGAGACTGGTCTCATGCTTCACCTTAATCACTTTCAGGGTTGTATGGAATGGATTATATCTGGCGGCGCAAAAGACTCTATTCCTGCACAGAAATCCAATCGATCCAAGTCAATTCGGTCGTTGGTACGCAATTTTGTCAATCCCAATTATCCCTTTTGTCAAGACATTAGCAATCCTGTCTCCGGCAATAGTGAGTCAAGGTTGAATCAGGCCAATGACAAGAGCAGCATACACATTGAAAAGTCTGCAAATTATGACAGCGTGACAGACGAGGGCAACAATGATTGCAAAGATGCCATTCCTTTTTTGAACAACAATACTGAAGAAGAATGGGAAGTATTTGCAAATACACTTTCCTACTCAACTGATCAGAAATGGAGCATTGCACTCCTAAAAGTTCTTGAAGACATAAATGCCCCTGATTTCGCTTTTGGTAAGATTCTTACCTGGGCTCGTGAAGCCGCCAACGATAATTATTCGTTTAACCCTCCAGGCGGGTTGTCCAAAAGGAGACATGTTGAACAACTTTTCAACTCTATTGAAAATGCCAAACGCCTTCTACCCGCTGTGTGTCCAGTCACTGTCACCGAAGGAGAGGATGCATGTCATTCCACGGCCATTATATGCTATGATTTTGTTCCTCAGTTGCTGTCTATTTTACAGAATCCTGACATCATGACAGAAGAGAACTTGTTGATCAACATGGCAGATCCTCTTAAGCCATTTCGAAGCCCTAACAATGTCAGAGGCGAAGCAATTTCAGGGTCAGTGTACAAGGATGCGTACAATAGGCTTATCACTGATCCCAACAATCAGTTGTTTGTGCCGATCATACAATGGATTGACCGAACCAATGTGACAGGCAACGACCGATTTTCCTTGAAGCCGTACATGTTCACTCCTGCCATCTTCAAAGAGAAGTTCCGACGCACGTTCCCAGCATGGGGCTTTCATGGCTTTTTGCCTAAGGATCACTCGTCATCGGCAGAGAACAAGCACAAAAAGGAAGGCGAGAATATCCGTACCTACCACGCTCAACTTAAGGAAGTTCTCAAGACGTTTATCTCTGCGGACAGCCGCCTGAAAGGAGTCAAACTCCCTATTGGGCCCAAAGGTGTAATAACATGTGACATTGTGACATGTATTCTGTTTATTATCCAAGACATTCAAGAAGGTGATAGTTTGTGTGGCCGGTATGGTCCCCATACATCCAACATCAAGCGTCACATTCGTAACTGCAACTGCAAATATAAGTCGCTTGATAATCCTCTGGTAGCATGCACGATGTTAGAGACCAAGAAGATGCACGACATAGCTCAAAGCAACAATGGAGCGCTGAGAAAAGAGTGGTCGCAGCACAGAGTGGATAATGCTTTCAATTATGTTACCTTTGCTGACTCGAAGCATGGTATTTTCGGTGCAACACCTACGGAAATAATGCATGTATTCCGAAGTGGCATGATCAAAGTTGCTGTACAATTGGTTCTGGACAACGTCCCTAATGGCAAAAAGAAAACCCTTGACACAATGGCTAAAACGTTCCACAAGAAACATCGGCAGACAATCCGCAAACTTTATCCTGCTACTGATTTCAGTCACGGGGTAACGAACCTATCCAAAATCTCAAATGCCGAACGATATGGCTTGATTTTTCTGTTTGTAATCTTGTCGAATTCCGATCAAGGCTGGGATATTCTAGACAAGGCATTGAAGAAGAGAACCCAAAGTGACTTGCGAAAAGTGTTGAACCTGTTTGAAGCCATGCTATGTTTTGATGCATGGCTCCATTTGCCAACGTTTTGGCCTGAAGACCAAGAAGAGGTGGGGAAAGTCGAAGCAAGGACATCCATTCAAAAATTGATGAAGATGTGCAAGGCTCGTATTCCATCGGAAAACAGTGAGAAATGGAACTTCCCCAAGTTCCACGAGCTTTTGCATATCATCGAAGACATTAGTCGCTTTGGATCCCCCATCAACTACTGTGCCGAGCGACCAGAGTCTCTGTTGATTCCCTCTGCCAAGCAACCCGGGAGGCGCGCACAAAAGCGGCATGATACTTATGAACAACAAGCAGCTCAGCGCCTAGCAACCTCATTTATGATCACCACCGTGTATGATAAAATGTTTCCGGCCGGTGCCACTGCAACGGATCCTGAAGTGATTGAGAACAAAGATGATGCAGTGGATAAGATCGAGCAGGGAACAGGACAAGCCACGCGTGCAACTTTCTCGACAATCATTGACCCCGACACGAATCTGATGTTGTACAAACTCCACTGGCATACTCGCTGCGACGTTTCAAAGTGGTTTGTTCCTAATGAATTGCTTGACTTTATGGCCAAAATCGACAATAAAGTCGAGTTTTGTACTGAGTATTGCCGTGAGGGTCACATATTCCGATGTCATCCTAATTACCAGTCAAATGGGCCAATATATGACTGGATGACGGTGCTATTTGAGGGAAATAAAATCTATCCATGTAGATTGGTTGCTGTGATACTCTGTGGCAACGATGCGCCCGAGCCATATCAGCTGATCATCCAATGCACGACCAAAAAGACGGGTAAGAGTTCGGTCCTTCTGACTGAGTGGTACATGTCTCAAGACTACTACATTGTGTCCCCCGAATCAATCCAGGCCCCCTGCTTTGTGATTGAAAGTACAGATGATGATTCCAAGATACACGAGACTCTTGCCTTTGATAAGTGGGCCCAAGAATTCACACACTTGTTTGAACAAAGTGATATTTGAGTCTACCTACAATACACGGAATTCCATAGTCAAACACATGTTATACTAATTATCTCTCTATCCATCGTCTTGTCATTTTTATCTTGTAGGCCTGCTTCTGACCAGTGTACCGAAACAGCAGTCCACGACAGAAGTAGACAAACTTAGACTCCTTGGTTGCAGTTGACGTGCAATAATCCAGAGCCTGTTGATTATAGGGGAGGGCAACAGCCTCGTTTGCATCATAGATGAAACCATCATGGATTGCAACCGCATGCGCTTTGTGATCATCAGAAGAAGCCAGGACAGCGAGTAAAATTGTTCCTTGCTCAACGTTTTCGAGGCCCACTGCGCCCTTTTGCTTGGTACACTTATACTTTGAAATCTGAATCCAGTTCGGAAGAACCATCCTAGCCTTTTCATGGATTTGGTGAAGGGCATCCACCACAGGATGATTCTGCATGTTGGCTACCCCATAACCGTGAATTTCCTCTGCCTCTCCATCAAAACCAAGAACATACAACACGGATGCCAAAGCATTAGGCACACACAGGTGCATTCCTTCGCTTTGATGATACTTAACTTTAGGTGCCCCTGCCACAACCAAGTGTCCGTTTCTAGCGAGGTGAGACTCCCTGTAGTCTCCTACAGGGACATCAGCGAAACCCCTTACACTCCTCATCAATGCATCAGCAAACTCGTCACCAAATGACTCTCTGACCCACTCCTCTGTCAGAGTTATTCTTTTGTTCCCTTCAGTCAGGCCAAGCCACTGTGCCTTAGTGGTAATTATCTTCATTGGTTTCGGTCCGTTAAGCTTCTTATTGTTTTCATGTGTTTCCAAATCCCTGATCATCCTTGATGTGTTTGTATCCTCTTTAGCTTTCCTTTTTTCCTCCTCATCTTTCTTCATGATTGCGTAATAGTCGGCTACTTTCCTTCTTTGTCCACGGACGTACTTGATCTTTGTAACCGTAACATCTTGATATGCTACCTTGACCTCTCCTGGTGTCTTTATGTACCCCTCTTTATCCCTGCTGGTTTTTTCACGAACTTCTTCGATGAAGCTTTTTTCATAGTATTTCTCCACCCACTCTGTTTCGACTTCAAATTCCGTCGTATTTCCAACCTCATCTTCTTGGTCTTCGAGACTGTCATCGTCAGCTGGCATAGTACGGCCATTCTTGGTTGTTGCCCTTACCAAATATGTTTTGGTTGATGGTTTGTATTTCATACCTACTATGTTGGCCAGACGGGAGAACTTGAATTCATTTTCAAACAGCCTCCGGGCATAACCACGCTCTTTAATAGATTCCTTGATGAGATAGTCGTAGTAGTTCCTGGTGGAAGCCGTAATTGCCTCGTCACGAAGTCTTTCCATTTTTGTAATGAAAGCCTTGTGCTGCTCCTTTGTATGCCATTTCCAATCCTTAAAACAATGTTGGACAAAACTTTCCATTTCCGCCATTGTTTTCCCGTCCATGTCTTCCCCATCGCAAGCAATGGGTACTCTCCCCTCGCTGGTAAGGCCACGTCTGATATTTCTTTGTAGCAAGTCATCTTTGTTCTTCGTGAAAATTCCTCCTATTTTGTTTCGACCCGGTTTCTGAACCTCTTGTCCACCCGTATTCCTTTTCTTCTTTATTTTTTTTTCGGTGCTCTTCTGGAAGTCTTCGGTCTCACACACCTCTGATTCGTTTGCATGATTCTCGAGTCTCATCTTTTTTGCTCTGGTGGTCGTTCCCTCGAATAAATCGTTGTTGTCTTGGAGTCGTTTCTTGGCTGCTGGTTTTCGATTATCTTCTTCTTTGTCACTCTCCTCTACCATTAAGTCCTTTTTCAACTTCTATCCATAATTGATTGGTTTGAAGCGATCTCTGGCCTGGATATCCATCTGTTTCATACTGGCCCACGACCTATGGACTTTTGCTCTCACCTTCATCCTGGCAGATGCTCTACTCCTATTTGTTTTAATTGCAGGTTCGTTTTCCGCACCAGTTTCCTTACAATTTTCTGGGGATTCCTTCCCTTGATCTACCTTCCCAGAAAATGTTTGTTCGTCTTCCGAACTTTCTTCCGAAAGCTTTGGGTCATCTGACTTTCCTCCGTTTGCCTTGTCACCACCGTTGTCATCCATTGTCAAAGAGTCTTTCTGCCAGTTATCTTCTTTGTCACTCTCCTCTACCGTTGACGATTGTTGTTCATCTCTTGGGCTCACTTCTTTGACATTGTTTGTTGACAGGTCTTGCTGGGCTCCATCATCCTCGTCAAATGCCCGTTGTTCCAGGTCATAATCTCCCAAGTTTTGATTATCTTTTTGATTAGCAATAAAGCTCTCCTCACTTTCGTCGATGACATCCTTGTCTCCAACATGGTCCACCCTTCCAGCCACATCATCCAGTGACTCTGCTTCCCCCTTTCTCTTCTTGGTCTTTGTTATCTTATTGTTGCTCCTAGGGAGATTTTTTCTTGGAGACTTCTTTCTTGGTGGTGTGCTTCCGTTACGGACTGCTCTGTTGTACCGGTCAATAAAGGGTGAAAATTGTTTCGTCATTACCATCATGTGGTCTGACATCTCCTTGAAGTTATACTGGGTGGGTCTAGGTGGCACCTTGAAGCCATCTCCTGTCCCGGCTGTAAGTTCAAGGATTGCCTTACCGTCTAGAAAGGAGCGCAGCAAAGTTGTAGTAACATAGTCAATACAATCCCTATCCGTCACCACCGTCTCACTATCAATTTCAGGATTCCATGCTTCCTCCCAATGTTCAGTTATCGTATCAGGGAACGGTCGAGACGTCCCAAGTGTGTTCCATTTCTCTTCGACAATCCGCTGGCGAGCTCGTGGACCAAGAAATTTCACGTCATGGTTAAGCTTGAGACGGAATAGTGTGTCGATGAATTTCACAATAGTAAGTGGTCCACACGTCCAGCCATTTTGCTGGAAAAGACCAGACCCCCTCCTGCGATCCTCGGTATTGACGGTAAGCCTGTAAGGAAACCAATGGTGGTGCCACCCTTTCAATTGTTCCTGAGTACGGCCAGATCCAGCTGGGTCCGTATCAACAAATATGTCCCAACTGTGCTTACCCCCAACAGGTATGAGTGCAAACCTGCGTAGAATATTGTATGCAATCTATTTAGAAGCGAGTCAGTGATAGAATCATGTGTTGTAATAACAGAGGAATGTTCATAATGCACTCACCTTCCCGTGTGTTTCTTCCTGTTCTATTCTCTCCGAGCTGCCCTTTACAGTATTTTCTGGGTCCATCACGTCACATAATCCATTGTTCAGATCAAAGACATAGTGCGTAAAGTGCTTGTTACTTACTGTCTCCAACACTATAACAACGAGGAACTTTGCCCATCTCGGGAGATCTGTAGAGTAGAATTCACTGTCACCATGTTGTTCTGCTCTCTTCTTCTTAATCGGTTTGTCCTCATTATAGAACCAGAAACAGACTTCATGTGGATGGAGTTCATGCATGACAAATGCACAGAGAGAATGTACCATTGGGGTATCCCAGAAAGCTTCGTTGATGTACATATCTTCTCCTAAATTATCAAACCGGCAAGTTTTGGTTTTTTTTTCCAATTGATCTGCAATTTCCTTCGGTGTTTGCGAGAAAACTAAACCCCATTTCCTTTGATCCTCTTCACGTTGAGGAAGAGAAATCAACCCCAATTGTCCCATAAAATGGGAACTGCACCATTCGCAGGTAGAATCGCCGACGTCATTGTAGATGCAATGGCATGACGTTTCACCGACGAAATTTTCTAGAGACTCTTGGTGAATTATTCTCAATTGCTCAAACAAAGGATTTGCGCCTTTCTTGCCCTTCTTCTTGTAATGATTCTTACTTTCCTCCATCAATGCTTTCCAATTGATATCGTCAGGAATTGAGAGATATTCACCCACATCCCATGTGTCTATTTCACATTCTACACATTCCATCTCTTCCTCGTTTACGACACTGTCTTTCACCTTCTCCCCCTTGGCACCAATATCCTCCTTTCTCTCTGCTTCCTGTTCAACCTGAATCTCATCAAATATCAACTGGTTCGGCCATCTGATGCGTTCCTTGCAGCCCTTGTAAAAAACGTCGATCTTTGCATTTTTGTCAACTGATCTTGGAAGTGATTCATACTCAAGCTCAGCGAATCTGTCAAACAGCACATAAAAATCGACTTTTAGTAGTTGAAGATATGTGCCCAATGTCTGGTCGGCCACCTCCCTAAACGTATTCATAGGAAGCACACAATACCACTCAACATATTTTTTACTTTTCCAAGAACGTTCCTCTTGTAGGACCTCAAGATTCAAAACAGCGAACAGACTGTTAAACTTCGATGTGAAATCAGGCTGCCCGAACAGATCCCGCAAGATGATACCTGTAGCTGCAATGAGGGCCATGCCACAGTTGTGATCGTCAACCTGTTGTGGGAGAAAAGATCCAGTATCAATCTTCAAAGATGGGAAAGTTTGAGAACCTTGCATCGAGTCAGCGTAGTTTTCACCAAATGGGATATCGTCTCCAATTTCCACGTCGGTTGTGTCGGTGTTGTTCTTTGCAAGTTCCACCATTTTCTGGGATCTTATGTCAAAGTTGTATAGCAGATTCAAGAACCAATGCATTCCATGAGACCGGTCGACGTAAGTGTCCCCTGACTTACTTTTTCCGCAGTAACGGTAGAAGCAACATCTCAAATCTTGACGTGAATTAGGGTTTGCATCCTCTTTGATGCAGGACGGGTTGAATACGAACGTTGCAGTCCAGTGAACACATGACTCATTGAGAACAAATACAATCAGTCTCTTCTTGAACAGATTGTCCTGACTCATTATTACATTCTTGATAAGAAAATTGACATGATTGTCATATCTGGTTTTTTTCCATGCAATGTCCTCTTCCGTTACCCAAACCCTTCTTCGCTCCCTCATCGCTTTCCTCAAGTCCAAAAGACACTCATATGCTGAAGAAATAGCAACCATGTAGGTAGGGGGGATGATGGCAGCGTGATCTTTGTAGCGTCCATCACACATCAAAAGTGCCAACGCGGATGAAATGTGACCCGTCTTCATCCAACTTGTACCCTCCGAAATACTTTCCTGCAATCGTTGCTGCATCAGTATCTCACCATGAAACGCGTGAGCTGATGATTCCATTAGGGAATGTTCCGTACTCAAGGGGAAAAGCTCATTCAGAAAAGGTAAGTCCCTTTGGGCATGCCTTAAATCCTCATTGGACATGACTATTCCCGATTTCGAAGAAGGTGGAAAACGAGCCCAGCACTTGTCTTTGAAATTAATACTCTTCTTTACTTCCTTGCCATGCCTGTTCACTTCTATTACTTCAATAGAGGCGGCCTTTGAACTCTGCGTCGAGAATACTGATACTTGGTCGTCGTCGTCATCGCTGTAGTAAATGGTGTCACTGTCATCTGTCTCCTCAATAAGCTCAAGATTTTCTACAACTTGCAGAGTCGGCTCAGGGACCAGGGTTGCAAAAGGTTCATCATCAGAGTCAGATGAAGGTTGGAAGGGCTCATTTTTCAACAATGATTTCCCATCATCTGAAGAGGAGTCCCGTTCCAAGGAAGCGGGAAGAGGTACATGGACACTTTCCAAAGGATGTTTGGACAGAGATCCTGGTTTATTGATGAAAGTCGGTGGTATAGGATGACCGTTTCTTGACTCGAGACAAAGAAGGATCATTGGTGATTCACTATGTTCGATAAAACAATAATCGCAGAGTTGTATGGACAGACTGTCAGGTATCAATTCCCTCCCATTATTCTGAGTGTGATCGTTCATAGGGACAAAACCCCATCGAATGAAGTAGTTTACAACCTCTTCCAATAAATTGGGTTTACACTGCAGAAACATCTTGAAAGGGGGAAGCAATCCATTGTCACATCGCTGAGTCTGGAGAGCAAAAGGCTTTGCCAACAGAGTTAGTAGGAATAAACCAAAACCTTTTTTGGACCACATGTTTTTGCGGTTGCCATCAACGTCTTGGGTAGTAGAGGATTTGCCTGTTGCAAAGAATAGAATCATTGCCGACGGATCTTCCAATAACACTCCTGATTTAAAAGTACTCCGTATGTACGTGATTGCACCGACGACTTCGATTCTCTTCAGGATTTTTTTAGAGGGCTTGGATAATGTCCTCGCTTCACCAACATTGTCTGTCCGAATTGCCAGAATAAGGATGGATGGAAACTTTTGAACGCAAAGTGCCATGGAGGTTAGGTTAGGTCCAGCAGACAACATCAAAGTGGTTTTGTAGAAATTATAAAGCTGTCCCATAATGTCCTTCTGATGTTGGGGCCATTCTGACATTTCCTTATTGCTGTCCGGGAAGAAATATATCACTTTCAAAATATACCTCTTGACGTTTCTTGATTTCCGACTTTGCTCCAGGAGGAAACTTTGAAAACTAAAACGCTCATACCATGACTCGAATTGGTTCATTGAAAATTCAATCGTACCATTGAAGGGAGCTGTGTTGGGTATCAAATCTTCTGGAACTTTCCCCACAAAAATATCCTCGAAGGATTTACGGAACGTTTCATTACCCAATTCATTTTCATAGTCCCAAGAATACACATCATCAATACAAAATGTGTTGGTATATCTGATATCAGGATTGCCTGCTGATCCACCTGCTGCTTCATTGACGGCTTTGAGCCCTTTGCTTGCCTTTTTCTTGGGCATTCTCGGAAAGGACAGACACCGATTGCACAGTACGCGACAATTAGGAAATGACGATCCGCCCAAGCCAAAATATCACAAATTGATTGCAACGACGACTGGAAAGGGAGAAGCTCACAAAAACC
>ENA-UOYD01000263-UOYD01000263.1-marine-metagenome-genome-assembly--contig:-NODE-263-length-12712-cov-13.658251_pt1 | contig 12712 bp, 9 predicted proteins | sample MGYA00238169_ERZ767097 | MGnify/ENA primary metagenome ERZ767097 (study PRJEB28937, sample SAMN06267346) | marine metagenome | isolation source: Columbia River Estuary | place: USA:Columbia River Estuary... | reverse complement strand
GGACTGTCTTATTGCCATATAGGCAGTGGGCAGACAGTGCCACAAAACACACAAGTAGGACTGGAAACTCCAGTAGCTGTTGTGGCGTACAAATCAAAATCTGATTACAACCCAACAAACGCTCCGTACTACACGGACACAACAATAGTATTTGAGTTCGCTGCTGGAACCTTTATCGGTGAAGACCTGCATGAAATAGGTGTAGGAGGTAGTGGAGCAAGCTCACTGTTTTCCAGAACTTTAGTGAAAGACCCTCTAGGCGCGTTACATAAAATAAACGTCCTATCTGACGAGATACTAAGAGTAGTCTACACACTGCGACTTAACATTCCAGACTACGACATGATAGACGTGGTAGGAGGCTACACGTTTACAGCAAGAGCTGGTAACTCTAACGTGTCTACCTACTGGAGTTTGGAAGGCAACGGTGACGCTGCGCTGACCCCTGCTACTTTCAATATATACGCAAACGCATCACTAGGCGGAATAGTAGAACCAATGAGCGGAACATCTCTTGGATCTTTTGCCAGTTCCGGCAGCAGGCCTACAACTAAATCCTACAGGCAGGTGTGTACGTTAGGAGTAGATTCTGCTAATCACGCAAACGGTGTCAGCGGCATATTGTTGGTCAGTAGCACTTTCAGACTTTATCTTAAAATTTTAATAACACCGGCAATAATGAAGACTGAGTATGACCAACTAAGGTTTGAATTTGATATAGCATGGGACAGAGCACAATAGATGACTTAATGAAGGCAGGCAGGTAAACTCACAATTAAATTGCGTAAGCACACAAACACCACCAAAGGTAGATAGCTGATGGCTGTTGAAAACCAAATAATAGTTGAGATCGTATCTTGGGGCCCACAAGGCATGAAAGGTGACCCCGGCACAGACGAAGTACAAACTAATTGGCTTGGAGTTTACGCTCCAGCTACTGCCTACGTTCAACACGACGGTGTTAAATTCAATGGTTCAGCCTACACCTGCCTTGCTGCAGTAACCGGTGAAGATCCCGACGTAAGTGCTAATTGGCTGCTTCTTGTTGAGAAGGGCGATCAAGGTGACCAAGGCATCCAAGGAATACAAGGTATTCAGGGTGATCAAGGCCTTCAAGGCGTACCGGGAAGACTGGCTATTTATGGCACAGCTGTACCAACGACAGAAGGCATTGAAGGCGACTTCTATATAAAGACAGATACGTCTGAGCTGTATGGCCCTAAAACAGCTGGGGCTTGGGGCTCACCTGTAGCGCTGATAGGTCCTACAGGGCCACAAGGACCGGCAGGAGCCTCGACATGGGCAGAGGTAGATAAAACCCTTTCAGCTTTGGCAGACATCGCTGACGTACCTGCCCCTGTCGCAAACAAAGTACTAAAAAGAAATTTAGAAAACACAGCGTATGAGTGGTCAGATGGTGGTGGCGGAGGCCTATCGCTAACCAGAGTTGACGCGAGTTTTAACGGGTACGATAAGCATAAAGTACAAGTTGACTTAAATCTGAACACGCCAGGGACACTAGAAGCAGAAGATTTTTGGAGTTTGTTTCTTGACGGCAATAGATACAGTACCAGTGGGTTGATAAGCGCAGACGATACCTTTGATACTCTTGATGTATCAAGTAAGTGGCAAGCAAATTACGATACCTATGCCGGTGGTGATATTTTAAACGGCAAAGTGAAATTATGGTTTAACACCACTGAAGGCACCTACCACCACGCATACGCTTATCTGCAAAGCAGAACTTCTTTTCATGGTGGGTGGGAGCTTGAAGTAGACAGCGGCAATCACAACCCTGGGTACAGTAGTGTGCACACTGCCACTATAGGTCTTATAAATAGCTCAAATTCCAACAACGGCCTTATGATAAAAATAAACAGGGTATCTGGGGTAGTTCATGCCAGAATAATAGCAGATCCAAGTGACTATGCCGGATGGAACGATAACACCTCAATACAGATCGATGGAACTCAGATTGGTGAACTGACTACCGCACTACAAGATTTCAGGCTAAAAATGCACTTTGATGGAACTGATTTGTTTACGCTGTCACTAAGCGAAGACACGGGGCAAACATGGACGTCAGTGACTGTTAACGCAGCAGCCTACTTAGCGCCTGCCAACTTATCGCCGATAAAAGTCAGATTAGGTGTAAGATACAATGATAATAACTCGTATTTCGGGCAAAACTGGTACACGGAGTATGATAATTTTACCTGGAAATCAGTAAATGGTGGTTGGATAGTAAACGGGTTGCTTCCTCAACGTACAATGTCAGAGTACACGGATAGGCTAATAAGCTACATACCTACTGATCAGTATACAGCAGTTAAACTTAGCGATAACTCATTCACAGTAGAGAAGATTAGCTTTGGAGACATGGCTCCATCTTGGCTGGCCTCGCCTTCAGACTCAATCACACTAACAGAATTGGAGGCTTCTCAGCCAGTAGCACCAACAGACTACTGGGATCTAACTATAAATGGGACCAGTTACCAAGTAGTTGCTTCCACAGTAACAACTATCGATGAAGTTACAGACTACTTCTATGGCATCGTCAATGGAATGCCTGGGTTCGTGGCTATAAAAGTAGACCAGTCGTCAATTATTATACAGAACAGCATACCAGGCGTAGACTACATAATAGTTACCAGCTCAGACCCTGTAAACCTTGTGGCGTTACAGACTGCTGCTTCTCTGTACAGCCCGTCGGCCATACCTGTGGACTTGACCGATTTTACAAATATGCTGCCTGAAGATAACACTGTACAAAAGGTGCTGTTAAGGCTAGACAGCCTGGCCACTCCAAGACTGGATTCTTCAGCATTTTCTGGTATTTTAACCGTTGCTGATGACACACCGCAAAAAGTGGCAGAAACTTTAGACCAGATGGGGCTGTCTAGTATTGTAGATGTTCCTGCTCCTACAGCGTCAAAGGTACTAAAGCGTAACGCAGGAGACACTGCTTACGAATGGAGTAACTCAGAATTCGCCGCTTTAGAAGACATAGGCAATATTCCTGCTCCAGTTGCAGATCTAGTGCTGAAAAGAACTCTTGATGGACTAGCGTATGAATGGGGAGAGAGCAGAATATCTGCTCTAGCCGATATAGTGGATATTCCTGCCCCTACCGCCGGCAGCCTGCTGAAAAGATCCGCAGAAGGCACCACATACGAGTGGGCTGATGTAGAAATTACTGCTCTTTCAGATGTGCCAGATGTTCCCCTAGCAATTGCAGGTAAGATGCTAAGGAGAAACATTTCCAATACTGCATACGAGTGGGGTGATATACCGATTGGGGATTTGCAGGATCTTAATGACATTCCAGCGCCAGTGGCTGGTATGGTACTTAAAAGGAATGTAGGTGGAACAGCTTACGAATGGGTTGCCGGAGGCACAGGGGCAGGTGCCCTAGGAATGACTAGGGTTGACGCAGTTTTTGACAGCTACGCCAAGCATAAAATACAAGTTGACTTAAACCTAAACACACCAGGAGTGTTAGCACCAGAAGATTTTTGGAGTTTGTTTCTGGATGGCAATAGGTACACTGCCAGTGGCCTGATAGAGACAGATGAGCCATTCGATACGCTAGACTCGACTAACAAATGGATTGAATACAAGAGCCAAGGTATTTACGGCGTCGTCACCATAACCGACGGAAAACTAGAGTTGAGGCCGTCAACAAGCAACAGCTACCACTACCAAGCGTCCTACATTCAGAGCAGAATGCAGTTTCATGGTGGATGGGAAGTGGAATTGGACATGGCCGATTGGAACACAGGCTATAATAGCAGCCAGTGGGGTGTTATTGGGTTTATCAACACTACAAACGGCAACAACAATTTGGCTATTAAAATTGATAATGCAGGCGGGCTGATATACATACGAGTAATGGCGAATGTAACGGAATCTCACTATTTTGGCGCTACAAATGGCAACGGAGCAACTGGCACGCAGATAGGAGCTGTGACCACATCAGTACCATCATTCAGGATGAAAATGCACTATGACGGAACTGACTCTTTTACGTTATCTGTAAGCGAAGACAGTGGGCAAACATGGCCTGCAACAACCACGGTAGCTGCAGCAGCATACCTTGCACCTGCCAACTTGGCACCTCTGCGTTTTAAAATTGGAGCAAAGTACAACATCACTTCAACGCCAAACTGGCCAGTGTGGTACGATGATTTTACTTATAAATCAGTAAACGGCGGTTGGGTGGTGAATGCGCTACTGCCGCAGCGCACAATGTCTGAGTACACTGACCAGCTAATATCCTCCATACCTACTGCTCAGTACACAGTAGCTAAACTTGATGCTGATTCATTCACTGTGGAGAAGAAAGATTTTAGTACCATGGCACCATCTTGGCTCGCTTCACCGTCGGATTCAGTTACGATTACAGAGATGCAGGCGCCTCTGGACGTAGCAGATACTGACTACTGGAACCTGACCGTAAATGGTACCAGTTACCAAATAACAGGTGCAGAAGCAGCAGGCAGCGTTAATGCGGTAACTGACTACTTTTTAGGGTCTATAAATGCAATTTCGGGGCTGAAGGCGACTAAGATAGATACCACTTCCCTGTTTGTAGAAAATATTGTCCCTGGAACAGGATACACAATAAGCGCCAACTCATACCCAGTACAGCTGACGGCGATAAACACTTCGTCTTCCCTGTACAACACGGACGCAATACCAGTAGATCTCACCAACTTTACCCAGATGGAACCTACTGACAACACACTGCAGAAGGTGCTGTTAAGGCTTGATAGCCTACCGGCCGCATCGGTTGACGTTTCCGTTACAGTGCACCAAACAACTGGTGACTACGCCAGTATAAGCGCAGCACTTGAATGGTTAAGCAAGCTGCACAAGGGCTACAAGCTTGGCGGAGTGCAAGCAAAAATACTAATACAGTCTGGGTACGTTGAAACTGTAGGAATTACCGCAAAAGACGTTGATCTCGGTTGGATAACCATAGAAGGTGACACTGGTGTTACGTCCTATGACCTTCACGCTACAATCGATGGAAATTCTGGTATTTATATTTTTGATGGGTGTGTAGCACCAACGTGGAAAATACTTCCGAACGACCTAAGTGTGGTATACAACTTGGATGATTCCTTATTTAACCTTTTCAGGTCAAAGATATACATTTCGTGCTCCATAGCAAATACATACGAAATTAACAGAGGATTTATGAAGGCTGATGATTCATTTGTGACTGTCAGGTCCGTAGATATAGCAGTTGGCGGGTTTATGGCGATCTGTTCGACTTCTGTTTTTACAATTATGGATTCAAATATAAGATCGGCAACATACGGCGGCAACACCAGCGGAGCGTTTTCAATTACCACAGGCTCAGCTTTTTATGCCAACAACGTTGATATGTACAATACATCGACGTTTTTTTCAGACTTTAGATTTGCATACGCTTCTAATGGTACGCTGTATGAATGCTCAAAAGTAGCAGGGAGTTCAGAGAGCTACATCGAAGCCTACCAGGCAACCGTAAGCATTCATAACTACTCGTCAACAGGCACATATACTGAATATGGTTTGAGGGCAACACTGTCAACAGTAGCAGCGCAGACTGCTAATTTTCATAAAACTGGCGTTGACGAAACCACAAACATATTTTGTGAGGATGGCAGCACAATTAGAGTAAAAAACGTAACTGGTGGATCTAATATTGCCAGAAACAGCACAGCAGCCCTGGCCAGTGGTATGATCATAGGAAGCTAATCATGGCGATTAAGAACGCAATTAACGTAACAGTGGCAGATGCCGCTTCTGGCGGCCTGAACATAGTAAACGTCACCATAATCGATGACGTTACCAAGGTACTTGTCACGTTAGTTAATGACCCGGCCTTAGCTGCCGCAGCGTCGGTATCCGCAGCGATATACGCCGCAGAAGCTAAAACAGCCAGAGACGAAGCTATTGAATTAACGGAGACAGCTATGTATTCAAAACAGGTAGATGCTTCGGCAGACGGCAGCGTTATCTACATTGGTGAGGCAACTGCAGGAACTGCGGGAAGTGCAGCACTGTGGCGCATTAAAAAGCTGACGTTTACTTCAGTAGATGGTGAGGACGTGTCAATACAGTGGGCAAGCGGTACTTCCCTATTCGATAAAATTTGGAACGATAGGCTGAGTTTAACCTATACTTGATTGTAGATTGTAGCTTTGTTGGTATGATAGACTTCAGCAAAGCCAATTAACAATTTCGAGGACAAAGAATGCTGCACATACCACGGACCGCAGTGCAACCGACTGCAGTAACCTCGAATCACATTAGTTCGCTTATTGCGGTCAAAGCTACGGCGGAGGCCTAACATGAAACATTTCCCTAATTTTTTATACCCAGAAAGACTCCCAGAATGGATAAGCTCAATGGTCATGCTTTTACTTGGCGTATCATTTTTATTGCCTGGAGAAACGCTGAGTATTACAGGCTATCACACGCTCAAGGAAATGGGGTTTACTGACACCAGTATGGGGCTTACAGCAGTCGCTGTTGGCGTATTAAGACTAGCAGCACTCTATATCAACGGAGCATGGGAACGAACGCCAGCCATCCGTATGGTAGGTGCTGTTTTAAGTGGTTTTATTATGATGGCGTTTGCAATAGGGACAGCAGTACCTTTCGTGATTGGGGATATGCCTCCCAATACCGCGTGGGGAACGTACCTAGTAATCGCTTTATGGGATTTGCACGCGAGCTATAAGGCAGGTTACGATGCTAGATATATCCACAACAGGTGAATTTGCGACACTAATAGGTTCCGTAATTTTTGCCATAATAGGTGGAACTGCGGCTGTTTTAGGGTACAAAAACCCTGAAAAAATCATAGTAAACAGAAGGAAAGAAGTAGCCACTGTGCTGGACAGAGAAGACCACCAGAGCATCCTGATGAGCCTTAAGCAGCTGAGAGAAGAGCTCTATGAGCAAAAGGAAATAGTAAAGCACACTCGGCACCAAGTAGTAGACGGTAGGAAAATGATCGATCACACACATGACACTGTGATTAGTATTGTCGGAAGTCAAAAAACGTTGGCGGAAACACTGGCGAGAATTGAAACAAAAGTGGACAATACTCATCTTAGGGTCGCTTTAGTCGAGTCTAAACTTTAAAAGTGTAGATTGACGGGAGTGTATGCAACATGAAGAAAAAGAAAGTTAATGAACCTCTGTCAGAGTTTACTATGATTCTTGATGGTAAATATGCCGGGCAGTATATCAATAAAGAAGGGAGACGCTACACGAAGTCTCAGTTAAAAGAACGCAGACCCGACTTGTTTACTAAATAGAGGAATAAACCATGGCATTCGTCCCAGGTGATTGGAGCATTACTCGCTCCACAGGCAATATCAGATACATAGGCGACCTGCATGCTGGTACGGCTCCGTCGTACACTACAGGTATTGAATTTCACAGAGCACTGATGGATTTTGCTGATGCAGCATCTGATGTCGGTGACGATGAATTGGCAATTATCGACAACGTGCCATCACAACGAGGCGGTGTTGATACCAACATCACGTTGCTTAACGGCTACAACATTGATGACACCTCAGCAGAATACCTATATGACACCTCTATCACGCAGAGCGGTGGTGCAGAGATTTATGACGGTATTCAGGTGTTCGGTAACGCAACCAGTATCCAGATCATCCAGAACGGTGCGCTATTAGCTAACGATTTCTGGAACGAAGCTAAGATGATCGCTGCCGTATCTGATGCAGCATCTTCTACGTCTCACCGCTTCCTAGTTAAGGTTCGTACTGGCGGAGCTGATATTGACGGAAGACGCTTGATCGGTACACAGCGCGTTTACGGCACGGTCTACACCGAGTTCGTAATTGGTGGCGGTACTAACCGTGGTAACAACGTACTTGCACTAACAGCCAACAGTGACTTGAACAACGGCACTGCTTCTGGAACAGTTGCGGCATTCAGTGCTACTCTTGTTAATTCTGAAGGCTACTCAAACATCGACATCGATGCCAACGGTGCTGATGAGTTCTACTATGGTGCTTGGGATATTTCATCTCCACGAACCAAGAACGACCTTTACGAATTTACCAAGTACCAACAGCGTGAAGGCACAGCAGAAACAATCTATGGCATGAACGGTGACTTGTTCCGTGGTATTACGCACTCTGTCGCACTTTCTGGTGGCGCAGGAACTTGGGTTCAGTCTGAAACTCTGTCGTGGGGAACAGGCGGAACAGCGGGTACTGGACGCTTACTGGCAGTAGATAACTTGGCGGGCGCAAGCGCTACTATCATGTATATCCAGCTGCTGACCGGTGTTCAACCTAACGCCAACTTAATCACTGGCGCTGGTGCTGCTACCGGTACAGCGGGCACGGTCACATCAAGATTGTTAAGTCTTCCATACTTAGGCGCTTCAACTGGTTCCGCTATCATTGGCGCATTCGGTGTGGGCTTACTTGCTGCTGATGCAGGTGTGAATGATCTGATTACTGCTTTGGACGGTGTATCTCGTAATCCGCCTAACAACGTGATCTTCAACGTTAACGGTATTGTGTCAGGCGAGGATTATGTCCTAGTCGGACCCGAAGCGGCAGGTGTTCTCGATACTGCTCAGTTAACATTGTTGACTTCGCTTGTTGGTGCTGCCGAAACAGCTATTGTCTGTACCTCAGCTATACCAGTAGATACTCCTGCTTCTGGTACGTTGAGACTACAAAACGATGAAGGACGTTACGTTAAGATTCCTTATACGTCTTATACTGGCTCAACCTTCACCATTGCGTCAAGAGCGTTCAACGGTACAGGTGATAACGATTCAGCTACTAACCCTAGAAGCTTATTCGTTACTTACATTGATAAGTTGGCAGCAGCTACCACAGAAAGCTTCACAACCGTATTTAACGCCAACCGAACACTGGTTGTTCGTAGACGTTATGGCGGTGTTGCAGGTGGTGGTCCGACTGTTCCTGCTGAATCAACTGCGGTACTAACTTCCGCCGGTGGTTCTGTAATACCAGCAAGAGCTCCTGACGCATAAGAGGAAAAGTAAATGCGAGAATGTGGCCAGTGCAATCTTTGCTGTGTCGTACTAGAAGTACCTGAAATAAATAAGGTACGAGGTGTCCAGTGCCAACATAGTATTAAGGGTGTTGGATGCCAGATTTACGACACACGGCCACAGGCTTGCGTTAATTTCTCTTGTGCTTGGCTTAAAGGCGAAATGGAGCCAGAAATGGCTCCACATATTCAGCATGTAATGATAGAAAATTTGCCTGATGTTCCTGTTGTTCTGGCTATGGTAGAGCCTAATTACTACAGAATCCTTAGAGATTTGAAGCCTAAGCTTGATCCGACTTACGGTGCCAATGGAATAGCAGTTGTGGCTAGTAACGGCATGGCAATTATTCCAGAGGGAATGACTTCCGCAGACATAGTGGAGCACGTTAAAACAGCAGCAACAAAGATGGGAGTCGTTTAATATGGCGGTTGCTACTTACGCAACAGACTTGACAACCTTTGACTTGGCAGAGGGCGTGGCTTGGGCAGAGGCAACTGCTTCTGGTTGGACTAGCGTATTCGCCATAACAACAGGCGAAACTGACGACTTCATACAAGGCACACAATGTAACTCAACAACTGTAAAAACAGGTGTTGGTGCTCTTTTAGCCAACTTTGGCTCAGGAATAACACTTGGACAAGACCATGCTGTTTTGGTTTGGGCAAAATGGGACGTTTACCCATCGCTAGACACCGAGGCTAATGGTGGGATCAGAACCGTACTAGGAAGTTCTCTGCTAGATTTCAATGGTTTTAAACATTTAGGTTCAGACTCCTATATCTATGACGGATGGATTAACCTTGCAACTGGTGATCCTGCTGATGCTACAGTCACTCCTGACTATGTTGTCGGAACTCCTACCACGACTAAACAATATGCAGGGTGGGCTTTTAACGCCCTCTCAGTGCCTTCTAAAGGCAACCCCTACAAAGTCGATGCAATCCGCTACGGTAGATGTGAAATATACACTATCAACGGACAGGCAGGTGCTTATGGCACTTTCTTAAACATGGCCCAGAAAAACGACTATAACGATGCCACAAATGGCTATAACCGATGGGGTCTGTTCCGTAAAACAGGTACAAGTTCATTCCTGCATAAAGGCCTAATGTCGTTTGGTCAGACTGCTACCGCCTGTGATTTCAGAGATTCAAACAAATCAATTGCAATAGCCAACACAAAGCACGTTACCCCTGCATTCAATAAGTATGAGGTGAACAACGCTGCCTCAAACGTAGACTTGACCTCAATAAGTATCTCGGCACTTGGCACTAAATCAAAAGGCCGTTGGGAGAATAAAGCTAACGCTGTAGTTGCTAAAAAGACATGCACGTTCACTGACATGGATACTTTTATCTACATGAGCAACACTGTGGTCACTAACACAGTATATCGAAGATGCGGAATAGTGACGGCAGGGGATGCTACATTCACAAGCTGTATCTTTGATAACGCTTCTGGATTATCAGCTTTGGTAATGAGCCCAACTAATGCTGCATTCCTTAAATTGACAGACTGCTCGTTTGCGTCTTCTGGTACAGGCTACGCTGTAGACGCTTCTGGGACTCTAATCAATACCGACATAAGCATTAACTGGGACTGCGATAGCTCTGGGTACGCCCTACAGGCCGGTACAGCGACGAACAGAACAATTAAGGTAAACGTTAACACTGGGTCCACTTTGACCATCAGCGTTGCTGCAGGACGTGCAGCACCCACCTATAACAACATTGGTGGTGGCACAGTGAATGTAGTTTCTGGTACTGTGGTGCTAAGAATAACCGTTACTGATACCGATGCAGTACCAATTCAGAACTCCAGGGTAGAAATCAGAGCGACTGAAACTGTGGGAACAGTTACAACAGGCGATGTACTCTTAACGGGATTAACCAATGCTTCAGGCATTATTGAGAACACAGCTTACGCCTATGAAGGTGCATTTAACCCAACAGGCTTAAACATCAGCATTAAAGCTAGACAAGGCTCAGTATCCCCGTATAAGGTTCCAAGTACTACAACGGGCACTATCTTGGACACAACAGGTTATCAGGCTGTTATAGCCCTGCAATCAGATGAATAAGAGGACGTATAATGGCCATTACAACTAGATCAGGCAAAGGGTCTGAACTAACGCATGCTGAGCTAGATCAAAACTTCACAGACCTTCGTGATGGTGTAAATATACTTCTCCCGAACACTAAAGGCTCGGGCATGAAGGTAGATCCTCTTAACCCTGATTTCGGTTGGCATGACAATGTAGGTGAACTAAAGGTCTACGGTGACGCAGGCGATGCTACTAGACAGGTTTACCGAGGTGGCATAAAAGCCATTCAGTTTAACCTGAGTGATTCTGCATACGTTGACTTCCATATCCCTCACGATTATGTGCCAAACACTCCAATCTTCATTCACGTCCACTGGTCACATAACTCAGCCACTCTTACTGGTGGTTCTTGTACTTGGGTGTTCGAGGCTATTTATGCTAAAGGCCACAACCAAAGCGCATTCGGTGCTCCAGTTCTAATATCAGTAGTTCAGGCAGCCAGTACGATACAGTATCAGCACATGATAGCTGAGACTATGGCTAGTACGGTTGGAGGGAGTCCTGTGCTACTTGACACTGATTTGCTAGAAACTGACGGTGTTATGCAATGCCGACTATATCTGGACAGTAATGATTTAACTGACAGCGTTACAGTTCCACAACCGTTTGCACACTTCGTAGATCTGCACTACCAATCTACTGGGCAGCCGACCAAAAATAAAGCACCAGACTTCTGGGTATAAGCAATGGGCCAATATGTACTAGATGGGTACGTCACAACCAATTATATCCAAGATGGCGTTTCTATTGACTGGGACGCCAAGATAATAATTGTGCCAAGAAATGAGATGACATTGGTGCAGACTGTGCCTGTTGAGGTTAGAAAACTGGATCTCAACGCATTCAGACTGGCGCTAAAGGACTTGGAAGACAGTGATATTGGTATGGCTTACCTGCCAACCCATACCCACAACCAGCCGGTAGAAGTCGGTGGTGTAACTCTTGCCCGTGTTGTGCAGATAGTCAATGGGTACTCAGTAACCTTTGAGGATGGACAATATGCTGTCAACCTGACGGGAGCTAACTCCAACGTATCTGACAACATTAATATCAACCAGGTGTCAGTTAGATCCGCGAACTCAGCAGGTCTAGTGCAGACCGATGAAATTGAGATTGCTTCCTACGGCGGTGGCCTAGTTTATAACGCCATATCTGGGGTTGCGGGGCAGGGCTTCCCGATAGGAACACTGCAGCAGCCAGTAAATAACTTGGCTGATGCTAAGTTTATACAAAACAAACGTGGTATTCCTAAGAAGCTGTTTCTTCAAGGCATGTTGATGCCTGAAATGGGTGCTGAACTGATCGGTTGGACTATCGAAGGTACTGAGTCTTACAACCACCTAGATTTGACAATGCCTGCTTTGAACTTCCAAGATTGCCGATACAGCAACCTTAACGTCGAGGGTGTTCTGGAAGGTACAAGCACAGTAAACGACTGTGAATTGCACTTAATTACAGGAATCAAAGGCAAAGTTTCCAACTCCTCTATTGTTGATAATCTAACAGTGTCAGGCCCTCTTACTTTGCTGAATTGCTACGCA
>ENA-UOYD01000261-UOYD01000261.1-marine-metagenome-genome-assembly--contig:-NODE-261-length-12778-cov-3.013778_pt1 | contig 12778 bp, 10 predicted proteins | sample MGYA00238169_ERZ767097 | MGnify/ENA primary metagenome ERZ767097 (study PRJEB28937, sample SAMN06267346) | marine metagenome | isolation source: Columbia River Estuary | place: USA:Columbia River Estuary... | reverse complement strand
CCCCTGGCCGAATAGCGAAATCCTTCCCATTGCTTAAAGGAGGGGTCATGTTCCTCATCGACGATAATCATGCCGGGCCTGGCTAGTGGGACCAGGGCGGCGGAGCGGGTGCCGATGACGATGTGGGCGGCGCCGCTGGCCGCATCACGCCAGGATGCCAGTCGCTCTCCGTCTGCCAGTCCCGAGTGCAGAATTGCCAGCTTGCCATCGAAACGTGCCCTGACCCGGGCCAGTAACTGGGGGGTCAGTCCAATCTCGGGAACCAGCAGCAAGACTTGCCGCCCCTCCCGCAAGACCTTTTCCATGGCCTCGAAGTACACCTCGGTCTTGCCGCTGCCGGTGACGCCAAATAACAGGAAAGGACTGAATCCGGAGCAAGCATCGATAATTTCCGCCACTGCAGTGCTCTGGTCCCCGGTGAGGGTGGGCCCGGGATGAATCTCCAGCGGGTATTCAGTGCTGATTTGTTCTTCCCGGCTGCTCACCCAGCCCTTGTCCAGCATGCGCTTGAGGGTGTCACGCCAGTTCTGGGCAAGGTCGGCCAGGACGATTTCGGATATTCCAGCGGGAGATTGCTGGAGTTTTTGCCAGAGCTCCCATTGTCGGGGGGCTCGCCTGGCAAGGGCGGCAGAATCCTGTTCCGCCCCGCTGGGGGTCAGGCTCCAAACCAGTTCAATGCCACCCAGGGGCTTTCCCTGGCGCAGGGCCAGGGGCAGAGCGGTGGCGATCACCTCGCCCACCGGATGCTGGTAGTACGCCGCGGCCCACAGCAGGAGTGACAGCATCTCCTCATTCAGCACCGGGTCCTTATCCAGGATTTGGTTGACCTTGCGCAGGCGGGAGGCCGGGAACGAGGACTCATCGGCCACTCCGGCAATCAGCCCGGTGGTTTTACTCCGCCCAAAAAACACTTCCACGCGCTTTCCCAGGACGTCCTGGTCGCCCGTCCAGTCCGCCGGCGGCAGGTAATCAAACAGCCCGTGCAGGGGGGCATTGATGGCAACCTGGAAAATCATCGGCCATCGGCCCCCTGGCGGCGTCGGTTTTGTCCACAGTTCCTGTGGATAACTCTGTGGATGACTTGGGACAAAGGGGGTTCCTGGCTTGTATCAGTGGGGTTGTTACAGATTGGTTAAAAAGTGAGCGAAGTTAATACTATATATAAAACAATAAGTTATGAATCTTTCCAAGAGTCAGTCTTCAGTTGCATGCAAAATACACTTAAATTTTCAGTAATGTGCATAAAATTCATAATTGCCAAGACCAAAGATGAAATTAGACCTTGCCAAAATCCATCCAGAGGCCGGCAAAATCGGCTATTTCGGGCCGCGAGTCAATGTTCTCGCGGGTATTCATGGGCCGAAAGAAACGCCTGCCGTGACACTGTGGCCGCGGCAGGCGTTGGGCGCAAGACCAGTCGCCTCTCCAGGGGGTAGAGATCGGAGGGCTTGCCCAGGATTTCCCACCCAGGTGGATGAGGTCCGACGCTCCATTTTTGACCATCGCCCAGAGCAAACCGGAGTGGGGTCAGGCAGTGCACTGATCGGTCAGGTGTAGCCGCTGCTGGCCATTGGTTTGGCCCCACGGTTGGCATCGATGACCAGGGCCGGCTTGCCGGCCTGGAGTTTTGCATTGATCACATCCAGTTCTATGTGAACTCATTAAGTGGCCGGCGAGGGGCCCGATGTAAGGCTTCTGCTTCGTAAATCACTTACCAAAGTGCCTACTTTCCGTCTTTGCAGACCCGAGGGCCGTTCGGTTAGACTGCCGCGATCCAAATGGAGACTTACGAATGAAAATCGGTGTACCGAAAGAGATTTTTGCGGGTGAGCGACGCGTTGCGACGACACCTGACGTTGTCGGGCAGCTACAAAAGCTCGGATTTAGCGTTCTTGTAGAGTCTGGCGCTGGCGCCGAGGCGAACTACTCGGATGATGCTTATCGCGCCGCAGGCTGCGAGATCGTCGCCGGGGCTGACGAAGTCTGGTCCCAGGCCGACATTATTATGAAGGTCAGAGGTCCGGAGCGAGAAGAAGCTTCCCGGCTTACCGCTGGCAAGACGCTTATCAGTTTCCTCTGGCCGGCCCAGAACCCCGAAATGCTGAAACTGCTGAGCGACAGTGGCGCCACCGTGCTGGCAATGGACAGCGTGCCGCGTATTTCACGTGCGCAGAAAGCGGATGCCCTGAGTTCCATGGCGAACATCGCGGGTTACCGCGCAATCGTCGAGGCCGCCCAGCACTTCGGTCGCTTCTTCACTGGTCAGATCACGGCCGCAGGCAAGGTGCCCCCCGCCAAGGTCCTCGTGATCGGTGCAGGCGTTGCCGGCCTTGCTGCCATCGGTGCCGCGAACAGCATGGGTGCGATCGTTCGCGCCTTTGACACTCGCCCCGAGGTGAAGGAACAGGTCGAGAGCATGAATGCCGAATTCCTTATGCTCGACTTCAAGGACGAGGACGGCTCTGGCGAAGGCGGTTACGCCAAGACCATGAGCGCCGAGTTCATCGAGGCCGAAATGGCCCTGTTCGCTGAACAGGCAAAAGACGTCGACATCATTGTTACCACCGCACTGATCCCGGGCAAACCAGCGCCGCGACTGATCACGGCGGAAATGGTTAGCTCCATGAAGGACGGCAGCGTCATCGTTGACCTGGCCGCAGAGCAAGGCGGTAACAGCGAACTGACCGAGCCTGGCAAGGTTGCCAAGGCCAATGGCGTAACAATCATTGGTTACACCGACCTGCCCAGCCGACTGGCTGCACAGTCCAGCCAGTTGTACGCGACCAACCTGCGTCACCTGCTCACCGACCTGACTCCTGAAAAAGACGGCAACATCGTCGTGGATATGGACGACGAGCTGATTCGCGGCGCGACAGTTTGCAAGGCTGGCGAGACCACCTGGCCGCCGCCGGCACCGAAGCTCTCGGCGGCACCGAAAAAGACCAAGCCTGCCCCGGAGCCTGTTGTTGTTGAGAAAAAACCACCGTCAAAGGCGGGTCCGATTATTGGCGTAATTATCGCTGCGGCCGCGTTACTGGGTCTGGGTGCCGTGGCACCGCCTGATTTCATGGCGCACTTTACGGTGTTCGTGCTGGCATGCTTCGTCGGCTACATGGTGATCTGGAATGTGTCGGCATCGCTGCACACGCCCTTGATGAGCGTGACTAATGCGATTTCCAGCATCATCGTGATCGGCGCGCTAATGCAGATTAGTGCAACGGACACCGTGACAATGTGGATAGCTGCAGCAACGGTATTGATAACGAGCATCAATATCGCAGGCGGATTCGCCGTAACACGTCGCATGCTCGAAATGTTCAGGAAGTGAGAACGACATGATTAGTAGTGGAATTGTAACTGTGTCGTATATCGCTGCGACGGTCCTGTTTATCCTGGCCCTGGGTGGCCTTTCCAACCAGGAGACCGCACGCCGCGGTAACTGGTATGGCATCAGCGGCATGGTGATTGCACTGGTCGCAACGGTGCTTGGAGTGGTGACCCAGAATTACGTGATCTTGATGGTCGCGCTCCTGGTAGGCGGCAGCATTGGTATCGTCCTCGCGCGTCGCGTGAAAATGACTGATATGCCCGAGCTGGTTGCCATCTTGCACAGTCTCGTGGGTCTTGCCGCAGTCGCTGTGGGTTACGTGAGTTTCATGGACCATACATCCGAGCTTGCCGGTGTAGAGAAAACCATTCACGACATCGAAACCTACCTGGGCATCCTGATCGGCGCCGTGACGTTCTCGGGTTCGATCATCGCCTTTGGCAAGCTCTCCGGACGCATTGGTGGTAGCCCGCTTACCCTGCCCGGGCGCCACTGGTTCAACCTTTTACTCTTGCTGGGTGCTATCTGGTTCGGCCGTGAGTTTGTGATCCAGTCTGCCGCTGGCGCAGGTTTTGCACCGCTGATGATCATGACCGGTATTGCCCTGTTGTTCGGCATACACATGGTGATGGCGATTGGTGGTGCTGACATGCCGGTCGTTGTGTCGATGCTTAACAGCTACTCTGGCTGGGCTGCATCAGCAACCGGCTTCATGCTGGGTAACGATCTGTTGATCGTCACCGGTGCGCTGGTTGGCTCCAGTGGTGCAATCCTGAGTTACATCATGTGCCGTGCCATGAACCGCAAGTTCATTGCCGTTATCGCCGGTGGCTTTGGTACCGGTGGTGGCAAGGCGGCAGCAGCAGTTGAGGGCGAGGAACAGGGTGAGGTCGTTCCTATTGATACCCAGGAAACCGCCGAGCTGCTGGCCAACGCCAAGGAAGTCATGATTATCCCGGGTTACGGTATGGCCGTCGCCCAGGCACAGCATACGGTTTTTGAAATCACCAAGGCGCTTCGTGCCAAGGGCGTCAATGTTCGATTCGGTATCCATCCGGTCGCTGGTCGGATGCCCGGCCATATGAACGTGTTGCTGGCCGAGGCCAAAGTGCCTTATGACATCGTCTTCGAGATGGAAGAAATCAACGAGGACTTCCCGAAGGTTGATGTGTCGGTGGTTATCGGCGCGAACGACATCGTGAACCCGTCTGCTCTTACCGATCCCAACAGCCCCATCGCCGGCATGCCGGTACTTGAGTGCTGGAAAGGCAAGGTCTCCATCGTACTCAAGCGCAGTATGGCCACCGGTTATGCGGGTGTGCAAAATCCGCTGTTCTTTGAAGAGAACACCCGGATGTTGTTTGGCGACGCGAAAGAGACGCTGGACGAGGTGCTCAAAGCACTGTAACAACAGCAGCTACGCTGCAGCGTCTTCTCGCTGTAGCGTAGCTTGCATCTGCCGACCGGGGCGTTTCTGCCCCACCCTCTTGCATATGCTGTGGCAAATGCCGACACTTGGGGTAGCTAAACACCCGTCGGGCACACAGAGTGCAAAATTTATCGCAAGAAGTATTGCGTACCGACATGGCCGGGATGCCACTGGAGTGGGTGGACTACCGGGATGCCGTACGCCTTTATCATACCGAGCAGGTAGTCTATGCCTGTGGAACTCCCCTGTACGTGCTACATGGCGGAGTAAATGCTCACACCGGCAAGCACAGTGTGGTGGAAATCAATAGCATTATCGCTACCCGTGGAACCCACCAGATCCAGGCCCGGTTGCGTTCCGATTATGTTCCGCCGTTGAACAACATCACTCTCTTCAGGCGTGATGCTCATTTGTGTCTGTATTGCGGTGAAAAATTCTCTGACGATCAACTCTCCTGCGACCACGTCAAGCCCATCAGCCAGGGTGGGAGAAATGTCTGGACCAACGTGGTGACAGCCTGTCGCAGTTGCAATAATTACAAGGCAGGACGCACACCCGAACAAGCCTGTACCCAGTTGCTGGCGGTTCCATTTCGGCCAACCTATGCCGAATACATTTTCCTTAAAGGTCGCCGTGTACTGGCTGATCAGATGGAGTATCTGCTGGCCCACTTCCCGCGCAGCAGTCCCTTGCACGCAAGGCTCGCCGGAGAGCTTTCCAGACATTACTGAGAACCCGTGTCCCAAGCTGTTTACCTGATTGACGCAAGCGTCTGGATATTCCGGGCCTGGTTTTCAATTTCTGATGCCATGACCGGCCCCGGTGGAATGCCCGTGAATGCCTTTTATGGTTATGCCGGATTCCTGCTGGATGTGATCGACGAAGAGAATCCGATCAATATGGCGGTGGCGTTCGATGAGAGTCTCACCAGTTCGTACCGCAATGAAATTTTCCCCGCGTATAAGGCGAATCGAGAATTGCCGCCGCCAGAACTGGAAGCCCAGTTTGGGCTTTGCCGTCGATTCACCGCGGCCCTGGGTATTTCAGAAATGGCCAGTCCCCGTTACGAGGCCGATGACATCATCGGTACCCTGGCTCGACTACAGCGTGAGCAGGGACGGTCTTGCGTGGTGGTGACCCGGGACAAGGACCTGACCCAGGTCATGAAGCCCGGCGATGAATTCTGGGATTACTCTGGCCGCCGGCGCCTGGCCTATGGGCAGATTGCCGATGCTTTCGGTGTGCTGCCGGAACGCATGGCTGACTTCCTGGCCCTGACTGGCGACCCGGTGGATAACATCCCCGGGGTTCCCGGTGTGGGCAAGAAAACCGCGACGGTGTTGCTCACGGAATTTGAAAGCCTCGAACATCTTTACCAGGACCTGCCCCGGGTGAAGGAACTACCCTTGCGTGGCGCGGCGAGAATTTTCGACAAGCTCAGTCAGCACAAAGAGGATGCGATGCTGGCCCGGCGCCTGACAGTCATCGCCGATGATATGCCCCTGGAAGGAGTAAACGTGGCGCGAAGCGCACCGAATCTCGAACTCTTGCTGGAGGTCCTGGATGAGGCGGGCTTGGGCGGACGATTACGTCGACGCTCCGAAGCCCTGCATGCTGCCTACGCCGGGGAAACCCCGGGGCCATGACTGACTGGGGCGAACTGTTGCACCAGATAGGCGAGCAGACGGGCCTTCGCCTGTTGCCGGACAATGTTCGCCAAATTGGCGGTGGAAGTATTCACCATGCCTACCGCCTGCAGGGGGATTCAGGCGCGGTGTTCATGAAGCTGAATACACCAGACCAACTGGCAGGATTTGAAGCCGAAGCCATGGGCCTGGAGGCGCTGGCTGCTACCAGTACTCTACGGGTGCCCAGGGTGTTGGGCTGCGCAGAGGCGCATCAGAAGGCCTACTTGCTGCTGGAATGGCTGGACCTGACAGGCTCTGGCGCGATTGGCGATGACAGCCTGGGCAAGGGGCTGGCGGCATTGCATCGTCATACCGGCAAGGCGTTTGGTTTCACCCGGGATAATTTCATTGGCAGCACACCCCAGCCCAACCCCTGGACGGAAAACTGGATCGACTTCTTTCGTGAACAACGGATGGGATTTCAGTTGCGCTTGGCGGCTGATAACGGATTCGGATTCTTACTGGCCGACGGCCGGCAACTGATGGAATCACTGGCTAGCTTCTTTGAGGGTTACCAGCCGGTACCGTCTTTGCTCCATGGTGACCTGTGGGCGGGTAACCAGGGCCGCATGGATAACGGCGAGCCGGTAATATTTGATCCCGCGGTGTATTACGGCGACCGTGAAACAGACCTGGCCATGACGGGTTTGTTTGGCGGATTCGGTCGGGATTTTTACCAGGCCTACGAGTCAGAGTGGCCGCTATCGCCAGGCTGGGAAGCACGTCGCAACCTTTACCAGCTTTATCATGTTTTGAATCACGCCAATCTGTTCGGCGGCGGTTACGGGCGCGATGCCCATGGCCGGATCAGGGAGTTGCTTGATCAGGTTTCCTGATCGGTGAGCTCCGGCAGCAGATATATGGGCGTGCCCTCGGGGGCAATCAAGGTGGCCCCTGCATGGCGTTCCCGTGAAATCGGCGTGCCCTGGATAAGCCGGTAGCCCTGGGCCCTGACATATTCGATACGTTCGGCCATGTCCGGCTCCCTGAAGGTCAGGCCGGGGACGCGCATTCGTGGGTTCACATACAAGCCCAGGTTCAGGAAGTCGCTGGTTAAACAGGCGCCTTCAAGACCCTCCTCTTCACGATCGGTGAGCACGAAGCCCATGTTTTCCCAGAAGGTGATGGATGCGTCCAGGTTGGTCACCGGCAAGCTGAATTCAGAGAAGTGTCCCAGCGCGGTGATGTCTGAACCGGCGATCTCCGGTGGTGAAAATGTGCGGGCCTCAAGCACCGCAATCATCTGGCCATCCGGGTCGGTAAATCCAGCTTCGTTAAATTCGTCATCATCGGTTTTTGAAAACGCCAGGGAACCTGCACGGGCCTGGAGTTCCGGCAGGCTCTTTCTCAGTTCCGGGCGTACATAGGTCAGTGAGGGCGATTCAAAACTGTAATCGTGCAAGCCCAGGACCAGGTTACCGTCGGTCACCACGCCGTAGCGATGGGGCCACACTTCACCCACCGTGGCGGATAGCATTCCCAGGCCCTGGTAAAACTCCATGGAGGCCAGGATGTCCGGTGTCTCGATGCTGATTTCCAGAAAGCGCCCGATCAAGACTAGCGCTCCGCACCCATCTCCAGCGCACGATCGCGAGAGGCGTTCAGTGCATCGGAATCTTCCGGGCTGCTGGCCTCGGGCCAGCCACCAACATGTTGCACCACCAGCCTTGCCAGGGCGCGGGCATGGTCTTCCCGGGCGTTCAGGGCGGGGATGTAACGCAGTTGGTCGCCGCCGTGTTCCTGGAAGAACTCGTTATTCTGCATGGCGATTTCTTCCAGTGTCTCCAGGCAGTCGGACGCAAAGCCCGGACACACCACGTCCAGATTTTTCATGCCCTGGTCACCAAAGGCCATCACCTGGTGGTCGGTATAGGGACGCAGCCATTCTTCGCGACCAACCCGGGACTGGAAGCTCAAGAACCATTCATCCTTGCCCAGTCCCAGCTTCTCCGCCACCAGTCTTGCGGTCTTCTGGCAATGACAGAAATAGGGGTCGCCGTTGGTGATGTAGCGCTTGGGTACACCGTGGAATGAAAACAGCAGGCGTTCGCCCCGGGGCTTGCGGGCCCAGTGTTCGGTGATCGAGTTTGCCAGGGCCTCAATGTAGCCCGGGTCGTCGTGATATTGGTTAATGGTGCGTACTTCGGGCACCCAGCGCCATTGGCGCAATACATCCCACACGGCATCAAATATCGATGCGCTGGTGGTTGCTGAATACTGTGGGTACATGGGCAATACCAGCAGGCGACGGCAACCGGCCTTGCGCAGGGCTTCCATGGCGCTTTCGATAGACGGACTTCCGTAGCGCATACCCAGTTCCACTTTCACCGTGCCGGGCAAGGTCTCGTCCATGGACTTTTGCAGCTGTTCCTGAAGAAGACGTCCATTAACCAGCAGGGGGGAACCCTCCTCGGTCCAGACTTTTCGATAGGCTTCCGCGCTTTTCCGCGGACGAAAGCGAAGAATCACACCATGCAGTACCAGCCACCAGATGGGTCGGGGTACTTCAATAACCCTGGCATCCCAGAGAAACTCGGCCAGGTAGCGTCGCACCGCCGAGGTGGTGGGCGCATCGGGAGTTCCCAGGTTTGCCAATAATATGCCCAGGCTTTGTTTGCTGCCGTGGCGGTAGTCTTTGTCACCAGTGTAGGCCATGATTGATATCGTTATGTTGCTTACTCAGATCGCTGATTGTACCCGACACCGGTCGCTGGGTGAGTACTGAAAGCAAAATCTACGGCTTTGGCAGAGGATGGCTAAAGACCTGGAGGAAGAGTGATGCCGAAAACCGGGGATGAACAAAAAAAAATGGATGAAACGGGTGGTCGCAAGGGCTTGCTCAGGACGGTGGTGATTTTCCAGTTCAAATTATTCGTGGATGGGGTACGCGACGTAATACTCGTCCCGGTTTCCATCATCGCGGCTGCCCTGGACCTGCTATCCGGCGTCGCCAACGCGTCCGGAAATTTTGCCAGCGTTATGGATATGGGCCGTCGTTCCGAGCGATATATTGATTTGTTTGGTGAGCGAGAAAATCACGTGCCTGATGATACGAGCCCAGAACCCGGGCTGGATGACTTGCTGAAGATGGTGGAGACCCAGGTCAGGGAGCGTTACCGCAAGGAAGGCCCAGGTGGATCAGCCCAGCAAGCGGTGGATAGCCTGAGAAAGGCCGTCAAGGATGCGAGAAACGATGATTGAGGAAATGGCCGCTGCTGCGACAACTCCTCACGAGTGGCAATGATTGAATATATCCAGCTCGGGCATGTAGATAGACGTCTCCGTCCCGGTTAGCCGCAACAGGGAATGGAACAGGTAGTCCTGGGTGTAGGGCGCTTGTCCCGCAACCGCCTGCAGGCACAAATCATGCACGCTCAGGCTCTGGTTCATGTCGTCAGATAGCCAGATCAGGGTGGGCACATGGGTTTGTTCTTCCGGCGCCAGGAAATACGGCAGGCCGTGCAGGTAGATACCGCTCTCGCCCAGGGATTCTCCATGATCGGACATATACATCATGCTGGTGGTGTAGCGGCTCTCCAGAGCTTTCAGCCGATCGACGACTCCGGCAAGGATGTAATCGGTGTAGGCAATGGTGTTGTCGTAGGTGTTCACCAGCGCCTGGGTGCTACAGTTCTGGATATCGCTGCGCGGGCAATCTGGGGAGAACTCGCGATGGCTAACGGGATAGCGCTGGAAATAAGTGGGACCGTGGCTGCCTATCGTATGCAGCACTATCAGGCGGTCTTCGTCTGAATCATCTGCAAGTTGCGCATCCAGTTCCCGGAGCAGCACCTCGTCGTAGCAAGACTGATCGGTGCACAGGGGATCGTCCGCAGAGGGTGTGATCTGGATAGTTTTCATCCTGTTGCAAATGCCCTTGCAGCCGCCATCGTTGTCTATCCAGGTGACCTGCGTTCCGCCCCGGTTGATGACATCCAGCACATTATCCTGGTACCCGGCCTGGTCGGCATCGTAATGCGCCTTGTCCATCGAGGAGAACATGCAGGGCACAGAAACGGCCGTCGCGGTTCCGCAGCTTAGGGTCTCCATAAACTGCATTCCCGGAATTGCTGTCGTGTAGGGATTGGTGTTTCGTTCGTAGCCGGAATAGACAAAGCTTTGTGAACGCGCTGTTTCACCCAGGACCATCACAACCAACCGGGCCTTGGTTAGGCGGGCATGATGGGAGTCCAGTCCGATGGATTCGTGGATGTGCGGCGCGGCAAACAGGTTTTTCTTTGCGTAACGATAGCCGCTCCATCCCATTTGGGTAGGGATGATGTAGCTTTTGAGTTGCCGGTTATTGCGCCCGATTACGGCATATTCTTCGTAAAAAGCGCCGGCGATTACGCTGATGCCCACGATGGATATCAGTGCAACACGCAGTTGGCTTGTCAGCCAGCCAGCCAGCCACGCCGAGGCGGCGTGGGGAACACAGCAGTAACAGTCCGGCCGGAATTGCACCGAGAAACAGCCACGCCGTGATTGATCGGGCATTCAAATAACTGGCAGCCTCGCCATAATGAGTCTGTGCGATGTTTTGCATCATGTCGTAGTCGAACAGGATGCCGTAGGTGAAACTGGCATATCCGGCTCCTGCAGAGATCAGGATCAGCAGCGCCACTAGCGTGCGGCCGATATAGGGCAGGTAAACCAGGTTGAGTACAAACAACAGGACAAAAAACAGGAAGAACGGCAGCGAGATCATGAAGACCCAGGGATAGGGGTCCAGGACCGCAGTTGCCTGCATGGCGGCGCGATAAAAGGCTGCATTCAGAACCGTGGCCAGATACAGGGCCGTCAGGCCCAGCAGGGAATCTCGCGAAAGGCTTCTGCGACGGGTCATTTTATTGTGATTGCCTCGTGGGCGGTGGCTCGCAACCCGCAACTGTGAGTATTTCGCGGACGTTAGCACGGATATCTGTTTAGTCCGGGTTAATTTTCATTAACCTGGACTAAACACAGACGCGGCGCTACTTCACATCCCGACCAGTAACCAGGTCTTCCAGTGAAGGCGGGGTATGTCCGGGGCCCAGTTCGCCGTTCTTGAGGCGCTCCACGTATGCCTTGTAGGCAGTGATCGCCTGGCGGCTGCCCAGCCACAGGATGGGAAGATTGGCCAGGATCATCACCCCGGTGCCTATCCCGGTAATGTTATCCAGTTGTGCATCGGTCTTGATCAGCCCCAGGGTCGCCACGGCGATCAGCATGCAATAGATCAGCTTGTAGCCGGTGACGGCGCGCTCTCCAATCAGGTACACCACGCCCTGCTCTCCGTAGTAGGCCCAGGAAATAATCGTGGAGATGGCGAACATCCATACCGAGAGGGTGATCAACCATTTGCCCAATCCCGGCGAGACGGTGTCGAAGGCTTTTGCGGTAAGGGTGGCTCCCACATAGGCAAGGAAAACGCCATTCGAGTCCAGCGAGGGCTGTTCGGTGCTCGCAATGCTACCCCAGGTGATGAAGGGAATATCGTCGCGCATTTCAATCAGGCCGTTAATCCGGTGCAGGGTGTTGTCACTTTGCGGATTCAGGTCTCCGGAGACGATGGCATAGACCGCCTGTCCGTTTACCCAGTCGATACCCTTGGCGTGGGGCGCCGGCATCTCCGGGATGCTCCAGCTTCCGGGGGTTGCGGTGGCTACCATCCGGGGTTGCTCGGCGAATTCCACGTCCACTGACCGATTCCAGATGCCGGTGGTGAGTATGACCAGGGCGGTGAAGGTGCAGACAACCAGTGTGTCGATGAAGGGCTCCAGTCCAGCCACGATTCCTTCTCGCACCGGTTCGCTGGTCTTGGCGGCGGAATGGGCCATGGGTGAGGAACCCTCGCCGGCCTCATTGGAAAACAGCGCGCGCTTCATGCCAAACATGAATGCGTAGCCGACCGTGCCGCCGATAAAGGCGCCACCGGCCTCGCTGGTTGAGAAGGCTGACCGGAAAATCAGCATGATCATTTCCGGAATCAACTGGACGTTCACTGCCAGCACATAGGTGCCGGCCATCATGTACATGGTGACCATGACCGGGACCAGGCGTCCGGTTGCCGCGCCTATGCGCTTGATGCCCCCGATAATCACGACTCCCACCACGATGGACAGGATGATTCCCGATGCGATGCTGGGGATGCCGAAGTAGGTCTGGGTAATTTCTCCCACGTTCCAGGCCTGGAACATGTTGCCGCCAATCAGTGTGGAGATCAGCAGGCATACGCAGAACACGGCCGCCAGTACTTTGCCGGGGCCGGCCAGTTTCGGGTGCACCAGGGGCAGGCCGTTCTTCGCCACCCACATGGGCCCGCCGTGAGGGTTGTCCGGATCATCGGTAATC
>ENA-UOYD01000254-UOYD01000254.1-marine-metagenome-genome-assembly--contig:-NODE-254-length-12854-cov-3.075370_pt1 | contig 12854 bp, 12 predicted proteins | sample MGYA00238169_ERZ767097 | MGnify/ENA primary metagenome ERZ767097 (study PRJEB28937, sample SAMN06267346) | marine metagenome | isolation source: Columbia River Estuary | place: USA:Columbia River Estuary... | reverse complement strand
CCCACCCCGGGGCGGGTTTTTCGGGTCGTTCAGGCGGTCGTTTATTGCCCGCACAGTACTGGGACCCAGCTCCCACAAGAGCTGCAGGATTTCCAGTTCGGATTCGGCAGGTTTGGATAATAGCATGATTTTAAAAAGATAAAAAGTAATATTTCAACTGATGATTTGGCAGTTGATAAAGCTATAAAAGGTGCGTTTGAACTAAATTATCATAATAAACTTTATTCATATAATTTTGACCACAATAAGCTTCCAAAGAAAATTGAGGAATTAAAATTAAAACTGGAAACTTTATTGAATTAATCTATTTTCTACCAAAATCAGCAGGGATTTCGCCCCAAACTTTGGTTTCCCATTTTAATATTTTAGTTGAATACGTATTTTCTTTCAACCAATTTTCGGCACGTTTTATCAAATCGAACAGCGGTTTATTTTGTGGAGTAATTTGTAAATTGGTTCTACACTGTCCTTTTTTAACCCAACTAATGGCTATTTTTGAATCGGAATAAATTGGATACACCAGATTTTTTTGCTTCAAATAACCCAAACCATGCACCAATGCTAAAAATTCACCAATATTATTAGTGCCTTGTTCAAAAGGACCTTGAATAAATAATTGCTTTTTGGTTTCTGTAATAACCCCTCTGTATTCCATTTTACCTGGATTTCCAGCACAAGCAGCATCAACCGAAAGTGAAGGTACAATAGGTTTTCCGTATTTTTTTAATTCTTCTGGTGAGAGCAGCACTTTTTTGGTGTCTTTTCCTATAAAATCTTCATACTTTCCTTTAAAAGCCTTTTCAGCCGCGTCTTTTGAAGCGAAGGATTTGTATTGTGCCCCTTTAAAATCTTTTATGTTTTTTTTACAAACATCCCAAGAAGTAAAAATTCCTTCTTTATGCCCCTTCCAAATTACATAAAACTTTTTTTTAGCCATTTTCTAAAATTACTTTTTCTATTATTTTAGGAAAATTTTCATGTTCTAATATATGTATTTTAGCAGCAACATCTTCAGCACTGTCGGTTGGTAAAACTTCAAAACTTTTCTGAAAAATAATGGCACCTTCGTCATAATTTTCATTTACATAATGAATGGTAATCCCCGATTCTTTTTCATTATTTTTAACTACTGCCTCATGAACATGTATTCCATACATTCCTTTTCCTCCATATTTCGGCAACAATGCAGGGTGAATATTGATTATTTTATTTGGAAAAGTATTAATTATAACTTCTGGCAATTTCCATAAAAATCCCGCTAGAATAACGTAATCAGCATTTTCTTTCAATATTTTTAGCACCTTATCCGTTTCATAAAAATCGTTTCGATTAAAGCTTATATTGCTAACTTTTAATCGCTCAGCCCTTTCTATTACTTTTGCATCTTTCCTGTTAGACATCACTTGAGTCACTGAAATTTCATCACTATTTTTAAAATAATTTATAATATTTTCAGCATTAGATCCAGCGCCAGAAGCAAGTATTACAATACGCATCATAAAGTTAAAATGTAGTTAGGCAAATAAAATAAATTATTGGTAACTTACAGCCTATAAATGGTAAAAATTTTAAAATTTACAACTTCATTAACATCTTTTATAAAGTAAATGATTTCATTTTGAATAAAGTTTCATATTTTTGCCCCGTAATTAAATTTAAAATTAAAGAATTATGTCAGACATTGCATCAAGAGTAAAGGCCATTATCGTAGATAAATTAGGCGTTGACGAAAATGAAGTGACAACAGAAGCAAGCTTCACTAACGATTTAGGAGCTGATTCACTTGACACTGTAGAATTAATCATGGAATTCGAAAAAGAATTCGACATTCAAATTCCAGACGATCAGGCAGAAAATATTGGCACTGTTGGTCAAGCAATTAGCTATATAGAAGACGCGAAAAAGTAATTTTTATATGGAATTAAAACGAGTTGTAGTAACTGGACTTGGTGCATTAACGCCAATAGGTAATAATGTAGAACAATATTGGAATGGCCTTGTTAACGGCGTTAGCGGGGCAGCTCCAATTACGCATTTTGATGCGTCCAAGTTCAAAACTCGTTTTGCTTGTGAAATCAAAAATTTTGATGTCAATGAATTCATTGACAGAAAAGAGGCTCGAAAAATGGATAAATTTACCCAGTATGCTATTGTTGCATCTGATGAAGCCATTGTAGATTCTCAATTAGATTTAGAAAATATTGATAAAGACAGGGTTGGTGTTATTTGGGGTGCAGGTATTGGTGGTTTAGAAACTTTTCAAAATGAAATGCTAAATTTCTCAACTGGTGATGGCAGTCCAAGATTTAATCCTTTCTTTATTCCAAAAATGATTGCTGATATTGCACCTGGTCAAATCTCTATTAAGTATGGATTTAGAGGCCCTAACTTTGCAACAGTATCAGCTTGTGCTTCTTCATCAAATGCAATAATTGATGCCTTAAATTACATCCGCTTAGGATATGCTGATGTGATGGTTTCAGGTGGCTCTGAAGCGACAGTTGCAATTGCAGGAATAGGTGGTTTTAATGCTTTACAAGCACTTTCCACAAGAAATGATGACCCACAAACAGCATCTAGACCTTTTGATAAGGATAGAGATGGTTTTGTGTCGGGAGAAGGCGCTGGAGCACTTATTTTAGAAGAATATGAACACGCCAAAGCACGTGGCGCAAAAATTTATGCAGAATTATTAGGTGGAGGTTTATCTGCCGACGCCTATCACATTACAGCACCTCACCCAGAAGGTTTAGGCGCTAAAAATGTGATGTTAAACTGCTTAAAAGATGCTGGTTTAAAACCAGAAGATGTAGATGCTATAAACATGCACGGAACCTCAACTCCACTTGGAGATATTGCTGAATCTAAAGCGATTTTAGACGTATTTGGTGAACATGCTTATTCTATTAACATTAACTCAACCAAGTCAATGACTGGTCATTTATTAGGTGCTGCCGGGGCTGTAGAGGCTATTGCTTCTATTTTGGCTATTAAATATGGTATTGTACCTCCTACAATAAATCATTTTACTGATGATGATCAAATTGACAGTAGATTAAATTTTACGTTTAATAAAGCACAAAAACGTAATGTAAAGGTTGCTATGAGCAACACATTTGGCTTTGGAGGCCACAATGCATGTGTACTCTTTAAAAAACTTGATTAACTGCAGTACTGAATGAACTTCATTCGAAAAATTATTGAAAATCTCTCTAAAGAAGATGAGATTCTTTATCTTGAATTAAAAAATATTTTGGGGTTTTCCCCAAAAGATTTGCACTATTATAAAAAAGCATTTATCCACCGATCAATAAAAGAAATTGATAAAACGACTGGACTTCCTCAAAATTACGAGCGTTTAGAATTTTTGGGTGATGCGATGATAAGCTCCGTAATTGCTGCTTATTTATTTGAGAAAGTACCTTCTGGAGATGAGGGCTATTTAACTCAAATGCGTTCAAAAATTGTTAGCAGAGAGCATTTAAATGAACTTGGTAGAGATTTAGACTTATTGAGATTTGTAAAAAGCTCTGTCGCTAAATCTAAATTTGGAGATGACATTCATGGAAATGTTTTTGAAGCTTTAGTTGGTGCTATTTATTTAGATAGAAGTTATAAGTATTGCGAAAAATTTATTCAAAAAAGAGTTGTTATTCCTTATGTAGACGTCCCTAAATTAGAAGGGAAAATTACAAGCTATAAAAGTTTATTTATTGAATGGTGTCAAAAACAAAAAAAGGATTTTACATTCGAAGTCTATGAAGATACTGGAAATGACAGTATCAAACATTTTAGTGTGAAACTTTTTTTAGACGGTAAAATCATTTCTAAAGGTAGAGCAACTTCAAAGAAAAAAGCAGAAGAAACAGCTTCAAAACGTGCTTATTTTGCCTTTCAAAACGAATTTTAGGACTTATAATTAACCCGTAGTCGAATACGTTTTCGTAATATTATTAGTTACTGTACTCAAACAATGGTATTTTTGTAAAACTAGTTTTCATTCATATATGCAACTATTAACCTTTAATTTGGAAGAAGATGATGATTATTCATTAGTTGGAATTCATTCAACTGAAGAAGATTACAGGTTAGCATATCTTTTAAATAAGCATTTAAAAACAAAACTAACCAGATTTAAAAATAATTTAGATTTTGAAAACTCCGATGCAGAGTTTCCTTTATTTGAATTTAAAGATAAAAACAGTTATATTAATTATTATTTAATTAATAACAAGTACAAAACATTTGTACAAAATCAAAATAATACAGGATTATTTGGTGGCAATTACAGCACAATTTCATATTTAATTCCAGAAAAAAAGAAAATAGATTTCTTTTTAAAAATTGAAGGATGTTACTGCGAAAATTTCATGAAAAGTTTAATTGAAAAACTAAATACAATAAACCAAATAATAACCTCATATTCAATAGAACCTACTACACTAAAATCAAAAGATCACCTAATATTTTAACTATGGCACTAAATAGAAAACGCACCAAAATTGTAGCAACGCTTGGACCGGCAATAAACTCTGAAACTCTTTTAGAGGAAATGATGGAATCTGGTGTAAATGTATTCCGAGTGAATTTTTCACATGCAGATTATGACGATGTAGCTAATAAAATAAAACTTATTCGAGAAATAAACGTTCGTCGTAATTTTAATGTTGCTATTTTAGCTGATTTACAAGGTCCCAAATTACGCGTTGGCGTAATGAACGACGGAGTAGTCTTAAAACCTGGAGATACTTTTACTTTTACTACCAAAAAATGTGAAGGAAATAATTTAGAAGCCTTCATGACCTATAAAAAATTCCCAAAAGATGTTCAAGTTGGCGAGCATATTTTAGTTGATGATGGGAAATTATTATTTGAAGTGACTGCAACTGATAGAGATAAAAAAGTGACTACGAAAATTTTACGTGGGGGTCCTTTAAAATCTAAAAAAGGTGTTAATTTACCCAACACAAAAATATCACTCCCTGCATTGACTAAAAAAGACGTTGAAGACGCCTTATTTGCAATAAAATTACAAGTTGACTGGATTGCCTTATCTTTTGTGAGAACGCCTGAAGATCTTATTCAATTAAGTGATTTAATAAAAGAGCATTCAAGCTATAAAATTCCAATTATAGCTAAAATTGAAAAACCTGAAGCCGTTGCAAACATTGATAAATTAACACCTTATTGTGATGCTTTAATGTGTGCAAGAGGAGATTTAGGAGTGGAGGTTCCAATGGAAAAAGTTCCTTTAATTCAAAAAAGACTGGTGCTCAAAGCTAAAAAAGCCCATATCCCTATTATTATTGCAACACAAATGATGGAAACTATGATTGATAATCAAGTTCCTACAAGAGCAGAAGTAAATGATGTTGCAAACTCTATTATGGATGGTGCGGATGCCGTAATGTTATCAGGAGAAACATCTGTAGGTAAATATCCTTTAGAAGTAATTCAACAAATGCGTAGAATTATTGAAAGTGTAGAAAATTCGCCACTTATTTCAATTCCAGACCAATTGGTACAATGCATGAATGAACGCTTTATTTCAAAAACTATTTGTCACCAAGCTGCATTAATGGCAAATGCTATTAACGCTGAAGTAATTACTACATTAACAGATTCTGGCTATACCGCTTTCCAAATATCATCGTGGAGACCAAAATCTAATATTTTAGTTTTTTCTTCAAACAGAAGAATTTTAGCTATGTTAAATCTACTTTGGGGAGTTAAAGGTGTTTATTATAATAAATTTGTAAGTACTGATCAGACTATAGAAGATATTAACAATCTTGCCCATGAACGCGGTTACCTTAATGAAGGTGAATTTGCAGTTAACATAACATCAATGCCCGTAAAAGAACGGGGTATGGCTAATACAATGCGTATAACTGAATTCGGAAAAGGTTAATTACTTTTTAAAACGGCATACAAAGCAAACGAAGCTAACCAATGGGCTCCGGCATATTCGCCAGAGTCCATTTTTTTGTAACTATAATCAAAATGCTTGTTGGCTAGGTTTATCATTTTTTCATTCTCTAAAGCAATCCCAATTTCATATAAACACCAAGCACGGCTAAAGTTTAAACCGTCTAAGTGTGCTAATTTCCCATCAGAACGATCGGTGACTTCAGCCACTTCCAAATACGCTGCAGGATTGTTTCTGAAATCAGGTAAAAAAGCATCTAACCAAATTATAAATTCCTCTTTTGGAAGTACTTTTAACATTAATGAAGCCTCCTGTAAACATGGTGATAAAAAATCGAATCCACTAGGTTCCCAAGTAATTGGACAACCTTTATCTTTCAAGTAATATTCTCTCGCTTTTAAAACAATCATCGCTTCTAATTTAGGAGAATATTTTTTTGCGTAATCTAAAGCAAATGACATTCCAAAGGCCGTATTTGTGTGTTCCCCAACACGAATTGGATAGTTTAATTTTGGCAAAAAATCCATGTATTTCTCTTCAATTAAAACAACCAAAGGTTCTAAATTAGTATACATCTGTTTTGCTTCATAGGTTTGCCAGTCACGCAAGGTTTCTGCAACTTTCAACAACCATGCCCAACCGTAGGTTCGCTCAAAAGTTTGGTTATGAATGTCATCAAAATAAGCAATTTCAATTAAAATATTTTCTTTAGTTATGGTTGTTTGAAGTTTTTTTAAAATGGAATCTCTTTCCTTAATATTTGGCAGTTCTTTAATAATATTCAACAAGGCCCAATGTCCATGAACCGATGAATGCCAGTCGAAACAGCCATAAAACGTTGGGTGCAATTCAGCTGGTTGTTTTAAATAAGTACTATCTCCCAACACCTGTCCCAACTTATTTGGATACTCCTGATCTATACAATCATATGCAAAATGATATAAATAAGAGGCGCTATTTTCATTCAATTCAGGCTTCGGAAATATGGAATCTTTTACAGTATCCAATAATTCAACCGTTTCTACTTCTTCAACTGGCTTGGCTATTTTTCGACAAGAATAGCAACTAAAAACAACTAAAACAATGATAAATACTTTTTTCATTTTTAAAAAATTAAATTGGTTTTTATAACCGTTGCATCATTTAAAACAAATGGCATTGGCATCATAATTTCTGAACGGGGTTTAATATCAAATTCAGGGTTTTCAAACAAATCAAACTTAATTTCCAGCACATCTAAATTAAATTGCTGATTGCTTTCAACTGTAAAATTAATTTCAACAACCTCATCTTCCGAAGTCCTAAAATAACTCATAACAGCACCTTCATTCACAGATAAAATAGCAGCCGAATTTGATGTGTTTTGTAAAGCCTCGCCATTTACCATAAAGGTTTTAAATTTTATTGGAATATTGGTTAGCAGCTCTATTTTATTCGCATTTCTTTTTGAAATAACTTTTATAGCTATGTGTCTTTCACTTTCAATAATAGTATCTCTTTCAATTTTAATAAGAGGCTTTTGAAGTGGTTTCAACTGCGTTTTGGTATGCAAGTTTATTTTGGTTTTATACTTACTGGATGTTGTAGTACTCTCGAAAGTTCCATTAATAGAATTTTCACCCAAAAACTGTTTGGTAAATGGGTCGATTTTTAAATTATAACTTGCCCAATACGCTTCATTTTTATTGACATCTAAAACATAAAAAATGCTGTTTGGCTGCCTTCTATTGATTGAATAACCCGATTGCATTTCAGCCGAAATCAATGTCATAAATCCAATAAGAAAAAAAACTTTTCCTAGGTTTTTAACACTGTGATATTGATGAAATACAGGAATTAAAAAACCGAACATCAACACTGTAAATGTTGTACTTATTATCAGCATTTTTAAACCCAGACCAACAGGAAACATTTGAATTAAAGGCGGAAAAATAATTAAAATAGGTATTGCTAATAGCGTGAAAAACAGACTCGGTTTTTTACTTTTTTCTGAAAAAATTAAAACAGAAAGTATTATTAACAAGACCACAACCGGAATTATAAAATAGGCCGCTCCCTTTAAATAAAAAGCAACACAGCCATTTATAATAAGCCAAAAAAGCAATGGAGCAATAACTAAATCTTGTGCCGTACTTTTTTTGAAAAACCTTTTGTATGTCCAAAAACAAAAAGCTACTGTAAACGACACAAAAACAGCAATATAAAAATAACCATTATAGGTAAAACCATGCAAAATATCGTTGTATTGTGGATGGATTTTTAGCAATAGCTTCCAACCATAAAAACCTAGTAACCCGGAAAATATTAAAGAAATTATAAAAGGAACAAAACCTTTTAAAATACCTTTTACAGTTAATTTGCCTTTGCCAAAACCAATAAAAACGAATGTCAAAAATAGTAACACGCAAATTATCAACATTGGAAATATCCAAGAAAATGGATAAAAAACCAATCCTAAATAAGGAAAATTAAAAAACACATAATCTACATCCGACTTTAAGTTTTCTAAATTGCTATTGGCAAAATAGTCTAAAGAAGTTGTTAAATAAGAAACCTGATGCTGAAAAGTATTTAAATCCATTCGCTCAACAGTATCCTGAAAGGTGTGATAATCAAAATGATCACCAATAAATGCAAAATTAAATCCATCAATATTTGCTTCTTCTCTAAAAACGGTTAAATCTGTATCGTTTGGTAACATTTTATAAATGCTGTACATCAAAGAACTCGACACCGGATTTGTAGTATTTGCCTTTTGAAAAGCTTCAATTAAATTTTTATTTCCGCCACTGGTTTCTAGCAGCATATAACTTGGCCCTCCACTTCCACGAGCTTCAAAATTTAAAACAATTCCAACGTTTTTTGCCCAAGGATGATGATTTACAAAAGCGTTAGCTCCTAATAAACCCAATTCTTCAGCATCTGTAATACAAATAATGATATCGTTTTTTGGTGGTTTATTATTTGCTAAAAAGGCACGAACACCTTCTAAAATTACCACTACGCCACTTCCCGCATCGCTTGCACCTAAAGAAGAATGAGGGTTAGAATCATAATGAGAAAGCAACAACAATGCTTTACCTTTTTCAGTACCTTTAATTTTGGCAACAATGTTTTTTGTGTTTGCTGCAGCTCTCCATTTCTTGTTTATGGCAACTTGCTCTTGTATTTCAACTTCAAGTCCTAATTTTTTAAACTCATTTACCAAATAATTTAACACAACAGTATGTTCTGAAGAACCTGTGAAGTGCGGTTTTTGAGAAATAATTTCTAAATGTTTTAAGGCATTTTGATTAGAAAATTGGTTAATCGAAGTTGTTTCATTTTTAAATGAAGGCATTAAAGAATAAAAGCTAATATAAACAGCCCCAATCAATATTAAAATTGATTTAACCTGATGGTATTTATTTAAATACATACCGTTTAAATTTTATTCTTTTTTAATCAATAAATAATAATCGTTTTCCAAAGTCAAATAACCCTGATCGTATATATAATAATAAATATTACCCGTTTTTGTAGTATAAATTGAAGTAAAATAATTAAAGTCAAAATTCCCGTCTAGCAATTTGGTTCTGGTTACTTTGGTTTTTCCAGTTGTATTTAATTCAGACAATAAACGGTGATTTTTGCGCAAACGGTTGTTAATGTTTCTAACCAAATTTTTACTTTCCTTGTCAATTTTGTTATTGTAAGTATTTCGACAATAGTCTGAGCAGAATTTTTTATCAACTCTGCCATTTAATGGCTCTCCGCATTCTAAGCAATTTTTTTTCATACAATTTTTTAATTTTTATTCTTCCATTTTTACATGACTCCAATTTTCGCCCGATTTAATTCGGTACAATTGCATTTCAGAAATGCCAAATTGTTTGGCAATTAAACGCATTCTGGTTTTTCTGTTTGGGTCAAATATTTTCTTTTTTATTAATCTTACACGACCTTCGGTTAATTTTGAAGAGGTTACCTTACCTTTTCTTGCAATTTTCTTCGGGTTTTTTTTATGATGCAAAAACATCTCCGTTTTATTTACCCATTTTAAATTTGAAGCCTTGTTATTTAACTTGTCAAAATCTAAATGAATCACATACTTTTCATTATTTGGGCGTTCACAAAAAACCAAAGCTACCACCCTGTGAATATAATAGGACGATGAATTCTTACTTTTTTTCTTTCGAATCCAAAAAGAATCGTAACCACCAATTAACGAGGTTTTAGAAAGTTCCCATTTATCTAAATCTCTTTTTTTTCTTTGAATTCTTCCAAAGTTTGAAATTAAATATTCATCGTCATCACTCCAAAGTTCATTGGTGTATGGAGCCCAAATTTCATCTCTAAAATCCCGTATCATTTATGTTGTTATTAGTTCGTAGTAACTCAAATATACAACAATTTACCCGAATACAAACGACTACAAACACTTACATACGAAAGTAATTATATAATAACCGAATAAAATTTTGAAAGCTCCCAATATTTGCACTGTTGAATTGAACTAATGACATTCAACCTTATAAAAACCTTATCTTATGAATACGTTAAGAAACAAAGTACAGTTAATTGGAAACTTAGGAAACAACCCTGAAATTATCACTTTAGATTCAGGAAAAAAATTGGCAAAATTTTCAATCGCAACCAACGAAAGTTACAAAAATGCGCAAGGCGAAAAAGTAACTGAAACCTACTGGCATAATTGTGTTGCCTGGAATAAAACTGCTGAAATAATTGAAAAATATTTAGAAAAAGGAAAGGAAGTAGCCATTGAAGGTAAGCTAACTTCAAGAAGTTATGACGATAAAGATGGAACAAAAAAATATGTTACCGAAGTTGTTGTAAACGAATTGTTATTGTTAGGTAACAAGTAGGTTGGAAATTTGTTATGAAAAAGAGAAAAGAGCGCCAATGGCGCTCTTTTTGTTTTAACTAGATTTTAATTAAATCAGTCCTTTAAAATTAAATGGATCAAATAATTAAAGGAATACTTAAATCATTTTCCTTATTTTTACCTGATTAATATTTTCACCCAACATTTAATGCTTTTTTTTAAAAAAAATATCTCTGTCACTTTTGTCTTAATCCTATTCATTTCTATTAACGGTTGGGCACAACTCTCAAGTTTACAAAATGGATTAATTGTAGATTATAAATTTGATGGAAATGCAAATGATTCTAGTGGGAATAATTTGCATACAGTTTCAAATGCAACCCTTACAACCGATAGATTTGGAAATATTAATTCTGCATATTCATTCAATGGAATTGATGAATTTATTGATTTACCAAACAATTCTAAATTAAAACCAAACTTACCCGTTACCGTTTCTTTTTGGGTTTATTGTGACGATTTAGACACTACAAAAACACACCTTTTTACAAGTGATTTTACAGAAAATTTAAATACTGGTTTTAATTTTAATCTATCTTCCAGCTCCAAATTTGCTGCAGGCTTTTGTGATGGTGGTGTTCCAGGTCCAGACAGTCGAAGAAGCAAAGTAACAACCACTGATATTAAAACTGGTGTTTGGTATAAAGTAATAGCCTCTATTGTAGGGCCAACAGATATGTCCATTTATATTAATGAGTTTAACTCAGGAAGTATTTGCGCTGAAGAAATTGGAACCTATTCCGGAACTGGTGCAAACTTATATTACACAAATAACCTAGGAAGTATTGGAAGAAACGATGTTCACAGTTCAAATCCTCCTTATTATTTTAAAGGAAAAATAGATGAGTTTAAAATGTGGGATAGAGCATTGACAAAGGCAGAAATTCTTGGCGTTTGTGAAGCTAATAATAGTATTGCTGATGTACCTCCAATACTTTCAGCAACAGGTAATCAGGCTTATTGCCCACTTAGTACAATTCCAATTGTTACAGATTTTAGTTTAGAAAGCGGTACGCATCCTGTAGATGCTATTTTTATTCAAATTTCAACAGGTTATGTAAATGGTCAAGATCTATTAGAGTTAACTGGAAACCACCCAAATATAACAGCTAAACCATTTAACTATTTAGAAGGAAAATTAGAACTGGAATGGACTGGTAGTGGTATCCCTAACGATACTGAATTTATTACAGCAGTTAAAAATGTTATTTTTAGAAGTACTGCTCAAAATCCTGTAAACAATAAAACTTTTTCAATTACCGTTGGTGAAGCCAATTACTTACCCTCAACACAACATTATTACGAATATGTACCATACGCTGGAATTACTTGGACCAATGCAAAAATAGCTGCAGAAGGAAGAAATTATTATGGTTTGCAAGGGTATTTAGCAACCATAACCGCTGCTGATGAAGCAAAATTAAGTGGGGAACAAGCGGCAGGAGCTGGCTGGATTGGAGGTAGCGACGCCGCTATTGAAGGCACTTGGCGGTGGGTTACTGGGCCTGAAAATGGCAAATCTTTTTGGATTAATGGAACAACGAATAGTGCTGATATTCCTTTTGCCTTTTGGAATACAGGAGAACCAAATAACCAAGGAAATGAAGATTATGCTCATGTGACATTTAATGTTGGTAGGGCTGGTTCTTGGAATGATTTGCCTAATGAAGGAAGTACAGGAAATTATTATCCTCAAGGCTATATAGTTGAATATGGTGGAATGCCTGGAGACCCCATTTTAAATCTTTCAGCATTTAGTGAAATTTACATTCCAAAAATACTGAAAACCTCAGCTACTACACCAATTTGCGGTTCGGGTATTGCTACTGTAACTGCCGATTCAAATACTGGTTTTGTAATTTGGTATGATGCTTTAACTGGCGGCACAAAATTAGGAACAGGGCCAACTTATAGCTCCCCATCACCTATTTCAACAACCACTAGCTATTATGCTTTGGCTTCATCAGATGGTGCTTGTGAAAAAGGAACTAGAACAAAAATTGACATTGTAGTAAACACCATACCAAACATTACTTCAGT
>ENA-UOYD01000253-UOYD01000253.1-marine-metagenome-genome-assembly--contig:-NODE-253-length-12905-cov-5.067898_pt1 | contig 12905 bp, 20 predicted proteins | sample MGYA00238169_ERZ767097 | MGnify/ENA primary metagenome ERZ767097 (study PRJEB28937, sample SAMN06267346) | marine metagenome | isolation source: Columbia River Estuary | place: USA:Columbia River Estuary... | reverse complement strand
TAAAAGAAAGTTTATCATCAATGTATGGTGAAGTTAAGCCAGTAACCATCGATATAACACATAAAGAAGGTTAATATAGTACCATTTTAGGTTAATATAGTACATAAAACTCTTTAGTTAGTTCTAAGGGGTTTTATTTTTGTTGGTATATATTTGTATTATATTGAGCTTAAAAGCTATTAAACAACGTCTAAAGCCTATACATTTTAATTAGCACCTTAAATTAGAGGTAAAAAATCACTGTTCTATTTAACATAATATAAGTTATAATACAAATGAAGCCATAGATAAAACCTATACTATATTAACTTACTATAACTATAACTTATAATGGCATAGCACCCAGCCTGGAGATGATCGTATTAATTAAGTACCCATAACCCCCATAAAAGAAATCGATGCGAGCCTTTAACCCCTCCAAAAAAATTTACCAAAAAATCCATTTTTAACTTTTATCATTTAGAATACACCTAAAACACATCGTTTAACGTCATTTTAATAGCTTTTAACATCGTTTAATATTAAAATCATATATTATATCATTCACTTATATATAGTGTCTTAGAATTGATATTTCAACAAGTGTTGGATTATGTTGAAATAATTTAACATCTGTTGAGTTATGTTGAGATTTCTTCAACGGAATCAACCGATATAGATAATGATATAGATATAGATAAATAAATATTAATAATAATATTAAAAAAAATCAAGAATAAATTTGGTTTATAATAAATAATTAATTACATTAGCCTAAAATAGCGTAATATGAGAGTTAGATTTATAAAGTATGGTATTATAGTATTAGTTGGTTGGGTTTGTTTAACTTTGGTTATATTAGAGAGTATTAGTTATATGATTGATAAATTTGAATTGTATTAGTTTATGGAATTAGAAAAAGAAGCAAAGAAATTAGTAAGTGTGTTTTACCCTTATGATTCTATTCAACCAGAAACCGTACACGTTTTTATAAAAGCAAAAGAAAACACTTTGATTTGCATAGACGAAAAGATTAAGACATTAACTGATTACTGTACGAAATATAATTTAGTAGGTGAGTGCTTTTATTATGAGGTTGAGCAATTGATAAAATTAAAACAAGAGATAGAAACATTATAATTTATGGATAAAGAAACTAGAATAAAGGTTGCTAATTTATGGATTGAGGTTGATGTATTGCAGGAAAAAGTATTAGAAAAGATAGTAACAAATGGTAATTCTTGGTTATTAAGTGATGAGTTCAATGCGTTACAGAGTAGGATTGACGAGATAGATTTTGAGATTGACTTATTAGAATTATTAGATAGTAAAGGAATAAAAAATTAATATTATGGATGATAAATTTATTGAAGTTTTAATAGAGGAAATTGAATGTTTTGACAATGAGGATGATATGTACATTCAAAAAAGTTATTTATATATTAATGGTGAGTTGGTAGATAGCAATGGAGATCATATAACTGCTATATTATCACATTTAGGTTATGATTGTATTGTAAATTATATTTAGTATGGATTATCAGAAAGAATTAGATAAAAAGATAGATGAGCGTACTTCTTTAATTCAATCTAAGATTAAGGATGGAGTGTTTATTGGTGGTACGGATGATATATGGTTAGAGAAGTTAAACCATTTAAACATAGAAATAATAGATTTAGAAAGTAAAATAGTTGATTAATGGGAACATATAAGACAAAGAGAAGTAGGGATATGCGTATGCGTATGGATATACTAAAGGATTCAGATGAGTTTGCTAAAGAAACGTTTATTAAGTTACGATTAGATGATAGTTGTTGGAATCGTTTATTGAGGTATTTGAGATTAAAGAAACCACAAAGATTATAGTTTGGCAAAGACAAGAGAGGAAATAAACCTATTAAGAATGATTAAATTTGAAGCTGAACATAGCTTTTTGTTTTTTTGTTTTTATATGTTTAAGGAAAATGTTGGTACTAAGTATCTACCATATAAGCATTTGATTTTGATAGCAGAGAAATTAGAAAAGGTTGCGAGAGGGGATTGTAAGAGGTTGATTATTAATATCTTCCCAAGGTCAGGAAAAACTGAAATGGCAGTTAAGTTATTTATACCTTGGGGTTTAGCTTTAAATCAAAGGGCTAAATTCATTCACTTATCATACTCTGGTGATTTAGCGATTGATAATAGTGCTGCTGCAAAAGAATATATAGAGAGTAATGCGTATCAAGATGTTTGGAAGATGGCATTAAAAGTAGATTCTAAAGCAAAACAGAAATGGTTTAATCGTAAGAATGGTGGTTGTTATGCTACATCTACTGGAGGTCAGATTACAGGTTTTGGTGCTGGTAATACAACCCCTAGAGATGATAGTAAGTATGATAATCCATTTAAAGGTTTTGATGGAGCTATTATTATTGATGACCCTAATAAGCCTAGTGATACATTTTCAGATATTGAGCGTAATAAAGTAAATCAAAGATACTTAAATACGATTAGAAATAGGGTAAATAATCCAAGAGAAACACCTATTATTGTGATTCAACAGCGTTTACACGAAACTGATTTAAGTGGTTTCTTATTAGATGGTGGTAGTGGAGAGGAATGGGAACATTTGAATTTACCTATTATTGATGAAACTGGAGATAGTATATGTCCTGAAAAGTTTACTATTGAGGAATTAATACAATTAAGGGAATCAGATCCGTATTCTTTTAGCGGTCAATATATGCAAGAGCCTACGATGTTAGATGGTGGTATATTTCAAGCATCTTGGTTTAATAAAATTAATAAATCAGCTTTACCTAATATTACGAATTGGCAATTGTATATTGATGGTGCTTATACTAAAAATACTGCGAATGACCCAACAGGTTTATTAATCTGTGCCAAACACGAAGGTAATTTATATATTTTATCAGCAATGTCTAAATATTTAGAGATGCCAGAGTTATTAAAATATATTCCTACTTATATTTCTTCTTTAAATATAGATGTTAATGCGGTTTTAATAGAACCTAAAGCAAGTGGATTATCAATGGCTCAATTATTGCGTAATCAAACATCATATAATATTATTGAGTTAAGAGGTAAGATTATTAGAGAAAGTAAGATAGAGAGAGCAAGTAGGGTGTCACCTTATGTAGAGGATGGTTCAAAAGTATTTTTAGTTGAAGGAAATTGGAATGATAGTTTTCTACAACAATTAGTTAGTTTTCCTAATGGGAAGCACGATGAGTATGTCGATTTATTAAGTTATGCGATTGATAGAGAATTATTTACTCAAAATAAAGCACGTATTATTTGGTAATAATAAAAATAATCTATCAAAAATTAGGTTTTTATAAATATTTTTTATAATTTTGCATATAAATTTGGAATGAAATGAGATTTACTGATAACGAGGCTATTGAATTAATAAAAAAGAACGCATCAATTACTACAAAGATGCAACTATTAAGAAATCAATCTAAAGAATTATACGCATTGATAAATGGTGATAATTTTAAAGAGGAATTGATTGATAGGATAGAGCATATAGAGGGTGAGAAGAAATCAATAGCTCGTAAAAAATATGCAAGAGATATACAGGATTTATTTGAGCGTTTATTTCAACCTATTGATAATATCTTTTATGCTACTGGTGGTAATAAGGTATATAAGATAGATGATGAAGAAGTAAAAACTAAGTTCCTAAAACAGATTGACAATATAAAAGATAGTAATACGCTATCACATTGGATTCAGAATATAGGTATAAAATTAAGTCACGTAGATCCAAACGGTCTTACTTTTATGGAATATAGAACAAATCCTAAAAGCGAAATATATCCTACCTATAAAAGCATTAATGATATTCGATGTTATGAGAGTAGAGGTCAATTAGTAGAGTATGTTTTATTTGAGCCAAAAGAGATAGGTGTTGAAGAACATAAAAATATATGGCGTTTTGTTGATGATGTAGAAGATAGAGTTTTCATTCAGCAAGGGGAAACATTTATAAAGGATGTAGAAAAATCATTTGTTCATCCTTTTAAAGAAGTTCCAGCATTAATTAACTCAAATGTAGCTAAGATAGGTGGTGATTATCGTATTTCACCAATTTCACCAATATTAGGTATTGTAAAAGAGTACGCAAGAGATCAATCTATAAAAACAGTCTATAAATTCTTACAAGGGTTTCCTATTCATTGGAGATATGTAACTGAATGTGATGATTGTAAAGGTACTGGAAAAACAAAAGAGGGTACTTGTAAGAATTGTGATGGTAGAGGGTACTTACAAAAAAGTGATGTTACAGATATGGTAACTTTACCAACTCCAACACAAGATTCACCAACAATAGCACCTAATATTGCAGGTCATATAAGCCCAGATATTGAAACTTGGCAAAAATATAACGATGAACAACAATTATTAGAGCGTATTGCTATTATTACACATTGGGGTACGCCTTTAAATTCCATAGAAACATTTGGAGGTCGTAAAACAACAACAGAAGTACTATTTAACAAACAGCCAATAGAAAATAGGTTGAATAAATATGCTGATTATTGCGAGTTCTTAGAATGGAAGATGTCAGATTGGGTTTTACGATTTATAGATAGACAATATAATGAGAAAACTCAAAAAATAACAATAACATACGGAAGAAATTACGTTATAGAACCAAGTGATACTATTTTATCACGTTATGAGGAAGCTAAGAAAAACCAGGAGAATGATGTAATACTTGATGAGTTATTTAAACAATACTTACAAGCTGCTTACCGTACTAATCCTATTGAATTATCGGAAAATATCTTAAAATCAGAAATCGAACCATACTTACATCAAACATTAAAAGATATTTTCGATGTTTTTGGGCAAGAAGAAGCACAAAGAAAGGTTTTATTTAGTAAATGGTGGAGTACACTATTAAGAAAAGACTATAATAAAGGTAAAGATTTATTAATTTTAGAGTATGATGTATGGTTTGAGAAAAACAAAAAGAAAGTAGAAGAAAAAGAGGTGGCGGTAAAGCCAGAAGTTAATATTAATTAAATTATTTTATTATGAAATCAGAAATGGTAGTGTGTAGCATCTACAAGTTGTTTAAAAATGGTAATAGTTTTACCAAGGAAAGTAAAAAATTAGAAAGAGATGAAATTATTATCCCTAGAGCGTATGTTGAGGATCAAAATTACAATTGGAAAACTTTAGGACTGTGGCACGAAATAGATGAGGAGAAAACAGAAGAAATGTATGTTTTAAGAGAACAAGAAAGACAACGTAAGATTAAACAAAACAAAATTAACAAGAAATTTACTGATAACCTTACAAATATGTTAGGTGTCGGAGTTGAAGATGTAGAAGAACCTATTGCAAAACCTAAAAAAGAGGTTGTTGTAAATGATATTGAGGTTGTTGATGAAGAAATTATAGAGGTAGAAAAAAAAGAGCCTATTACTGGAATGGGAAATCTAAAAGTAGCATACTTAGAAATGTACGGTAAACACGTACCTGTAAATAAAAAGAATGATATTGATTGGATTTCAGATAAAGTTAATAACGTAAAACAGTAGTAAAATGGCGATAGAAAATATAGATATTATAGAACAATCCTTTGGTTTAGAAAAAGGAAAGCTAACAGAGATGATGTCAAGTGAAGAAAATCACAAAATAGACATTGATAATTTTGTTATCAAGCCTAAGAGTGATTATGAGGCTTTATTGAACAACCTTAAAAAAGAAAGTAGCACAGCAGCAGTAGAAATAGCTGTAAAAAATGCTCGTAAAGACTTAGGTTTAGAATTTGAAGGCAAAACAATGGAAAACCTTTTAAAATTCTATAAAGAAAAAGTAGAAACGGAAGCTAAGATAGATCCTAATAAGAAATACGATACTCTAAAATCTGATTTTGATAAGTTGCAAGGTAATTTATCTGAATGGGAGAGTAAATATACTAATTTAGAGAATACATATAAGCAAAAAGAGCAATTAACAACTATTAACAATACGTTATTAAAATCAATTCCAGATAACACTACTATTCCGAAAGAAGATGTTTTAGCTATTATGAAAGCTAGAGTACAATTCAATATTGGTGAGGATGGTTTTGAAATTATAGGTAAAGATGGCAATCCAATGAAAAATGATGCCAATAGAAACCTAATTACAGCAGAAGAATTTGTAAGTGATTTCATAAAACCATATTTAAAAGAGGTTCAAGGTGGAGCTGGCGGTGGTGATTCTAGTAATAGTGGTAAAGCAACTTCATTTGATTTATTCGATAAAAGAATGGCTGATAAAGGAATAAATGTAGGTAGTGAGAGGTATAATGATGAAATGTCAATAGCAATGAAAAATGGCACGTTAAAGTTATAATATTTTTGTTTTTTTCATAGTTTGTTTTAAGTTTGCCCTGTTAGAAATAGCAGGGTTTTTTAGTTTTATATTAAAATAATTATTATTTTATTTGTTTTATATTATATTATTTTGTACATTTAACAAAATAACGGTTCAGTATTAAGATTAGTTTAGGCTAAATATAAAATACTTCTCTTAATAGTGAGCTAAATAATAGTAAAAATAAATAGTTTAATATAGCAATGAGCCTAAATTAATTTTATACATTGTTAGCAAACGTTATAACCGTAATTGCCAAATTTCGCAAATATGTACTTAGTAAAAAAAATATCGAGTTAACAAAAATAAGTTAAGGATTATGTACATAGTTGTCGAAGTTTAAAATTACGATTAGAATAAAGTAAATAAAAATTATATGGTAAAATTAGAAACAATAGATTATAAAAGCGATTTGAATAAATTAAAGTTAATATCTGAAAGTTTATCAATTATAGAAAACCAATTAAATAATTTAAAAGAACTTGGTTTAACTTTTAATGAAAAGTTAGACTTACAAGTTTAGATATTTACTATAAAACTTAACTTGAATATCTTTTATAACATCTAAATTTTCATCATTAGTATATTCATTACATAATTTAGTAAGTAATATATTAAAGTCTTTTAAGTTTTTAGCTTTTATATCTACTTTATTTTTAATTCCTTTAATTGTATTATTTTCTGAATCTGTTTTTGATTTAATTTTATTTAATTCTAAATTTAGTTTTTCTTCTAATTCTTTCATAACGTTTATTTTAAATTAATTTATTTTGTTGATTAACTCACATATTTTAATCCAAATTTTACCTAATGTTATTTCTTCAATAATTAAAAATATTACACCAATCACATATACATTAGAAAATAGCTTTTTAAAAAATGATTTAGGTTGGCTTATTATTGGATTCTCTTTAGGTATGATGTTTTCTGCAAGATTCTTTCGCCAACCACCTAAATCTTGAATATCATTTCCTTTTTCAGTTAATTTTAATGATTTATCAGAAGATTTAGATTTTTCTATTAATCCTAAATTAATCATTTTATAAATAATATCACGAACACTATTAACTGATTCCAAATCAAAATTATCTTTAATATGTAAAAGGTCAATTTGAATGTAATCATTCATATTCAACCTACTCAAAATATAATCTATAACTTCTTCATCTTTCATCGTTGAGGTTTTTTCCTAATGTTTGCTAACAGCTAATAAAAAATCGTTTTAATGTTTTTTATTATAAATAAAATTTATATTAAAATAATTACTATAAGTTTTGTTTATTAAGTTATTTATTCGTATCTTTGCATCATTATTCTTATGTGACAATAAGTGTTTAGTAAACACAAGGTCAAAGGCTGGTAATAGCCATAAGTATATTTTAAAATAGAGTTTAATTTAAAAATTTACAAAATGGCAGATAGAACGTCAGCAAATTTAGTTAAGGCACAAGCAAAATTACTTGGTGCTTTCCAAGAAAAAGAATTACGTTACAGATATCCTGTAACATATTTAGCTTTTAAATTATCGGGTGCAATTATGTTCCCTAATTATGATGAGTTAAGAAAAAGAGAAGATAGAGTAGTTGAAACAAACTACAAAACAAGATCATCAAGAGCTTTAGGTGGTGCAAGAACACATAACCATACTGGAGTAAAAGGTGATAGTGCAACTTTAACACCAACTTGGACTCCTTATAGTGACAAGTTTAACATTTCTTTAAAACAAGCGGATAATTCACTTTATTCAGCAGATGAACAATTAGCGGCTGAAATTCAAGAGTGTGTTTCTAACTTTGCAGAAGGTATGGAAACGGTAGCTACTAATTATATTTTTGCTAATAGAAGTGGTGTAAACGTTGCAACAGCAGAGGGAACTTTTGATGCTGCTGATGATGTATGGAAAATTACAGAATCTACTCACGGAGATAGAGCTGTCCAAATTACAAAATCTGTAATGCACGCTAATAAGTATAATAATAGTAATTTAGCAGTATTCTGTGATACTATTTCTTTTAATAAATTCGAGAAAGATGCAGCACAAGGAGCGCAAAACTCAACTAACTTATCATTTCAATATAATGGAGTTACTTTTATTCACTCTGTTGAATTAGGTGCTTTAGGAGCTGGTTTAATAGGTGCTTATGCTAAAGGATTTTGGATTGTAGCTGAAATGGGTACTTTTGGAGTTTTACCTTGGATTCCTAAACAAAACAGAATGGGAGTTGAAACAAAAGTAAATAAATATGCTTCTTTAATGAATCCTATTGATGGTTTCTCTTATGCGGTACATAGTTACGAAGCTGTTGCAGATGACACAGCAAATAACGGTTATGCACAAGATGTTGTTACTCAATATGAGATTTCAATAGACCAATCATTAAACAAAGCACCTTTATCAACTGCAAGTGAAACAGTTTTCCAAGCATTTGCTTTAGTATAATATATGTTTAGAGTAGATAAAATAAAATCTAATTTATATGGTATCGTAGGGTTAAGAAATTCTTTTAACCCTGCATACGCCATATTAGATGCTGATAATCAAATTAGTAGAAGTGGATATTATGTAACTGATAGTCCTTATGTAAAGTTGGAGTTATTAAAAGAAACCAACGATTTTAAGGATATTGATGATACTGATTTAAACTTACACTTAAAAAGAATACAAGAAAGCAGTATTACAAATATTTGCAATCAAGTGTTCAATAGATTTGATTATATAGACAGAAATCTACTTTTTAAAAATGCTAATAACAAAGTAAGTCAAGAAGTTTTACCTGATGGTTTTGTAGGTTATAAAATTAAAGTTTCAACTGATACGAATGTTGCCTTTAAGATAGGGCGAGTTTTATTAGATTTTGCAACACTTGGTGATGTTAAGCTATTATTATTTAATACAGCTAAAAGCACTCCAATTGAAGAAAAATTAATTACAATAACAAGTACACAACAAGCAGAAACTTTAGATTGGTTAGTTGATAATTCAAGTGATACCTATAAAGGAGATTATTATCTTGGATATGTAAAAACAGGTATAACACCAATTCCATATAAAAGAGAATACAGTAATTCTAGTGAAATGAGTTACATCTCTAATTTAGGGATTGAAAAAGTAATTGTTTTAGACCATTCAACAGAAACGCTTTTTGATTTAGATTTATGTGAGGGATTAAATGAAGATATAGGTATTAATCCTGATATTACTGTTTATGAAGATTTTACAGATTTAATAACTCAAAATGAGTTGTTATTTGCAAGAGCAATACAATTAGATATGACTATTGCTATACTTGGAGAATATTCTAATTCTTTAAGAAGTAGCGGAACTCAAAGAAATGCAGAGCAATTAGCAGTAAGAATATTAGCAGAAATAGAAGGTCAAGGTGGTGGAGATGCACTAACCATAACTGGATTAAGACCTCAATTACTTGGAGAGATTAGTCAAATAGGAGTTGAGATAAATAAATTAAGAACAGGATATTTCAATAATAGTATTAGATCATTTACATTAACATAGATGCTATACAAAAAGACAAATGCAACTGGAATTGATGTTCCAATACAAAAAACACAAACGCTGTTACACGACAAGTTAAATGTGTTATGGGGAATTAATATGAAAGCATATGGTAGAGCTTATTTACTTAAAAAAGGTAAACAAGTATTACCAGAGGTGTTTGTAAATAATATAGATTATGAAGATGTATTAGGTTTAAATGATAATAGGTTTTTCTTTATTCAATCTAATTCAGCAAAAAGAGTGAGTAATACTCGCTACGAAAGTGATATTGATATTTATTTTATTATTAATTTAAAAGAAGTAAAATCAGGTATCACTCATAGAGCTGATGAGGAAGTTCATAAAGATATTGATTACATACTTAATCAAACAGATTTTTATATAAATAGTATAGAAACTGGTATTGACAATGTAATAAATGACTTTAAGTTAAACGAAAGAGATAATTTTAACCTGGCAGATTTTGAACCATATCATATATTTAAAGTTAAATGTACTATAACTTATGATTTATCAAAAATAGAATGTAATGGCTAAAAAGAAATCAATAACATATAGAGCTAAAGTAATAGAGGCTTTTAAGAAAAATAAAGATGGCGTAATTAAACAATATAACGTAGATGATACTTACATTACAAATCATTATCCATCAATAGAATATTTAAAATTAATTAAAAAATTAAAATAATGACAGCGATAAGTTCAATAGCAAGTAAAGTAAATAGTTGTTCTGGGAGCGATGTTTCTACTGGTAAATTAGGTTGTAATGTACAGTTTGGTGAGCCACGTCATTTAATCGGTTTAAAAGCTGGTTATGAAATATTAGCATCAGAAACATTCGACCAAGCATACATAAATGGTTTAATTCAAGCAGGAAATGCAGTTCCTATTATTGGAGCATCTTCTTTTGAGGATATGTCAAGTGAGGATAGTATGTTCACTTATTCAAGTGGAATTGAATTACATAATTTAGATGGTTTACCTAAGTATAAATTAACTTTTGATGAAGGACACCAATTCTACAAAGAGATTTCTAAATTAAAAGGGTTTAAGAATTTAGATTTTATCATTGGTGATAATGAAGGAAATTGGAAATTAGTTAAGAAATCTAACGGAAACTACAAAGGTTTTTCAGCAGGTCAAGTATTACCATTAATGACTAAGAATAAAATTAGTGGTGGTGATATTGAAAGTAAAGGTATTACTGTTCAGTTTATTAATAGACGAGAATGGGATACTGAATATGATATTTTATTGAGAGATAATTTAGATAATGATCCAGAAGATTTTAATGGAGTAAATGCTGTTTCTTTAGCATTTGATGTAGTTCCTGCTAATTTAGATACTACTTTAGTAGTTTCAGGATTATTAGATGCTGATAAGAAAACATTAATAGAGGGATTAGTAGTTACTGATTTCTTAGTTACTGTAAATGCAGCAACGGTAACACCTACATTAGTTGAGGTAAATGGTGTTTATACACTTACTATCACAGCGTTAGCAACAGCGGATATTGTAACTGTTCAATTATATGATAGTTCAGCTAATAAAAATATTGTAATTTCTACAAGTGGAGCTACTTTTAGAAGTAATATTTTAAATGCTACTGTAATAGCATAATAAATTCATAAGGGGTAGCAATCGTTTACCCCTTATTTTTCTTCTCATTACTATACTTTTTCCTATTATGCCTACCATAAAACAAATCAAGGATAAAGTAGATATTGCTCGAAAAGGAATTGAGCAAGAAACTGCAAAGATAATTCTACAATTCGAGCAACAAATACTTGACTTAGTTCGAGAAAACCAATTATACGACAAAGGTATTGATGGTAAAGGTCAAGAATTACAAGAATACAAAAAGATTACAAAGATATTAAAATTCGGTAAAAACCAAAAAATATCTAATACTACCTTAAAAGATACAGGAGCTTTTTATCGTTCTTTCCAAACAGATTACGGTTCATTTGAATTAGAGATTTTCGCTACCGATACAAAAACTAGCAAAATTACTACAAAATATGGAGATAATTTATTTATTCTAACTCCAGATAGCGATGATAAACTTTCATCAGAAATAATAAGACCAAACTTAATAAAATACTTCAATACCATTTTTAAATGATAAGTATATTTAAGAAAAAACAACGAAAATTAAAAACATACAATTATTGTAAGACATTACCTATGTTTAACTTTTACGAGATAATGGAAACAGAGGAATATAGATGGCTTTTAAAGGACTTTAATGATGATAGTGATATAAGTTTATCAGAAGAAGAATTAAATGCCTTAAAAGAGTTGTTTCAAACTTTATTTAATGAGTATATTGAACTTAAAAAAGATAATAAAGTACTAAAGACATTAAAACAAAGAGCAATAATTGCTAATTTAGAAAATAGAATGTTTTGGGGTGCTACTTTATTAAAGTTATTTATACAAAACCCAACAGAAGAAACTGCTGAATCTTTGCGTAGTTGGAAGTTTAAAATAGACATTACAAAACCTTTAGACTTAGAAGTTGAAAGTGTTACTAAACAATTAAAATCTTTACGCACAAAAATAAATATGGAAGTTTCTTCTTATGAGAAAATGGTAGAAAACAAAAATAAAAGTAAAGAGAAACTAAATATTGAGAAACAAGCAATAAATGTTGCAAAAGGTTTAGACTTGAAATATCCTATAAACACAAAAGAAACTACAATGGTACAATGGTTGGCTTATTGTGAGAATTTAGAGTACATTATTAAAGAAAATAAAAAGAAAAAAGAAAATGGCTGATAAAATAGAAATTTTTGATAGTAAACAGGCTTTTGATGATTTATCAAACTTATCAAAACATTTAGGTCTTTTAGAATCTGAAATATTAAAGATTTCTAAAACAGCACAATCAATGGGTGTTAATTTATCTAATATAAAAACACCTGATGGTTTACAGAAAGCTATTGATGGTATGACTGCTGCTCAACAAAAAGCAATAACGGTTAATGAAAGGGCAATAATAGCAGAGAGAAAGTTAGCGAC
>ENA-UOYD01000252-UOYD01000252.1-marine-metagenome-genome-assembly--contig:-NODE-252-length-12910-cov-17.126081_pt1 | contig 12910 bp, 7 predicted proteins | sample MGYA00238169_ERZ767097 | MGnify/ENA primary metagenome ERZ767097 (study PRJEB28937, sample SAMN06267346) | marine metagenome | isolation source: Columbia River Estuary | place: USA:Columbia River Estuary... | reverse complement strand
ATTTCTTTTTCTAAGGGTACTAAGATGTATCAATTCCCTTCGCTATTTTTGAATAATAATTTTCCTTTAAAGACACGGTAGCTTAAAATAAACTTTAGAAAATACACTACCAGAATATAAAATATATCTAATTACTAAATATCAAGGTATCCTTATACTAAAAAATAATTTCTTAAACATTGCTTTCTACTGGACTTGAACCAGTACTCCGCTAAAGAAATAAATCCTAAATTTATCGTGTCTACCATTCCACCAAGAAAGCTTTTAATTATAGTTAATTAAAAAGAACTAGCCTTTTTTCCTTCTTTGGTAATAAGTACCTCATCTTTTAAAATAATACCTTTTCCTTTATATACATTAAACTTTTTTTTTTTTTTCAAAGCGTAAACTACCTTATTCAATATTAATAAATTATTACTAAAAACTTTTATTAACTTAGTATTTAAAACATTAATTAAAATATTTGATGGTATTTTATAATTAATAATATGACTAAAACCTAAAATTAAAAATAAATTATTATCTTTTATTTTATATTTAAAACCTACACCCCTTAATTCTAAGTGTATTAAATGTCCATTTAATACACTATAGAATAAATTATTTAATAATTGGATATAAGTAAAATATAAGCTAGAATCTTTACCAAACATTCTAACTCTTTTAAATTTTGAAAAAATATTTATTTTTTTTCTAAACTTATATTTCAAGAAACCAAATACTCCAAAAACAAAAACATAACTATAATTACTAAATTTTGATACGACTAAAACATCTATTCAACGGGATACTTTTATTATTTTATTCATTAAAAATCCACTTTAAATAAAACCTCACCGCCAATATTCTTAAGGATAGCTTTCTCATGACTAACAACTCCAGCTGTTGTTTTTATAAAATAAAAAAAATTCTTTTGAGATTTAAACAACAACTTATTATTAGCACTAAGAGTTATTCTACGTCCTGGCTTGGATACTAAAAAAAAATTTCTTATAAAGGATTTACCTGAACGTGTATATTTTAAGTAAACTTTTAAAAAACCATTATTTAATATTTGATAACCTGCAATAACTTTCTCATCCCACAAAGAATTTAAAACTTCAATTATAATTTTTGATTGTTTTTGAAGTAAAACAACTTTTTTTTTTTTTAAACAAATTTTTAAATTTGATAGTAAATTAGATAAATCCATTTTATATAATACCTCCTGCGTAAGAAACTATTTTCGCATTTTTCTTTTTTTTTTTTTTTTTTTTATCCGTAATATTTACAATTTCTTTATAAATAGGACCATAAATTCTAGTACCTAAAAATTGTAAATTTTCAGAAGATAATAAAACCATTCGATTAAGATCTGATCTTATTATAATACCATCCTTTCTATACAAAGGTGTTTTCATAGAAATAACTAAACCATAATATATTTTTTTTTTTACTAATTTTTTTTTTAATTTAAATTTCTGTATAACAACAGCTAACAATTCACCAACATAACCAAAAGATTTAGATTTACCAATAACACGTACACACTTTACCCAGCGTACACCTGCATTATCACAAGGACGTAATTTACTTTCTTTTTGAAGCATAAATTTTTTTATAGTGCCAACAACCATGTTTATAATAATTTATATACATGTTACAAAAATTCTTATTATATAATAAAAACTCTTTCTGTACAAAATTATCTATATTTTTTACTAAAATTTTTTTAAAATAAATTTTTTTTTTAAATTTTTGCATTAATATAATTCATTTTTTTAAAAACAAACTCTGAATTTACAGGTAATTTACCTTTTGCACTAAAAACAATTTTTTTAGCAAGTTTTATAGTAATAGCAGATATCTCTAAAATAATTTGACCTACCTTTAAATCCATAACCCACAAATTAAGATTACCTGCACCTTTACCCATACGACTACCTTTAGATTTCTTTAAAAGAGGTTGATCTACAAAAACACGCAATCAAAATTTACCTGCTCGTTTTGTTAATCTAACAACAATTCTACGTATAGATTCTAATTGCTTAGGTGTCAAACGACCACTCTCTAAAGCGCGTATACCAACAATACCTAACTTAACACTATTAAATTTAATATTTTTAATTTTTTTTTTATAAATCTTTTTAAAGGAAAAACTATTTTGAATATTATTTATCATATATTAATTTTTTCAAGAATTTTTAAAATTAAAATTTCTAAAATTTTGAGTTAATTCTACTGGTTTATAAATAATATGTTTTTGAGAATCATCATAATTAATCTCTACAAAACCAGATAAAGGAAAATCCTTACGTAAAGGATATCCAACAAAACCATAATCTGTTAAAATCCTACGTAAATCAAAATGCTTTATAAAAAAAATACCAAAAAGATCAAAAACCTCCCTCTCTAACCAGCCAGCTCCCGAAAAAATAGGAACTATTGTAGAAATAACAGGTAACTTCTCTAAAACTTTAGTACATATTAATATTCTAGAATTATAATCTACACTCAGTAAATTGTATATTAAAGAAAAACGAAAATTTTTACCTGGGAAATCACAAGCAATTAAATCTACTAAAGTCTTATACTGACAAGTAGAGTGCTTTTTAAAAAAAAGACTTAAAGGATAAATATTATCATTACTGGTTTTTATTTCAAGAGTTTGATTTTTAATTTGTATTTGCTTTATCAAACTTCCAGTAATCTGTAATAAAAAAACTAAAAAATTTTTTTGTAAACTATAACTGAACTTAAACTTATACATATACGGAAATAATTAGACTCGAACTAATACTAACAATTTTGAAGACTGTGGTGCTAACCATTACACTATACTCCCCCCAACTATTTTAAATATCATGGAAATAACCAGATTCGAACTGGTGACATAGATTTGCAAAACCTATATTTTACCAATTAAACTATATTCCCTAGGAATCTATGGGAAAGATAGGATTTGAACCTACGTAGACATATGTCGACAGATTTACAATCTGTTGCCTTTAACCACTCGGCCACCTTCCCGCAACATTCGGAATAGTACGACTTGAACGTACACCACCTGTACCCAAAACAGATATGCTAGCCTTTACACCATATCCCGCAAATACTCCACAGGCCGGATTCGAACCAGCAACCAAACGCTTAACAAACGTATGCTCTACCATTGAGCTACTATGGAAAGTAAATTTAAAATCTTAAACCCACCGCTATATTAAAACCAATTAGAACTTATTTAAATATTTGCAAATAAAGGGATTCGAACCCTTAGCCCCTGCTTGGAAGGCAGGTGATTTAGCCGTTAATCGATATCTGCCTATAGATTAGTATACATTAAACTCCTAACATTCCTTTCGAAATGTTTACCACGACTTATATTAATATTAGGTAATAGCACGTTTCCCAAAAAGTATATATGCAAGTAACTAATTAAATATTATTGAGACCTTAGAGATCAATAAAAAAGTTATTTAAAATAATAATAATCTATAAATTAATAAAATTATAAATTAAACCGTAAGGGCTGGACTCGAACCAGCTATCTCAGGGGCATGAGCCCCGTGGGTTTCCCTTACCCTACCTTACAGATTCTATCTTTAAGCACTAAGACCTATCATTACTAATAAAAGGTATGTTTAAAGATCTAATAAGACATTCACCAGAATATCAACCTAAAGAATTTAACTTTATCTTTAATATAAGATTATAATCTTGTATAAATTCTAATAGTGGAGTATTAGTTTCACAAATTTTATCTATTTCAGTTATTATAGGAAAAAACTTAATAGTTAAACGATATTCCGAACAATTATATTTAAAATATAAATTCTCTACAATATCCGTTATAGGTAAATAAATATTAACAAATTTATAAAGATCTGTTATGTTTACTCCAAAACCAAACGCTAGGAATTCATTTTGTTTAAATCTTTTTATTTTTTTTCTAGTCTTTAAAATTTTAGGAAAAATACCTAAAATTAATAAAAGTATTATAAAAAAAAACAAAACTTTATTCTCCTCTTTACGCTTAATTATTAAATAATAATTAATTCGTAATCAATCAAAAATACCTTTATTATTCTTAAAACAAAATTTAGAAATAAACATAGATCTTAAATTTTTATTATATGTCTTCTTATTTTCAATCATTTAAAAAATTATAAAATATGTTAAAAAGGAATCGAACCTTAAAAAGCTACCCATAATAAAATATATACTTTTAAGCTGTAACAATAGATATTGATAAAATATTTACTCTGCACACTCTAGTTATAAAATACAGATTCTCCAACTACAAGTTCCCTTACAGTTACCATGTTATGACTTCGTCCTCGTTACTACCCACGCACATTAGGTTAAAATTATATTAAGAACTTAATATAATAAAGACGCCAACTTTATGCAAGCTCATTTCAAGGACGTGACAGGCGGTCTGTACAAGACTAAAGAACATATTCACCGTAGCGTGCTGATCTACGATTACTGACGATTTCTCCTTCATATTTTCGAATTTCAGAAAATAATCTGTACTAAGAAAAATTTTATAGATTTGCTCCAATTTACTTTTTGCTTCTTATTGTTTTTTTTCATTGTAGCACATATGTAGCCCAATACATTATGGGCCATAACGACTTGACGTCATCCGCCCCTTCCTTCGTTTATTAAACGTCAGTCTTTTATAGTTCTTTGCCCTAAAGCTAATAGTAAATAAAAAACGGGTCACGCTTGTTGTTAGAAATTAACCGTGATTTCAAAACACAAGCTGACGACAGCCATGCAACACCTTTTGTACTGGTAAGGTTCTACGCGGATCATCAGATTAAAACACATGCTCCACCGTTAGTAATAGTCCCCGACTTCTCCTTTAAGTTTCAACCTTGCGGCCGTACTCCTCAGGCGGAGTATTTAACGCGTTAGCTTTAACACTGAATATTCATCCAATATTTAATACTCATCATTTACGGCATAGACTACCAGGGTATCAAATCCTGTTTGCTACCTATGCTTCCGTACATCAGCGTCAGATAAGACCAGAAAACCGTCTTCACCCCCGGTATTCCTTTTAATATATTAGGATTCGACCCCTTCATCAAAAATTCTATCTTCCCCTTCTTATCTCAAGTTTAACAATATCAATAATATTCCTAAATTATTAATTTAGGTTTTCACTAAAAATTAAAAAAAACTGCCTACGTACCCTTTACGCCCAATCATGTAGAATAACGCTTGCCCTAACCGCATTACCGAGACTTCTGGCACGAATTTTAGTCAGGACTTCTTACTCCGAATACTTTCATTATATTCTTACGGCGAAAGAGTTTTACAGCAATACCTTCAAGTCACCCACCAAACTTCCCCAGGTCAAGCTTTCGCCCATTGCCCAAAATTCCACACTGCTGACCCCAAGGTTCTGGAGTTTAGACCTTTCTCAGTTCTAATGTGGCTGATCTATCTCTCAAATCAACTAAAAATCATAAACTTGGGATGCTTTTACCACACCAACTATTTAATCCTGTACCAATTTATTTATTAGCGAATATATCCTTTTTTTTAATATAAGGTATTTAACCTAACTAATTTGTAAACTTTGATATATTACTCACCCGTCTGCTACTAAATTATCATTTCGTTCAACTCGCATGTGTTATGGAAATTTCTAGCGTTCATTCCGAGCCTGGATTACTCAACTTTTTATAAAAAATAAAATAAATTTATATTTAAAAATGATAAACCTTAAATTATACTTAATAAATTAAGCAAGTAAGAAATATATTAAAATATTTCTATAACATTTAATATTAGGTTACTAATAGGATTCGAACCTACACAACGTTGCTCCACAAACAAGTACTCTACCATTAAGCTATAATAACCAAAAATTTAAGATATTAGAATATTTACTCTATACAACAGAATTATAAAATACAGATTCTCCAACTACAAGTTCCCTTACAGTTACCATGTTATGACTTCGTCCTCGTTACTACCCACGCACATTAGGTTAAAATTATATTAAGAACTTAATATAATAAAGACGCCAACTTTATGCAAGCTCATTTCAAGGACGTGACAGGCGGTCTGTACAAGACTAAAGAACATATTCACCGTAGCGTGCTGATCTACGATTACTGACGATTTCTCCTTCATATTTTCGAATTTCAGAAAATAATCTGTACTAAGAAAAATTTTATAGATTTGCTCCAATTTACTTTTTGCTTCTTATTGTTTTTTTTCATTGTAGCACATATGTAGCCCAATACATTATGGGCCATAACGACTTGACGTCATCCGCCCCTTCCTTCGTTTATTAAACGTCAGTCTTTTATAGTTCTTTGCCCTAAAGCTAATAGTAAATAAAAAACGGGTCACGCTTGTTGTTAGAAATTAACCGTGATTTCAAAACACAAGCTGACGACAGCCATGCAACACCTTTTGTACTGGTAAGGTTCTACGCGGATCATCAGATTAAAACACATGCTCCACCGTTAGTAATAGTCCCCGACTTCTCCTTTAAGTTTCAACCTTGCGGCCGTACTCCTCAGGCGGAGTATTTAACGCGTTAGCTTTAACACTGAATATTCATCCAATATTTAATACTCATCATTTACGGCATAGACTACCAGGGTATCAAATCCTGTTTGCTACCTATGCTTCCGTACATCAGCGTCAGATAAGACCAGAAAACCGTCTTCACCCCCGGTATTCCTTTTAATATATTAGGATTCGACCCCTTCATCAAAAATTCTATCTTCCCCTTCTTATCTCAAGTTTAACAATATCAATAATATTCCTAAATTATTAATTTAGGTTTTCACTAAAAATTAAAAAAAACTGCCTACGTACCCTTTACGCCCAATCATGTAGAATAACGCTTGCCCTAACCGCATTACCGAGACTTCTGGCACGAATTTTAGTCAGGACTTCTTACTCCGAATACTTTCATTATATTCTTACGGCGAAAGAGTTTTACAGCAATACCTTCAAGTCACCCACCAAACTTCCCCAGGTCAAGCTTTCGCCCATTGCCCAAAATTCCACACTGCTGACCCCAAGGTTCTGGAGTTTAGACCTTTCTCAGTTCTAATGTGGCTGATCTATCTCTCAAATCAACTAAAAATCATAAACTTGGGATGCTTTTACCACACCAACTATTTAATCCTGTACCAATTTATTTATTAGCGAATATATCCTTTTTTTTAATATAAGGTATTTAACCTAACTAATTTGTAAACTTTGATATATTACTCACCCGTCTGCTACTAAATTATCATTTCGTTCAACTCGCATGTGTTATGGAAATTTCTAGCGTTCATTCCGAGCCTGGATTACTCAACTTTTTATAAAAAATAAAATAAATTTATATTTAAAAATAATAAACCTTAAATTATGCAAATAAGAAATATATTTAAATATTTCTCTAATATGTAATGTAAGGTTACTAATAGGATTTGAACCTACACAACGTTGCTCCACAAACAAGTACTCTACCATTAAGCTATAATAACCAATAATCTTTTATACTAAAATATGTACAACTTACGGGAATTGAACCCGTGCCTTTACCGTGAAAAGGTAATGTCCTAACCACTAAACTAAAGCTGTAAATTACTTTAAATAACTAAAGTAATATAAACAAATAAAATAAAAATACATTTATTTATAAAAAACAACATAACGCCTAATGGCTCAACTTACTTTTAACATTTCTAAATCATACTTAAGAATATAAATACTGGATATTATAAAAAAAGTGTAAACACTACCATTATTTAACAATTACATCTTAAAAAAATTTCTTATTAATGGTAGCACGTTTCCCAAAAGTATATATGCAAATAATCAATTAAAAATTATTGAGATCTTAGAGATCAATAAAAAAATTATTTAAAATATGAGGGATAACTATTTATTTAATTAATTGTTCAACTAACTTGATACGTTACATTAAAGTATATATTATTTTTAGTATTAAAAAACTATTACCTTACAGTAAGTACATATTTAACCTAAACTGTTTTTATATAAAACAAAATAAATATATATAAAAAAAGTCATTTTCTTACTTATATATCCTTCAGCAATTATATTAGACTGACTTGGCTTCTCAGCAATACTCTTACAAATAACTGATAAACTATAGGTCAATATTAGCCGGTCCTCTCGTACTAGGATTAAATCTTTTTTTTTTTAAACTATATAGAAGATAGGAACCGAACTGTTTTACAACGTTCTAAACCCAACTCATGTACCATTTTAATCGGCGAACAGCCGAACCCTTGGAACCTTGTTCAGCTCCAGGATATGATAAGTCGACATCGAGGTGCCAAACAACTCCGTCAATAAGTACTCTAAAGAGTTATTAGCCTGTTATCCCCGGCGTACCTTTTATCTGTTTTGCGATAACTTTTCCACAAAATATTATCGGATCACTATGACCAACTTTCGTTCCTGCGCAACTTATAAGTCTTACAGTCAAGCAAATTTATACCATTACACACAACAATTAATATTTTTATTAATTTGAATTTACCTTTGTACACCCCCGTTACTTTTTTGGAGGCGGCCGCCCCAGCCAAACTACCCATTATACACTATAATAATTATTTAAATATAAAAAGTAAAGAAAAATTATTAAAGGTGGTATTTCACTATTATTTTTAAAAAACTAGCATTTTTTATTCAAAACTCCCACCTATACTACATATAATATTTTAAAAAACAATGTAAAACTATAGTAAAGGTGCACGGGGTCTTTCCGTCTAACTATATATATCTTGCATCTTCACAAAAATTTCAATTTCACTGGGTTATTTCTGGAGACAGCGGGGAAGTCGTTACACCATTCATGCAGGTCGGAACTTACCCGACAAAGAATTTCGCTACCTTAGGACCGTCATGGTTACAGCCGCCGTTTACCGGAGATTAGATTCGTTGCCTTTCGACACTTCCTCTTAACTTTAGGGCACCGGGCAGGTGTCAAACCCTATACATCTTTTTACAAATTTGCAGAGTTCTGTGTTTTTAATAAACAGTCGCGTCCCCCTTTTTATTGTAATCACTCTTATAATTGGAGAGACCCCCCTTATTCCGAAGTTACAGGGTAATTTTGCCGAGTTCCTTCAATAATATTACCCCAAACACCTTAGTATGCTCTACTAATTCACCTGTGTTGGTTTAAGTACGGTTATTAAATTACTATTTTCCTGAATTATCTTATTCCTATTAAAACTATATTTAAAAAAGTTTAAATAAAAAGTAGATAACTATTATAAAGTAATTTAAGTCTTAAATAATATAACAAAATTCATCAAAAAATATCTTAATATTTAATCTTAGAAACCGCCTAACCTTATAACTTTAAAACATCTATAAGAAACCTAGAATATTCGGTGACATTTATTTCAAAATGTTTATCGTTACTCATATCAATATTATCTTTTTTGTTATTTATATTTTACAATTTTTTTTTACAAAATATTCTACTACCATATTCAATATATAATGCTTCGGTAAATTAATTAGTCTTTTAAATTTTAAGCAAAATAATATAAAACTGATGAGTTGTTACGCTTTCATTAAAAACTGGCTGCTTCTAAGCCTATTTTTCAGTTAACAATATATTATTTATAACCTTTTATCACTTATTAATTATCTAAGACCTTAACAATTATTCTGGGCTGTTTCCCTCTCGACTTAAAACCTTATAATCCCAAGTCTGACTGTTATTTATTTTTAACATTTGGAGTTCTCATAATATCAGTAAAGCTTTCACGCCACCCTTTATTATAAGTCCTCTACCGCCTTTTAAAAAAATAACGAACTACTTAAATAGTTTTCGTAGAAAACCAGATATTTCTAAGTTTGATTAGCCTTTCACCCCTAATCACGGATCATCTCTATATTTTGCAACATATTAGAGTTCGGTCTCACACCTGTCCATAACTAGATCACTTAGTTTCGGGCAATAAATATAATAACTTTTAACGCATGTAGAATTTAACTTGTTTTTTCTTTGTTTCCAATTATATTTTTAAACTCGCTATTATAATCACCTTATAGATCCATTATACAAAAGGTACATTATATTATACCACAAACAAATAATTTTAAATTAACAAATTTTAAATGACTGAATAATAAATAATTGATATTTAATAAATATATTTCAAATTTTTTCATTGCCTTATTAGATGCTTTTTCACCTTTCCCTCACGGTACTGTTCACTGTTGATTACTAGTAATATTTAATATTAAAAAGTGGACTTTTTTTTTTCAAACAAAGAATCATTAATCGTTTTACTTTTTTATAAAATTTTATAAATACAAAGAGGTCTACCCACCACTATCGATTAAAATCTAATGTTAGTCAATATTCTTAAAATTTTTTAATTATTTCAGGTTCGCTCACCACTACTTCCAAAATCTCTTTTGATTTCTTTTTCTAAGGGTACTAAGATGTATCAATTCCCTTCGCTATTTTTGAATAATAATTTTCCTTTAAAGACACGATAGCTTAAAATAAACTTTAGAAAATACACTATCGAAGTATAAAATATATCTATTTACTAAATATCAAGGTATCCCTATACCAAAAAATAATTTCTTTTGGGATAAAAGGATTCGAACCCTTAATGTTGATATCAAAAACCAATGCCTTAACCCTTTGGCTATACCCCAATAGAAAAGGTATAGTTTAACAATAAATAAACCAAATCTTTAAATATTTAAATCTAAAAAAATAAAAAAAAGTATTAAAGAAAATAAAATTATAAAAGAATATTGGTAAATATATCCTGTTTGTAATTTTCTAAAACGAGTAGATAATTTATACATAACAAAGCTTATACCAGTAGGACCTAAAATTTCTAAAAAACCTTTATCAACTAATTTAAAAAAAGTATTGTAAGCAAATCATAAAACTGATTTACCAACAAGCTCATTTTGTATATAATCAAAGTATCACTTTTGAACTAAAAACTTATAAAAAGTGTTTAAATATTTATTGTATCTAAAATAAACAAAAAAAAATTCAAAATATTTATGAAAAAATAAAGAACCTACCATACCAATTAATGATAAAATCGAAGGTAATAATTTTATATAATAAGGTATAAATTCCGCATCAGTCATAATAAGATTACTAGGTAAAATAAAAATAGAATCATCAAAAAAATCAGATCCTAAACCAATAAATAAATCTCTACTTGCATAACCAATAAAAATACTACCAATACCTAAAACAGCTAAAGGTATAAACATTATCAAAGGTAACTCGTGTGCATTTTTAACCATAACCTTATAAGAATTATTATTATTTAAAAACACTAAATAAATTAATCTAAAAGAATAGACTGCAGTAAAAAAGGCTGTTATTGTACCTAATCAATATGCAAAAATACTACTCACAGTATATTTGATATACACCAATTCTAAAATAACATCTTTAGAATAAAAACCAGATAAAAAAGGAAATCCAGCTAAAGATAAAGAACCTATCAGCATCATAGAGTATGTTAAAGGCATAATATTAACTAAACCACCCATTTTTCTGATATCCTGCTCATTACCCAATCCATGTATAACGGAACCTGCACATAAAAAAAGTAACGCTTTAAAAAAAGCATGATTAGATAAATGAAAAAGACCTACAGAATAATTAGAAGTACCACAGATAAAAGCCATATAACCCAACTGACTACAAGTAGAGTACGCAATTATCTTTTTAATATCATTTTGTACTAAACCTAAAGTTGCCGCAAAAAATGCTGTTAAAGCACCCATAATAAGAATAAAATTTAAAATTACAGGACTATATTCAAAAATGGGAGAACACCTTATAATTAAAAATATACCAGCGGTAACCATAGTCGCAGCATGAATTAAAGCAGATACTGGTGTAGGACCTTCCATAGCATCCGGTAGCCACGTATGTAAACCAATTTGAGCAGATTTACCAACGGAACCGATAAATAAAAGAAAACATATAGTATTTAAAAGATTAAACGCTGACCCAAAAATTATTATTTTTTTATTTATAAAAAAAGGTGCTAAAACAAATACTGTAGAATAGTCTAAAGTTTTAAATGTATAGAAAATAAATACAATACCTAACAAAAGACTAAAATCTCCAACTCTATTTATAAGCATTGCTTTAATAGCAGCTTTGTTAGCTTGAACTCTTGTATATCAAAAACTAATTAATAAATAAGAACATAAACCAACACCTTCCCAACCTAAAAAAAGTTGTAAAAAGTTATCTCCAGTTACTAAAATTATCATAAAAAAAGTAAATAAAGATAAGTAAGACATAAATCTTGATAAATGTGGATCTTCATCCATATAACTAGTAGAGTAAAGATGTACTAGTGCTGAAACAGTATTTACTACTACAAGCATAGTTACAGTTAAGCTATCAAATAAAAAAGATCATTCAACATTAAGTATATCCGAATTAATTCAAGTACCTAATGTTAAATAATAAGGAGCTTTTAATAAGCCCACTGAGTAAAAAGCAATGAAAGATAATAAGCAGGTATATATTAAAGAAATTGTACTTATTACTTTAGAACCACGGTAACCTATAAATTTACCGCCTAAGCCACAAACGATTGCGCTTAATAATGGTATCAAAATTATTTGTATATACATTATCCTAAGATAGAATCGAACTACCACTTTTCGCTTATCAAGCAAAAGCTCTACCATTAAGCTATTAGGACTAATAGATACCACAATTAAAAAATTGATAATACCCCCACAGATTATCAATAACTCTAAAAATGGTACTACATCCAAAATATACAATTAAAAATTTAATAACACTCCCCAATGTTACAAATCTTAAAAACATACGTTTTTTATCTACTATTATTTTATATCTCTCTTTAAGAATAAGTAGCTACGGGTTTTTAGGCGATTCTCATTT
>ENA-UOYD01000251-UOYD01000251.1-marine-metagenome-genome-assembly--contig:-NODE-251-length-12916-cov-5.873900_pt1 | contig 12916 bp, 11 predicted proteins | sample MGYA00238169_ERZ767097 | MGnify/ENA primary metagenome ERZ767097 (study PRJEB28937, sample SAMN06267346) | marine metagenome | isolation source: Columbia River Estuary | place: USA:Columbia River Estuary... | reverse complement strand
CAACCTTTGCTACATCCGCAGCCTTTGGAGAATTTTGAGTGGAGGAACTGGGGATGGAGGCTGCGGAAGCAAAGTGTCTCTGTTGCTGTTGCGATGATTCAGGAACATCTACAACGCCGATTACTGGTACAGCCGCCACAAAAAAACGCTAGTCAAATATGATCACCCAAATTAATTATTTGGGTGGCCCAATATGACGAATTTAGCTACGTACATAATTTAAGGGTATGACATCACATAAAAAATATGATGCATCATACAATATATATGGACGGAGTGAACTAAAATAGTTTCGACAACTTCCATAATTATTTTAGAAACCCACATAATTTTTGGGGCCAACTGACAATATTTTCTGGCGACACGAAGAAAAATTTGTTCAGTAATAATCTCTATAATACGGTACTTTTCTCTACAATTCGCAACATTTCCGTTCACAAATATTCTTCACTCTGACTACCATTAATTCTGTTAGTTTGCTCCCATTTTATCTTTACTTTGATCACATTAATACCTCAAGGTTAAACAAATATATATGCTAGTCAAACAAATAATTATGTGTAACCAATTCACTTTTTCAATTTCATTCTACAATCGCAAAATCAATCAAATTAATCGCTTCGCTATATAGTTTATATTGATACTTTCTATAGAACGTGATTCTCAAACCAATACGACAAGCAATGGATGTTCATTCTTGCAGCTGGATGCTGTAACTTAACGCAAGATTGCTTGGCTACTCATAGTACTTGCAGGAATCCATGTTACTACTACCGGTAGATCAATTCATAGCAAATGAGCCGGCTGCTCATTCTCATTGCTCGGATTGATTGTCTTTTGTAGAAAGAGGGAAACATTTGCAGAGTGAGTTGATGAGAAAAAAAGTTACGAAGCCATGATTTCGTTTCTGCTGTGCTCCTTACCATGTTCCCCAATGGCCAACCCAGCCCTGATCATATGATTGTCTGCAATCAGTGAACAACAATCGTAGAGTGAGTTCATGAACAAACAATCGTTACAAAGGCATCATTTTCGTTGTGCTTAGCTACCATGCCGCAGCCTGATTCCCAACAAATCTCTCGCTCAACAGATTGATTGTCTGTAGACAAAGAACAGCGTTTGCAGAGTAAGTTCGTGATCAACAAGCAAGTAACAAGCACACAATCAAGCCCTTTTTATAATTCATTACAAATAGCAATTCATGCGCTAACAATTCCGAACAAAGACGAAGGAGAATAGGAGAGGAGATCCGCCCACAACAAGCAACAGCAAACAGTATCAAGCAACAAAAGGCAAGAAAACATTGCACTTGCTTACCATGTATATTATTGTGTCCCCTTTGCACCAGAGGAATCGCTTCGGCAATGCGAAAAACAAATGATTGATAGCCTGCCTGACACAGAGCACGACACATTTCATTCTTCCCAAGGTTCAACCCTGCCCTGCCAAAAACAGTTTGATTGTCCGTAGGAAAAGAACAAGGTTCACAGAGTAAGTTCATGACTTGACCACTGTTCCAATTCCAAACGGAACAAGAAAGAGGAAGAACGAAATTGAGGTAGAGGAACTACAACAACAATCAAACATAGTTCAGAGCACAAGTCGAAGAACACGATGATGCAGAGCAACAAGAGGAAGAACAACAACAATCTAACACATGACCTGTCTCCATTTTCCAAAATATTAACTGCTTACCATATATTTCTCGAACTTTCAGATGCATCCTTTCTGTACTACTGACAAGGAATAACAAAATAATTGCCTGTCTGTTTCTTCCAGAACCGGCCCGCAACAGAGTCCTCGTTGCTTTTCTGGAAGTGAAGAACATGATTCACAGAGTAAGATCATAGTAGCTGTTTAAACTCACACAAGACCTTTTTGTATTTCTTAACAAACAATGCATATTCAGTTCAAACGGAGGGCAAAGAACAATCAAGAGAAGGGTATACAGCCACAGTAACCAGAATGCACCACCAGCCAGCTCCTTGTTTCCAACAATAAGATCCAAAGGGATAACAGCAGAAACAACAGATAGCGACAACGTCAATGACAACGACAACAATAAAAACAACCACAATGCATAATGCATTTTACCACGAAAGTGATAATTTGTTCCTTCACCACGTTCTAGCCAGTAGCTGTTTTCCATTAAAAGAAACCTGGCGCGGACGGTCCTCCTCCTATACCTTTGCTTTGTACTAGCCATGTGTACATTCTACATAACAAAAAGCTGGCGCGCAGTCTATGCTTTGTCAGTATACTTTTTGGCGAGCAATGCAGACCTCACGAAAATCTGACGAACATGGTGAATCGTCACGATTTTCAACGTTGTGATTTGCAAAAGGTTAGTACCAGTAATAACGCTAGATTGCACTACATAGGATGTCTGAATTAATTTAACTATTTTTCCCACCTTTTCGGAGCGTCTATAAGCAAAACTACCGCTACAATGAAGACTCCAACAGGGAAAATATCTAGCTGTAGCAAATCTATCGAATATGCGAATTTTTTTACACAGAAATAGCTGTTGCATGTATTCGCGTTCATCTGATGATCATGTCATTGTAGTCGGCCTGAGTAGAAAATAAGAGCTGCAACCAAAGCTATTTCTTTTCGGAAAGGCTACAATTTGTCTACAATGATTATTTTATCAAATGAAATTCGGTTAACAAATCAAATCAAAAGAAACGTTGGTAGATATGTTTTATATATACTGGCACCCGTAGTTCTATAGAAAAAGGAGTCGCATACCGGTACTATATTAGTGTTCATCGAATATCGTTGTAGTCAGTCGAAAATGAGAGGTATTTCCGAGATACTTCAAACAGTAAACAGTCATATCTCTAGCAAGTGGCTGGCCTTAGTGAAAGTAGCATTGGATGTATAGCTGTGTTAAATCGAATTGAATGAGATAATTTATTTTGTGGTTTTACAAATGATAAATCAAATATCTATATTGGCCGTTGTCTCTTTCTATTAAACAAATATCGGTACATAATCGCTATTTAATCGTGTTTTATCACCATGAACGACGACGATTGCTGTTTGATATGTGGTAAGGGTCCATTTGTTTCCCTTCACCGTCATTACGCACATAGCCCCGAATGCGAAACAGCTGCTGAGTTGTTTCGTAAACCAGCAACTGGTCCAGACGACGGTCAGGAAGAATATGATGGATTTCATCAATCTCCACCATCACCTGCTGATGACTTTTCGTCGTCATTAAAGAAAAGGGCCAAAATTTGTCATGTTCAAACACTACATTTTGGCGATCATACCAATATATATGACATTGATCAAAAAGAAGATGAAGAAAATACAAGCGAAATAGTGGTACAGGATGAAACCAATACTATTCCAGTCCTGAGCACCACAGGGATTAGGTTTTCCTCCGCCGATCCTGGTATACCATTCTCAGTTGGCGATGTTATGAAGTCTCGACTGCTTAGTCTTTTGCTCGGCACCCGTTCTCCTCTTTATATGTATGATCAAATCATGAATTTCTGCAGCACAGCTCAGGAAGCTGGATTCATTTTTGAATCTTGTCCTCCCAGGAGGACCACTGTTCTGAAAGAATTTCAAAACCGATTTAACATGAATGATTTAACTCCCCAGGTGAAACAGGCCATATTGCATGATGGAAAACTGATTGATGTTGTATGTTTTGATTTCATGGCTCAGGTTAAGAATCTCTTGACAAATGACACACTAATGTCACCACAAAATGTGTCATTTGATTTCGTCAATCCGTGTAAAGCACCACAACCCACCAGTGTCAGATCCGAATTTCACACTGGTACCTGGTGGATAGATGCCCATGAATATTTATGTTCTCAGCCAAATGACTTCCTTGTTCCACTCATGTTCTTTATTGACAAGACACACACGGTTGAAAAAGGAAAGTACACAATGGAGCCTGTCCTAATGTCACTTGGTATTTTTACTACCAATGTAAGAAATAAGGTCAATGCATGGCGGCCAATCGGATTGATCCCAAAGCTGACCTCATCAAGTCTATCTGAAATCCAGTCCCTAACCCCTGATCAAAAGGAATTCGATTATCACGCTGTCCTTGGTGTGATTCTTGAGGGGGTCAAGAATGTCCAACAAGCTGGTGGATTCAAACACATTTTCAATTTCGGAGGCAATCAATTTACACTTAATGTGAAAGTTCCGGTTGGTCTAATTCTCGGTGATGCTGAAGGTTTAGATGGACAATGCGGACGAAAGAAAACATATCTAAAGACTGCCAGAATGTGTCGTGAATGTGATTGTCCGTTTGATCAAACGGACAATCCATCTCATGAATGCAGTCCTGTAGGTCAGATTGATTACGAGGAACTATTAATCCGGGGCATAAAAGATTTATTGGATAAGGTGAGCCAAAGATTCATCTATCCCTTTTGGTATCAGTTGTGTTTTGGTGGCGATCCTCTTGGTGTTAATGGGCACGTTCCTCCTGAAAAACTCCATTCCATTCAAGAAGGAATAATGGATCACCTCATGGAGCTATATTCTTATATGATCGGGCGTCCCAAAACAGTAAAGGGTAATTCCAATCGAAAACTGTTTGACCAGTTGTTCAACAAAATATCTAAACTCTTCCTTCACCAGAGTGACCGAGACCTTCCTCGTTGTTCCTTCAATTTCGGCTTTCATGGTTGCAAAACGAAAATAACTGCTAACGAAAGAATCGGAGTGATGCTTATTGCCTGTGTTGTCATGGCATGTGATGCTGGAATCAAAATCTGCCGAGAAGAAAGTGGTATGACCAATCAAGAAATTCGAAACTTTCAAGGTCTATTCGAAGGGATGCTCTGCTACAATGCCTGGTTTAGTAAAGAGAGTTTTGATGTGGGAAATTTACCACAGGAACACCAAAGCGTTGTCAACTATTTTACTAAGCTGGTAAAAGAATGCCCGAGAACAACAACCTCTCAGGGATGGAAGCTTGCGAAGTTTCATCAACAGATGCATACTGTAAGAAACATTCATCGTTTCGGAAGTCCACAGGTTTTTAATGGAGGCCCAATGGAAAAGAATCTTAAATTCTTGTGTAAATTACCAGCCAGGACTTCCCAGAAACGCAAAGATGTGATGGATATTCAAAGTGGGGCGAGAATGGTGGAGAACATGGTGATCGGAACCGCTTGTAGTCAGTTTCTTGGCGAAGATATTGGAGATTTACAATACAAATTGGAAGCTGTCCCAGTTGACGTTGGAATTGTGAAATCCAAAACAGGAGGTACTCGATATTCTCTTCTGATTGAAGAAGATGGAAATGGTGAATTTGAGATTGCCAGGGTTTCATCATCATCAAGTAGCATCTGGAAAACTGGGATTGACCGAGATCTGGTGCGAGTTCTAGGCGACCAACTCCTTCCTTTCATTTTATCCATGGAAATTGAAGTGATGTGCGACCACACTCGTAGTGACAACGTAATATTTCATGCCCATCCAAGCTACCGTGGTGGTCATTCCTGGTATGATTGGGCAGAGTTTGCTTGGTTAGATGGAGAAACAGGAGTTGAGTCAATTGTGCTTGGCCAGATCTACGGTTTTATTGAATTGGGATTGGGTCCGTCTTCGATCAATTTCACTGATCCAAGATTACCATCATCCTTGAGAAATCAAAGCCCCGGTGTCTTTGCAATTATTCACTCTTGTAAATATGCCTCAGAACCTTTGCACAACTACTCAAGGTTGCTGTTAGGGGCTGATCTCACATTGGATCGACATGGAAACAAAGGACTTTTGTTTGTTCCCGTGGATTGCATTCATTCTCCTGCTGTTGTTGTTCCTAATTTAGGAGCCTCTCCAGGTAAGGTGATTCAAATCAAGCCGCAGTCTGCCTGGGCATCCCTGTTCCATTTTTGATTTGCTGGTTGATGCGATTGCATAAGGCAATCTATGAAAGAAATGTTAAGAAAAAATTTGTAGTTGATGATGTGGAAACGATTAATATTACTACAAAACCAACAAAAAAGGGAAGTAAGGTAACATATAATTATCAATTTTTATAGAAATCATTAATCTCCTTGATTCATTAGTAAGGTATTAGGAGATGCTAAACATTCACTCATTTACTCACAATGCAGATTCATAGTCAGAATCAATCACTTTGGACTTGTCCTCCTCATCTAACTTGGAATCCGATTTTTCACCACCAGTAGAGGTTTCACAACTAGTTGAGGACACAGCAGAAGACGAGGTTTCAGAGGAGGATGGGGTTGTAGATGGAGAACGTAAAAGATTCTCGCCATCGGCAGGGACATGGATGAGAACTTTTCCTGGGATGGAAACATTCTCCGAGAGAATAGAATATTTTTGAAGGCCTTTTTTGGGCATCGTATTACCTTTTTCTTTTCGAGCAACATTAACTTCATTCTTTGCAAAGAAAGGTGGGACAGTAGGTTGGATTTTTTTGACAGATTTTTCAACAGATTTGAGAAATTCCAAAGAAGGACCATCCTCGGAGACATTGGAACTATCTTCGTCTTGGCTTTGTGAATTCAGCTTGCTGGTGTGCTTTGTTGGAGGCACAGGTTTGGGTACCGGTTTGACATGATCCTTCTTCTGGAGAATAAGACGAAGTCTACCCTTCGTGACCTCATCATCCTTCTTGTCGACCGCAGGCACCTCCTTCACACTTGATTTCTGAACAGACTTGAGAAATTCCAAAGAAGGAACATCCTCTGAGAGAATGGAACTATCTTCGTCGTCTTTGCCTTGCGGAATCACTCTGGTGGTATGCTGAATCACTCTGGTGATATGCTTGGTTGGAGGCACAGGTTTCAGACCAGGTTGGACATGATCCTGCTGGAGGGAGATAGAATGTGGGAGCTTGATGATAGACCAGGTTTCACCTAAAGTTTCATCTGGGTTCCTATCTCGCTGGAGGGTAAGATGTGGACCCTTCTCGACCTGCTTATGATCCTTGCAGTTGATCCCAAGCAACTTCATATTCGATTTTTCAACAGACTTGAGAAATTCCAAAGAAGGACCAGCATCTGAGGCATCCTCTGAGGCGATGGAAATATCTTCTTCGTCTTTGCCTTGTCGATTAGCCTTGGTGGTGTGCTTTGTTAAGGCCACAGGTTTGAGGGCAGGGTCTAATACTGGAGGTGGTCGATGAACAAAAACCACAGTGGCATTGCCACTGTTTTCCTTACGCGCATTTTTCTCTGATTGAGCTGCTGATTCAAGAACTGAATCATTAGTATTTGAATCATAATTCTTGGTGCTCCGGTCAAATCTCAAGTGGACAGGATTTTTGACTGGACTAGAAATATTGTTAAGCAAAGCTGGTGGAGTTGGGACCACAGCTTCTTTGGCCTTTACAATGTTCTTTTCCTTGGAAGAAATCAAGGTTTCTTGCTCGATGTTTTTACGCCCCTCATTGTTAATGTTGGTCAAAGGTGGTGAAGGTAGGACCTGAACATCAACAATTCTCTTGGAGTCAAACCTGTTGGAAACGCCAAAAGTAGGGTCTTGAAAACTGTGCATCCACTTTGCACTCTCTTCCACACCCTTGTTCCCAGTGAGAGGCGACTTGCTATTATTTTTCGTCAAATCTTCATTTGACGATGGGGACAACACTCGTTCCGCATACTGCAAGCACTCCTGACGAAATTGGTGGTAGGCTGCATCAGCCTGATAGAGCAAGCTTGAAATATTTGCTGTGTTAGTGACACCCTTGCATCTGCCTTGAGAGCTGAACCTTTGAGTGGTGATTGCTTGGCGTGAAGAACCAAGAGTTCCTGGCTGCTAGGTCAAATTGTTTCGACCTTATCCCATGGTGGGACAGGATGAGTTCCAGCTTGATCACATTCTGGTTACTTTTGTCGAAATTGACAACAGAAGGTAGTTCAGGATTGACACAATGGAGGAGGTCATTCTTTGAGGCAGTTGCCTTTGACTCACTACTATCATCATCTGTTAGACTAATCACATCATTGTCCTTGGAAGAAATTCGTGATTTCTTGGAAATAGAACTAGAAGGGGGCCAGGTAGCCTTCGATCGTTTCTTGATTATTGGCACAGCAACTTGTTGGGACTCCGGTTTGGAGACCAATTTGCTGGAGGTGGCAGCTGATTTGGAATCCGGTTTGGATACTTTTTTCCTCTTTATGGCAGCTGGTTTAGAGTCTGGTTTCGATACTTTTTTGCTGGGAATCGCGGCTGGTTTGCAGTCCGATTCAGATTCTTCGTAAGGATTAGTTACAGGCATTGATGCAACATCTCGGCTCCTGGCTGTTGACTTCGCAGCGTTGTAAGCACCTGCCTTGGATGTGATGGCTTTGGTAGCATCATGCTTGGGAGTAGCCTTGGCAGAAGGCTTGAGTGCAACAGCTTTTGCAGCAACAGCTCTTGGAAGTCTCTTCATCCTCGTCTTTGCAGCTTTCTTTGGAACACTCTTCTGCAACACTCGGGATTGGGCCTGTGTTGATCCTGCTGTAACTATAGAAGCAGCCTTTTGCAAAGTGCCTCTCCTCGCACGCTTTCCGAGCGCATAAGAAGGCGCTTCCAAGCGGGCATACTCTGATCTGATAGCTGCCTTCGCATTCATCACCTCTGTCAGGCGATGAATGCAAAAATAGAAATGTGTGAATGAATAAATGAATATGAATACAGCATATATAGTAAACGAACATACCTTTTGGTTGCTTGTAGATGAAACCCCCAATGGGAAGAAACATCGAGTACACATAGGCTTGCTCTTCCAATTGATGATCAAGAAGATCATAATGAGTGGCTGAAAGAAGACTCCCAGTTATATTTGTTCGCAAACGCACGATAGGAAAGGTCTCGAAATTTGCTGGTTCTGGCATATCAGGTCCATAATTGTATGAATCAACATCGCCATTGTTCTTGTTCCTCTCATCATGAAGAAGGTTTTCAAGAGGATGATTGATCCTGTCCATCCAAGGAATAGGATTGCAGTGTATAAATCCCAAGGATTTATACCACTCAACCGCATTGCCCAGCACCTGCGCAAAAACTGGTTGATGTTGGGAAGGACATCCTGGGTATGCACAGTTCCAGGCCTCCTCATCGATACGAAGACGAGTAGCAGCTTGGATCAGCAGCTGACCCATTCCACGTTCTTTGTACTTGTGCAAATCATGGGTTGAGTTATGGTTACTTGTCACCAGATAGTGAATACAAGCAATAGGAGTTGGAAACTCTTTTTGCTCCACAACAACCATAGCTACGGGCTTGAACTTCTTCTCCAAGTTCTCCCTCTCTTCAATGGTAATGACGAAGTTGCCATGAAGCTTCTTCTGGAGCTGATTTGCGTATAGAGCTTGGTTGGTAACAACGGAATTCCAATCGTTACCAAAAGATTTGGACAAGAAAGTCATAATCTCATTGATCTCCAAAGGGATTTTAGAGGTGGCGAAGGTGTCAAGGGGAATTTGGGTGATCCTAACTTTCCACTTGTACTGCCTATCATCAGCATTAGGGTCACGTACATTGATGCGACCAATGTACAATCTTCCTAGAGCCTCAAGACTTTTGCTCACATGAGTGAAAAAAGCAAGAAAATAGAGCAGTGGATAATCCACATGAGTCCTGTATCCCTCGCGGATCAGACTCATAGACTCTGGACTGAAGGGGACCAACCAATAGCGTTGAGGGAGAAAGGACTCATTCTCATACGCGTTGATCAATCGAAGATAGAGTTTCTTCATGGACAATTCAGGATCTCTCTGGAAATCCTTGAACATGCCAATCTCAAGTAACTTGTCCATACTGTCGCAAGTACTCTTAAACTGGTCAGTAGTGAAAGGAACACTGAAATTCGTCTTGATGTGGTAATGAGGATACATAGTATCATCATCACCATACTGAGCCCTGTGATCCTCGAAAGGACAGAAACCATCGCACATCTTGGCTGGTCTGTTCTTGAGCGAGAAAGAAGTCTCGAAGGGAGAAAGGAAAGAGAGAAGAGGAGAGTAACGCAATTGTTGCGAAAAAGTGCAATTATTAGAGAAATATAGAGTCACGTGAGGATGGCTGGCAGTTTTTCTGTTCCAACAAACAGGCAGGAAGCCAGTAGTAGCTAGTTGCAATGTTTTTGTGTCCGAATCCTAGCACCTGCATCTAGTACCTACTAGATAAATAGTACAAGACACACGAATACTCGGATGTACTATATACAATACCTGGTCCTTGTTTGTGCGTATAATTTCCCTGAATCGCTGCTAGTAGCTACTAGTAGCAAGTACTTTTACTGTCGCGCCATTCAGTAACTGTTGAATTTTGAAGGTGATGATGCTTGATTATTATTAGTGTAGCAGACTACCGGTAGACCGGTAGACCAGCAACAATGGCCATTTGCAAAGGGAAAATGTCCACTTTTGCGAATAAATGCGTGATCAATCAGTGATTGTTCGAGATCCAATTCCTATAAATCTCTGGCAAGCTATTTCGGATATCATGTCAAAACATATTCAGGAGCTGTCTCAGGCTGAGGCTTCCTCTGCATCCGACAGTGAAAGCGACAATGGAGTCTCTATTCCTGGAGCAGAGAACAGCGATTTCTTCAGTGACGAGGATGAAAGTCTCATTTCATCAACTGATGGTAAGAAAAACATTTCGACTATTTCTGATCACAAGGGAATTGAAACAAACCTTTCCTTAGAGTTTCTTCAATCTGAGTTGAAGAAAAGTAGAAAAGAGATTGAAGAGCTTCGGGAAGTAACGGAGAAGCAAAGACTTCAACTTTCTGGTGGCCATGGCATTGGAAGAGACAAGCATTGGACCCGGAATGTTGGTCAATGGGTCAAACTTGAACTTTTCCCAAAAGTCAAGTTTATCACAGGTGATATTGAACTTGATGAAAGGGGACCAACTAGTCTGGCACTCTCATTTCGTGCTCACTTCCCAAGCCTATTCATGGGAACTGATAAGGACTTCGAGTCAATTTGGCAGACATATAAGAATGATATTAATAAAGTGATGTCTGAGAAAAGAAATGCCGTTGTTACCACTCTCAAACATGCCTTTGCTAGTAAGTAAACAACTTGACTTGGTGGTATGCCTGATTTGTTCTTGACTTGGTTAACATACTCATTGTTTACTACTTACAAATCATTCCATTCCAATCTACAAAACTTCAGGACTTTTTCGTGATGGTATGCACATTCATCTGAATAAGCATACCATCTCCAACAGCCGTTCTGTTTCTATTCAGGAGACAGGTGATGGAGAAGGAACCAAGAATCATCCTTTCTTCCTTCTAGTTGAGTACTTTTATTCCAGGGTTGGGCGAAAGCTGTCTTGGAAACGACAGTGTGCTAAGAAGCATGTCAGTGACATTGTTAGTGTTTCTGACGAGGTTTTTTCATTGTTGGTCTTGGAGAATTGTTGGGATGTCTGGTTGCATAAGGCAATGATGAAAGGTCATGAAGATGATACTCCTGCACCAAAATACGTTTATACCGGTACTGGAGGACAGGGAAAGAGATATGGTGGCTGGGACGCAAAGGGATATGCCAGGTTCAACAGCCTGTATGACATAGTTGTTCATCAAAGGACAACTGCCATGAGCAGGCAGTTGGAGATCAGCTTTAAGTCCAATCTTCTTGTTTTGGCTGGAGTTCCACAAGGTTAGTCACTTCGGGGAAGTGAACAAAGTGGAATTGTTGAACTGATGTTCATGGAAAATATTGACTAACTGATGGAAATTTTCATTGAAGTTACGCCAGGGAACAACAGTGTGCCTGCCATTAGAGTTCGTAATGATCTAGTGGCCATTTCTCTTCCAGTAAGCACAACTCCGGCATCTTCCATCAGTGGATTGACTCCACAAGTTATTTCAGGAAGAACTTCAAGGATAACAACTGGTAGTACTAAGAGTGCTAAGAGTTCAAAGAGTACAAAGAGTTTGAACGTGATTATTCACTTTCCCCCAGACCAAGTCAAGGGTGCCACAGATTGGTACTTCCAAGAGATGAAGAAAAAGATGTATGTGGAGCTTCGGATGAAGAAAAAGAGTGAAATTTATAAGGCTTGTATTGATCAGAACATTGCACCCCCAGACCTTTTTGGAGATGAAATTAAAGAAGGGATGATGAATGACGAGAGCTACATTAAAAAATTCGAGGAGGTTGCAGCAAAGGGCGAGAGGAAATACAAAGTGGCTAAGAAGAAGATCTACGCAAAGTTGCACAGGGACTTTTACAGGTTCAAGAAAAGCAAATTAGACGAAGAATCAGTGGAGACGACAGATGAAAGAATCAAGGTGGCAAATGAAACTAGGAGTGAATATGAGTATTTCAAACGGTCAATGAAAGAAGTTGCAAGACAATTGAACTTCACTCCAGTTTAGTGAAAATGAATTTCAATTTTGACGAATTGACTATTGTCAAAGGGCAAATGAACTACTAGGAACCAAAATTATTACTAATATTACTGATTTACTAATTCAATTGTTGACAGCAACTCATTCTTTCCTTCTTTTTCTATATTGTACTTGCTAGAGTTATCGCTCTTTCGAGTATTTGTAGCTGCTCCAAAAAGAAGGATGACATTGCGGCAAATCTCAATTTCGAAGCAATACGGCAACATGCATTGAATGTTAAAATATGCAGCAGCTGTTTCAAAACGAATTTATGAATTCGATCGTTGACAGCTGCTCATCCTTTCCTTCTTTTTCTATATTGTACTTGCTCGACTTATTGCTGTAGACTATTTGTAGCCGCTCCGAAAAGAAGACGGTCATTGCGGCACATCTCAATTTTGACTCACTACGGCGACATGCAAGGTTAAAATATGCAACAGCTGTTTCTGAACGAAATAACGGATTCAATTCCTTATTGTCAGCTACTCAGCATCCTTTCCTTCTTTTTCTATATTGTACTTGCTCGACTTATTGCTGTAGACTATTTGTAGCCGCTCCGAAAAGAAG
>ENA-UOYD01000250-UOYD01000250.1-marine-metagenome-genome-assembly--contig:-NODE-250-length-12973-cov-4.051489_pt1 | contig 12973 bp, 16 predicted proteins | sample MGYA00238169_ERZ767097 | MGnify/ENA primary metagenome ERZ767097 (study PRJEB28937, sample SAMN06267346) | marine metagenome | isolation source: Columbia River Estuary | place: USA:Columbia River Estuary... | reverse complement strand
CCTGTCCAGCCGCCGCCCACGTCACCCAGGCGATAGCTGTCCGGCACAACGGCATCGTGGAAAAATACCTCGTTGAAGTGCTGCCCACCATCCATTTGTTTGATCGGGCGCACCTTCTGGTGTTATTCAATGCTTTGTTGTTCGTGATCGGCAATGCGCTGCTGGCGGCGGCGTTTCTGTTCGACCATTGGATCCCGATCAATAAGCAGTTGTGGACGAGTTCATTCACGTTGCTGATGGCGGGGTTGGACTTCGTGATGTTGGCGATGCTCTTGTGGGTGGTGGATGAATGCAGGATCCAGAAACCGTTCACGCCGTTTTTGATTCTGGGGCGGAACGCGATTGCGGTCTACATGGCCGCACTCATTGCTTGGTCTTTATTTGTCGAAGTCCCGCCTTACGTCAAGTTCTAATTCTTGAAGTAGCATAAGATAAATTTTCACATTGTCCTTCTTCAACAGTTCCGCTAACTGTACTAATCAATGTACCAGCCGTTGCTGTAAATGTTAATTGTACTAAATCATTTGCACCTGTACCTACTAAAACACCACTATAAGTACCGCTTAGAGTTATTGTACCCGTACCATAAAATGAAACCGTATAATCACTTGCTAAAGTAGTTATGTTTTGTGTCACCATAGTTTGACTATTCAAATATAAATTAGTACTCTGTGGCTCTGTTAATAAAACAGGACAACCTCCATCGCTATAATCTAAACGAGGCACGTTTACCGCTACTTCTTCAATTAGTCCTTGCTCATTTACTCTTGTTGCTATTGAATTTCTATCTACTGTAAAATCACTTATTCCATCCGTTGGTAAAACGCTGTAAAGTGTACCTGCTTTATATCCCGAAGGTATCATTGCTAAACTTGGATTTGCCATAGTTATAAATTTTGAGTTATTTCATTAACACATAAAATACTTTCAGCAGTTCCACCATCTGCTAACCCTCTTGTTAGAAAAGCCGAAGTAATAGCGTTTAATCCATAAATTTCAGTTTCACCACTCCAGCTATTAACGGTCTTGTGAAATAAACCCCAACTAATAAAATTATTAACTGCGCCTTGTCCCCATCCTATTGCATTATTTAATACCGCTTGTCCCCAGCCTATATCGTTTGACATATTTTACTTTTTTTAAATAGATTTCTAACTTTATTAAATTCTCTTTTTTGATTTTATAACTACCTCTTTTTTCCATATCTATAACACCCATCCGCCAAAGTCTGATTCGGTTTCAGGTCTAACATCTGAACCGCTATTACTTGAATATTCAGGAAACAAATTAGAATTATCGCATACATAATCAATAAATCTTTTAGTGTAACTTTGTGCGATATTTCTTTGGCTTTCTTTTAACGAATCTAACTCATTCTTATCAACCGTTACACTTGTTTCTGATTGATGCTTTACAACGCCCACGTTAGCGATATTATAAGCTGCAAAAGGTAAGTATTCAACAGCAGCCCAATGTACCAACATAGGCTTTATAAACGTGTTTAATAGTGTTTTATAATTAGCGTTTCCTTCTAAATCAATATCAGTAGGTAATAATGATTGTATCTTTTCTAATAAATCAGTACCTAAATAGTTTTGCAAATGTATATCTTGAGCTATTGCAATAAATTGAATAAATTTATCATTATCTAAATTACCATCTAATACTGTGTATTTCTTTAAATCTGTCGTTGTAATTAATAGTGCTTTTGCCATTAGTTAAATCTTTTATTAGTTGGTAAAAAACCATTGTTTGGCATATCAGTCGGCAACATCGCTACCTTTTTATCATTCACTTCGGGTTTAAAACCGTCTTTTTTAGCTTTGTTTACGCTTACCTCAGCGTTTGGATTGTTTGCGTCTGGTGTTGTTTTTGCTCTATATGTTTTACGCATCCAAAAATGATGACAATCACCACCACCTTTATACAAAAATATATCGTAATTATCAGCTCCTTTAGGCCCCCATCCTGCATTTACACCAGCACTACTCATTCCACCTAATGAAGATGGATAGTCTTTTCCTACTATATCTTCTTTACGATAAATCTTTTTACTTGACACCATTTTAGTACAAAAATCTCTACTATTAGCACTCGTTGTTAGTGGTGCATATTGATAGCGTACTTTATACTTGTAATTTTCTGTATCTCCGTCTTGTTTGCTCTTTGCGTTAGGTCTTGCCGAACCCGTACTAACTAAATTGTATATTTTTGATAATAAATTAGCTTCTTTTGGGTTGTTTAATGCGTTGATTTTAGCATCTAATTCATCTTCTTTGTCATAATCAACTTTACTTTCATCTATTAATTCCCATTCATCCGTTTCAAACTCTCCTAAACCGTCTAAAAATGATTCTATCTTAGCCATTTTAACACCGTTTTCCTCCTCTTTTGTTTCTTTATCGATATTTTCTTGCTCTAAAAAGTCCAAAGGCTGCAACGTTTTAAAGTATAATTTCAAAGAAATATCATTAATTGCTAATATTTCATCCATTACATCTGTAATCTCGTCTTGAAATGCTTTAATTGTTGTGTTTTGAAATAATAAAGACGCTGTTTTAATCTCATCTGCATTGTTTCCTAAGCCTCCACCAGTTTCTCTAACCCCAATTAATATAGGACTTGTAACTGAATGACCTATAATTAGCTTACTTCGGCACTCATCACTCAAATATTGATAGTGTTCAGGTGCATTATCTAAAGGTAAATCTGTTACCGTTGTAGCTGTTTCCGCATTATTATTAAAAGCAACGATTACCTTTTCACCTCTTGCACCCGTTAATTTTCTTACAACGTCATTTTTTATTGCTAATTGCTTTTTTAAATCAGGAATACCATTATTAAAATTAACCACTTTAGAACCACTAAAACCGTTGATAGTATCATTAATAAGGTAATCTCCAATTTCTTCTTCTAATACGCTATAAGGTAAAGCACCTACATAATCAACTGGCGAATAATACCAATATCCAGCAACATAAGGAGCTAATACATATATCTCATTTCCTTGCTTATTACCAAAACCAAAAGATTTTATTCTTGTCGGTTGATCGCTTGGCTTAACATCTACCCAATTAGGATGATAGTACCAAGCCTCAATCTCTCCGTCTTTATTTCTTTTCTCAGCTCTTAAAGTGTTCATTGGAAAATGAGTTACTTTTTTGACTTTATTTTTATCATAAGTAACTTGGAAGGCTGCCATTCCTAACATTTTTCTATCTTTAGCAAAGCGTTTCAAATCATCTTTAGCAAATAAAGAAAGCATTTGTGCGTACATTTCAGGTCGTCTATTAGCATCTGCTGCTGATATACCTTTTCCATATATTAAACGTGCTATACCGTTTATAATAGCGTTATTTGTTGTGCTGCCAGTATATCTATCTATTAAGTATTGAAAGTAATTATTATCACTACCATACTCGATATATTCCTGTCCTCTTACCTCCTCAATTTTAGGTGTTGTATAGTTGCTTAATTCAACTACGTGTATATTAATATTTTCGTTTGCTTTTTTCATTATAAAGTGATATAATCATTATTACTTGAATGTTGCGTATAATCTCCGTTGTGAATTGAATAATTTGTTTGATTGGTGCAAAATATTTTATCTTTATAAATTACATTAGAACCGTTGTAAGCGGTTAAATTATAAAATCTATCCTCTTTTAAATCAAAAATAATATCAGCACTTAGATAATAACCTACAACGCTAAACGAGGCGTTTATTGTTACCTCTGTATTGTCTTGCTCATCTCTTAATACTATACTATCACATACATTTTCTCTACCTATAAATTTAAGTGTTTGAGCTGTTGAAATTGGTTTTAAAATTATCATTATTTGTTTCTTTAATATAAAACAATTTTTTTATTTTTTTGTTAAACGTTTGCGTAATTAAATAATTTATATTATTTTCGTTTTATAAAACTATTATTATGTATTATGATTGTAACGGAAATATAATTAAAGAAGTAAAAAAAAGAGGTAAAATTAATAACATCGGTAAAGATGGTAGAGATATTCCTTTATGCGAGTTTGTAAGTAAGTCGGCAAATCGCAAAGATAGATTTTTAATGACACAAATAGAATATAACAATTAAATAAATATATTATGAAGAAATGTAGTAAATGTGGAGTAGAAAAAGAATTAAGCGAGTTTTATAAGAATAAAAAATCTAATAATGGTATTTATAGCATATGTAAAAAATGTGAATGTAAAAAATCTAAAGATTATTAACAAAATAATAAAGAAAAAATAAAAGAATACAGTAAAGAATACAAAGAAAATAATAAAGAAAAAATAAAAGAATATGATAAAGAATACAAAGAAAATAATAAAGAAAAAATAAAAGAATATAATAAAGAATATATTAAAGAATACAGAAAAAATAATAAGGTAAAACTCAATTTAAAAAGTAAAGAATATATGAAAAATAGAAAAAAAACAGACTCATTATTTAAGATGAGATGTAATTTAGGAACAAGAACATTTAAATTTTTTAAATATAAAAAATGGAATAAAGGAAAAAGTACTGAACAGTTAATTGGTTGTGATTATGAATCAGCACACAAACATTTAGAAAGACAATTTACTAAAGGTATGAATTGGAGTAATCAAGGTGAATGGCATATTGACCACATTATCCCATTAGCATCAGCAAACACAAAAGAAGAACTTATAAAACTTTGTCATTATACTAATTTACAACCTCTTTGGGCAGAAGATAATTTAAAAAAGGGTGCTACAATTCCTAACGTACAAACTAAATTAAGGATATAAAAAAAGGGTGCTACAATTAAGTAACACCCTTTTTAAATACTAAAATTTAACTAAACTCCCTCAGTAACGACAAAACCAGCGACATTATCCATTAAAGTAGCATCAATAAAAGAAGCCATATCAGCCTCTTGTGATGTTGCTGTAATATTATAACCGTTTAAATCTCCCATAGCTGCTCCTGATGCTGTATTTACTACACATTCGCAACCATTTTTTAATCCTGCTAATCTAAAGTTTCCGTTATAATCTTCAATAATTATATGAGGTCTGCCATAACTTAACAACTTTAATTCTTTTTGTGTTGCTAAGTCTTGTTTTTTAAATACAAAAGTTCCTGTTCCATTCCAAAAAGAAGTACCGTTTTCTCTTGAATTTTCATTTGCTTCGTCAAAGCTATTAGCACCTCTTAATTCATACTTGAAGCACGTTACTGGAGCTGCTAAAGCTGTGATTTCTTCCGATGTAAGCGTAAAGTTTGAACTTAAATCAGAATCATAATTTATAAAGTAAATAGAACGTAAACCCCCGTTAGAGTCTTTACAAGGTTCTAATCTACCTGATGTTAATATACAAGCCATATTTATTTTATTTTATAGGTTAAAAAAAAGGGCAGGTATCTTTTACCTACCCTTTCAAATTAATTAATTTTTACTATTATACAGGAGTATAAAGTACACATTCTGAACCAATTCCATATTGAACCGCAGCAGTAAATCTAAGAACTACTCTTACGTTTTGTGAACCGTCAAGGTCTGACATATCTAAAACTTTCGCAAAAGATAAATCACCTAAAAGCCCTGTACCAAACCAAAGATTGTCTTTTTTAGCTGCAACCATATAGTTATTAGCTAAACCGTTTGCAACGAATAAACTAACACCGTCAAAAGATAAACCTTCTCCACCGTTATACCATTGAGTACCTTTGTTATCTGTACCTGCTGCTCCGATAGTTGCAACAAATCCACCTAAAGCTCTAACGTATGCTCTTGCAACGTTTTGAGAAATATAAATCTTCAAATCAGGATCACCATATAAAGCTGCTGGAATTGCATCAACTACTTTTCCTAATTCTGCAATCACATTAGTAGAAGTAATAGAAGTTCCTACAACATCAACAACAGTAGCGTCTGCTGTCATAAGTGTAACTAAACCGTCAAACTCACCTGCATTAGCAGTAACACCTTTCCAAATATTAGACTCGTTTTTTGTTGCTACTTTAGCAGCTACATAACCTAACAAATAGTCTTGAAAAGTTTTAGGAATATTATCAAAAGCTGAATAACCCATAGATAACGCATCCCAATCATCTCTAAAGTCTTGCTTACATAATTCAAGATTTACTTGGAATTCTTCTGGTTGTATAATTCTTTGTGCTGTTGTAATCGTAGAAGTGTCCGCAAAATCACAAGACCCATTGGCTACTAAACCATCAGTTGAAAATGTGCGAATTACCTCTTTAAATTTAATGTTCGGTTTTACTAATATACCACCGTTTTCGATAGTATTAGAAGATAAAAGAGCAGCTGAGATATATCCAGCAGCAGCTTCACCTGCGTAAGTTGTTGTAATTGAAGTTGTTGTTGCCATAATTGTTTTTAATTTTAATTTTTAAATTTTGCGATTTTAGCCCAAACTGAATCTTGAACTGTTTTACTTTTGTTTTGCGAATATAAATTCACAGTTTTTTTATCAATTTCAGATTCTGGATTTGGTTTAATAGGTTTAATATCTTCCGATAATTCAACTTCTTTAACCTCAATTTTAGGTTCTTCTTTTGATAATTTCAACTCAGCTATTTCAGCTTTAAGTTTTTCAATTTCTGCGAAAAACATTTCTTCGCTTACAGACTTTACAATCTTTTTAGGAGATGGAGCAACATCAGCTTCTAATTCAGGAGCAGCCTCATCAGTTGGTGCTTCTTCTTCTTCGCTTTGTGCTTCTTTAATTTCTGCAATTATACCTTCTTCAATTACGACTAAGATACGCTTGTCCTCTAAGATGTATTCCCCAATCGGCAAGGCTACTCTGTCCTCTGCGTTTACTATAAACACCTCTTGGTTAGGTTCAAACGCTTCGGCTTCTAACACCGTTCCGTTTTCTAACTTCATCGCTTCCAGTTTAACCTGCAAACCTAATAAAGTTTTGATCTCGTTTAAAATTTTTGTTTTACTCATTTATACGTATTTTATTATTAAACAAATTTTTTAACAGTTTGTTATATTTTCAAATTAGTCGTAAAAAAAGGTGCTAATTAATAACACCTTTTTTTTATTCTTCTTTTGAAATTTTTCCTATCCCTTGCCTCCAATATTCTGGATATGGACAATCTTTTTCTTTGCACTCCTGTACATAAGTACCTAAACATCTACAATAAATCGCCTTACTCATTTTCGTACTTTTCGATTATAGCTTGAATTTCTTCAAACATTTTATCCGCTAAAATATCTTCTTCGCTTATTTCTTCTTCACTCATTTCTTTTTTTTCTAATTGATCTGAAAAGAAACCCTCTATTGAAAAGCCTAAATATTTTCCACCTTTAACATCTTTCCAAACTTCATCATTATCAATTTTCATAGTAACAACCCAAGCTCCCTCAACCGCATTAAGACCGTATAGTTTAGACTTATCCATTTTGACATCTTCAACAATCCAGCTTTCAATGACGCTAACTCCTTTAACTTCGCTTTCGTGTTCTAAAGTAGCATTGTTATTTTTTAGCCTTTTAAGATACAACTCAGACGCTTTTTTAACTGTGTCTTTTGAGAATACTATATTAAACTCGTGTTCGCCTTGTCGTCTATAAATCTCTTTATCAGGTACTAATGCCAAACCGATAACAATTCTTTTTTCTTCATCGATTGTTTTAAATTCTACTTTGTGCTGATTTAATGCAACAAAATTTTCTTCTATTGCTGGAGATTCAACCAAAGAAATAGCTTCGATACCATCTTTTAGATTATCTTCATCTATAAATAATTCTATTGTTTCTAATGACATATTTGATTTTTATTATAAAACAAAATTAATTGCTTTTTGTTATTTATCCAATTGTTGCACCTGCTATAATGTTTCTGTCCATTGATTGTGCTGTTGTAATATCGTTAGATGATACATAAGCCTTTATTGGTTGTTGCGTTTGACTTCCTATCGCTCCTGCTAATTGATTAACACCACTCGAGCCTACAACATTAAAAGACGGTGCTTGTGCTTGTTGTGGCTCTGCTCTTGGTGTTGAGACACTTGTAGAAAAACTATTACCTCCTGCGTTTTTTGTATCTGTTTTTAATATGTTTTTAACGCTTTTAAAACCTATTGCAGCTGTTGTTGCTACATTGGCTAACTTCAGTGCAAATCCGAAAGGAGTAACTGTTTTAGTTGCTAATTCAGCAGTAATACCTTGATATGTATTTATTAAAGATGCTGCGACTGCGGCTGCTTTACCAGCTTTAGAACTTTCACCAAACGCTTTACTAATATTTCCGAGAGTACTTGTAACCATCGCTAATTTAGTATTTTCAATATCTTTATCTCTTGTTATATTTGTTTGTCTTGACTGTTCTGTAAATTTATCTAAAGCAATTTGAGCATCTACTTTAGCTTGTGTTCCCTCATTTGCATTATCAATTATTGCTTGTAATCTTGCAGATTCTCGCTCTTGTTCTAAAGCGTCTATCTCTTTATTAGCTTCTAAATTTTGAAGTCTATTTTCTATTTGTTCGGCATTAAAACGTTTCTTTTCAATAGATAAAGTACTTTCACTTTCTAATTTACTATTTGTTAATTCTGTTTCTTCTTTTATTAAAGCAATTCTATTTATATCTTGCTCACTTAAAAATCCTTCTATTTGTGCCTTAATACCTAACTCATTATTTTGAGCAGCTAATAATGCTGTATAATTTTCTGTGCTTTGATTCTTATTATAGTCAGCTTGAGCCGCAGCAGTTTGCAACTTAGCCTGTTTTGTCATATCAATATCTTGCTGCTTTAATATTCTTAAAAGTTCTTCATTTGCTTTTTTTCTTACATCAATACTTTTTAAGTCGTTATCTCTTATTTGTCTTTGTTGCTCTGCTAATCTATCATTTTTTTCAACTAAACCCGCTTGTATTTCAACCGCTATTGCTGCTTCATTTCTTAATCTAACAATATTCTTTGCACTTTCATAAGCACCTTTAACACTAATTTTATTTACTTCTTCTATCGCTTTAGTTGTAAATTCCGTTACCTCACCAACCGCTTCAACTATATTTTTACCAATATCTTTACCAGCCTCAACTGCTGCTTCACCCGTTGCATAAAGTGCCATCTTAGTTTCTATAATACCAGCGTTTAACTCTGTTATTTTCGCTTTATCATTACCACCAAAGAAAGATTTTTCCCATACTAACTGAGCCTCTTGTATTCCTAATTTAATACCATAGAAACCTAATTTTAATGGTGTTATAGCGATAGTAAGTATTCCGCTTAAAACTTTACCTAAAGCATCAAAACCGCCAGTAGATTTGCTTACTGCTTCATAAACCGTTACAATAGTATTTGCAAATTCATTAAACACTAAAGATATTGTTTCTGTTACTGCTGAAAGAGCATTTGCAACCTTTTGATTTGATGTAAATATTTCTTTTAATTGAGAAAATAAACCGATTATAATACCAATACCAGCAGCCTTCATAGCAGTACCAATACCTCTTACGGATTTACTTATACCCTCAACACCTTTTGCTGATTTCTTTGACGCTTTACCAATGTCCTCAACTCCTTTAGATACTTTCTCACCTACTTCTTCACCAGCAACAACGGTCTTTCTTACCTCCTCATAAAGTTTTTTAATATCATTAACTGCTTCGCCAATTTTGGCTTCTATTTCAATTATCTCTTTTCTCATTGTAAACTCTTTTAATTGATTTAACACCTTCTACCAAAGTAAGAGGTAATTTATATTTTCCTTTTGCTATTTCTATCGTTTCAGAAATGCCATAAAAGTCATCTAATCTTAATAATTTCAATACTATCATAAATCTGTTATTAATTCTAATTCACTCTTTCCACTTTGTAAGTCCGTTGTTATGCTATTAATTTTATACTTCTTATTATTTATAATGAATCTATCATTTAATTTATATTTTAACAATATCGACAAAGGTAAATAAGCAGTACATTTAAAAATTCTCGCTCTGATATTATACAATGATGTGATGTAATTTTTATAGTAATTTTCAAATAATGAATTAGTATTTAAAGTACCTGTGTACTCATCAATTTCAGAACCGAAGTTAATAGTCTGTGTACCTGCTGCATTGACATTACAAGGCGCATTATAAGTCGATATTAATGTGCTATCACTCCATTTTATCTGCGTTGTAGCACAGCTAAGATTTTGATTTATAAATAATAATGGGTTTCCTATCGTTGGTTTTTGAGAACTATCAACAAACCAAAGCCATTGCAACTGCGTTAGAGTTAAATCTGTTTGGTTTAATTGTCTTTCGTATTGTGCTTTTTCAAACGATACATTAATTTCATATTTACCTCCATCAAAATCATCATCGCCTTTATAATTCAAATTACCAAATTCAAAATTAGAAATTTCATTTCCTTTTAAAGTCAAAAATGTTTTAGGCTCTGAAAATTTAAAATCAATTTCTTTGTATTGCAAAGCTCTATCTATATCTGAATTTTCAACATCAATATATTTTGTGATATCTCTTTCTATCCCAGTACTATAAAAATTATCAAGCGTTTTTACAACAACAACGCCATCTTCAAGGTATGCGGTTAGATTAAACATTTTCCAAAGGCTGTTTAGAAAATCAATAATTTTCATTTTAGGCATTTGATCGGAAACTATTAAATTACCGACCATCGTTTCATTTGCATTTGGACTTGTGTATTGTGATAATAAAGAAGGTGAAACTGTGTAATCTCTCAATGTCAAATCAGTTTGCACCTGCGTAATTCCTCCGCTTGTTTCAATTTTATAATACAAATCCCAATTACGAACATCTGAACTCGTTACACTTGCAGTTAATACTTGTACTCCGCTTACATTCATATAGCTTCCAATGGTATCTCCTGATGTACGGTCTATAATGTACATATCATAATTCCCCGTACCTGTCGGAGTAACTGTCCAAATTGAAGTAAATAATTTATTGTCAAATGTTACAATAGGTCTTAAATCTCCGTCACCTCCAGCTGTGTAAATCCAATCGTATAAATCTAATATTAATGTTTGTGTTTGACTTCCTGATGTTACGATACCTTTTTCTCTATGTAACCACAAATAAGTTTCTAAAAATTCCGCAGAATTAAAGAAATCAGCACTAAAAGTAATTCCATATTTTACTTCTATGGCATCAATTATTTTCGCACAAAGTAAAGCTGGTTTCAAATCTGTATAAGCTATGCCTGATGTATCTGCTATATTATGAAATCCAGTAGTATCATAGATAAATTGATTTGTATGAGAGATAAAAGGGTATCTAATGGCATTACTTAATAGACCTGTTTCAAACCCAGTCTTAACAGTAGCACTATTATAAGCGTGATTGTATGCCGATAAATTCAAAGTGCTTAACTCATCGCTTCCTAATAAATCTGTCAGCGTTACAGTATCGCCAAAGAAAACAACTTTATAACTATCAACTACATTATCTTTTAAAGAAACACTATTTAATCGTATTTTACCTTTTCTAAAATCAAAACCGTTTAATTTAATTAAAGCATCTACTTTAAATCTCGCATCAAAACCGTTTATAATATCATAATTATAATAATGTTTGAATATTTTATTATTTGTTTTTGACGCTGGAAGATTGAACTGTTTAGTAAAATCGGTAAATATCTTACTAATATCTCTAACGTTTTGAATCGTTTGAGTTAATGATATACTTTCGTCTTGAAATAATTCAACCCTTTCACCGTTTATGTATAATTGTACCTCTTGCATTATCTAACATTGTTTATTTTATCAAAAGCAAATTCTAAATTAACAGTATAATTAATTAACCCATCATTAACACTTGTTTTAAAATTAAAAGATGAATCTGTAATATTTACTGGAAGTGTTTGTCCGTCTGTTTCTATCCATACCTGCTCACTTAATAATAATTGTTTAAATACTTCATTATGACTTTCTGGATAAAATCCACTATTCAAAATTAATGTTTCAACACCTTGTTTATTTAATATTTTCTTTTGATGATCTGAAATTGAAAAACCACCGTCAGAAATAGTACTTCTTTTAAAATCATTTTTAGAAGTTTGTAATGATAATTTATTGGCTTTAAAAAACCATAAATCCTGCAACACTCCAAATTTATTAACAAACGCTAATTTTTTAGGTGTATATTTTTGTTCTTGAATTATTTTTAAATTAACTGTTTGAGTACTTGCATCTGAGTAAGTAATTAGCATACTATCTATATCTAAACCATCCGAAAATATAAAGTAATTTGAATCTTCAAATAAATAATTTTCTCCGCTTTCAAATAAAAAATGACTTGTACTAACGCAATCTGTTGCAACAGTGTAAAAGATATACCTTACAACATCATCGCTTAATGTTGTAGGTGTAAATGTTTGAGTATATAAAATAACACCGTCTTTTATTAAATCTACTTTAGTTAATAAATCCTGTTGAATTGGAACATAAAAATAATTTCCATCTAAAACATATAAATCCGTATTAGATTGTAATAATTTATTTGTCAATTGCGGATTGTTTCCATCTTCAAAATTACCATAACCATCAAAAGCGGTTAATTCAACAATTGGTAAAGGAGTTTCAGCAATTAAATTAACATACTGCGTAATCTGATAATCAACAAAAACAACTTGAGAAGTGTACGAACCAGCAAAAGCAACATCTAAATAATCTCTTACTAATTGACTAATCTCAAAAGTAACTTTATTATTGTAAGCTGTTGAATGTAAACTGTAAGTAATAGCTCCTCTGCTTGTTTGTGTTCCCGTATAAATATACAAATCAATTGTAGCACTTGTTAAATTTGCTTTCGTTGTATTTATATGATATGGGCTTCTTGTGTTTATTTTCATTGTTAATTATTTTTTATATTGTCATTTCTTGGTGCAAGTTTTGCTAATAACTTTTTACTAATTGCAAAATCTAAATATTTATAGATAAATAATTTCATTAACTTAATGTTATTTTAATTTGCATATATCTATTT
>ENA-UOYD01000249-UOYD01000249.1-marine-metagenome-genome-assembly--contig:-NODE-249-length-13003-cov-4.606916_pt1 | contig 13003 bp, 11 predicted proteins | sample MGYA00238169_ERZ767097 | MGnify/ENA primary metagenome ERZ767097 (study PRJEB28937, sample SAMN06267346) | marine metagenome | isolation source: Columbia River Estuary | place: USA:Columbia River Estuary... | reverse complement strand
ATACACGGCTGGCCTCCTCGACGCGGCGGTCAACACTGGCTACGGCGGCGGGGCTCACGGAACAGACTTTTACGGTCAGTATCGGCCTGACACAGGCAATTACTCGGAGGCCACGACGTGGTCTCTGGACACATGGGGCCAGTATCTGGTCGCGTGCGCGCCTACTGACGGCAAGATCTACGAGTGGCAGCTTGACCCTATGGTGCCTGCTGCTGTCGTGGCCAATGCTCCCGTGGATAACCTTGGCTTGGTGGTGACGGAAAACCGCTTCCTGTTTGCTCTCGGCGCTGGCGGTGACCCACGAAAGGTGGCGTGGTCAGACTTTGAAGATAACACGATTTGGACGGCATCCAGCACAAACCAAGCCGGTGACACGATCTTGCAGTCGGCCGGGCAGATCGTGGCGGGGGTCCGCACCGAGGGCCAGACGCTCATCCTGACGGACCAGGACGCGCACCGCGCAGTCTACGTCGGCGCGCCGTTTGTGTTCCAGTTTGACCGCGTGGGATCGTCCTGCGGCCTGGTCGCCCGCAAGGCGTTGTCGGACACCCCTCGCGGCGTGATGTGGATGGGCCAGCGCGGCTTCTTCGCATACGATGGATCGAGCGTGTCCGAGATACCTTGCGCGGTGCATGACCTTGTCTTTAATGACATCAACCCGGCGCAGATCAGCAAGTGCTGGGCCGTGACCAATGGCCAGAACGGCGAGATCTGGTGGTTCTACCCGTCATCCACGAGCGATGACTGCGACAGCTACGTGGCGCTCGATTACATCGAGAACCACTGGCTGATCGGCAAGCTGTCGCGCAGCGCAGGGGTTGATCGTGGCGTCTTCCGCGCACCGATCTGGGCCAGCGCCGGTGGCCGCATCTACAATCACGAGACGGGCTTCAACTACGACGGCCTGCCAGTTTACGCCGAGACGGGTCCATTCCGCATTGGCGCCGGCGACAATTTGGCAGTCATCACGAAAATGATCCCGGACGAGCTAAATCTTGGCGACGTTACGATGACGCTGAAGACGCGCCTATACCCGAATGCCGACGAGGCATCGCACGGCCCATACACGCTGACCGACCCGACGTCCGTGCGCGTGCAGGGGCGTCAGGTTAGGATGCGCTTGGACGCCAACACGCAGACGTCGTGGCGCGTCGGCAAGTTCAGGTTTGACGTGACGCAGGGGGGCGGCAGATGAGTGCCGTAACGCCGCCACCCGTTGGCCCTGATTGGCGCGTCTGGGCGCGTCAGCTTTCGGCGCAGCTTGCGCGTAACGTAAGCCGCCTGATTTACCGATCAAGTGGCGACAGCGCGGCGGACGATGGCATCATCATGTGGGACAGCGCCAACGGTTACCCGGTGGTATCGTATAACGGCGTGTGGAAGCCCCTAGCATATGGACAAGGCATGGAAAATTTAGACGCATTCGGACGCCTACGGGTGTCCAATCCAGAAACGGTTTTCGACAGCCAAATGCAGTACGACACGCAGCCGCTGTTGTGGGTCGAAAAGCTGGTCGGCGCGGGAACAGTCACGCATCTGCCAGATGAAAGCGCAGCCGATCTGACGGTGCCTGTGACCAGCGGGGCGAGCGTGATCCGCCAGACGCGAGAATTCTTTCGCTACCAGCCCGGCAAGTCGCAGCAGATTTTCTGCACTGGCGTCTTAGGCACAGCCCAAACCAACACGAATAAGCTGATTGGCTACGGCGAGACAAAGAACGGCGTTTTCTTTGGTCAGGACGGCGGCGGCACTTATGTTTTGCTGCGCTCGAACAGCACTGGCTCTATCAGCGACGCTCGCAAGGTGTATCAGGCCGATTTCAACAAGGATACGCTGGATGGCACTGGACCGTCAGGCGTTACAGCCGACTGGTCCAAGACCCACATTTTCACGATTGATTTGGAATGGCTGGGCGTTGGTCAGGTTCGCATGGGCATCGTGATCGAGGGTCAATTGATCACCGTTCACACTTTTACCAATGCCAACACCGAAACCACCACTTACATGACCACGGCCAACCTGCCTGTGCGTTATGAAATCACGAACACGGGCACAGCCGCAGCACCATCGACGCTCAAGCAAATCTGCTCACAGGTCACGACCGAGGGCGGCTCGGACAACCTGCAAGCATTCCCGTTCAGCCGTGGCGCGAACAACGTCGCAATCCCCAACGGCGCGGCCAATGCGCAGATGCTATTTGCGCAGCGCCACAAGCTGACGTTCAACGGGATTGAAAACCGTGGGCATTTCAGCCCGCTGCGGTACGAGGTCAACGCGACGGGCGGCACGGTTTACAGCGAAGTGCATTACATCCCGATTTTGGACGGCACCGAGACTTGGACAAGCGATGGCCCTTATTCGATTATGGAGAGCTCGCAGGACGTGGGGCAAGGCTTCACGAATGGCTTTGTGATTGAGTCGGCGGCAGCGCCGTCAGGCAGCGGGCGGGCGACAGGCACAACCGAAAGCCGTGGCCTGTCCAATCGCCTGCCTTATGGATTGGACATCGACGGCGCAAATGCGGTGGTGATCGGGGTGACGTTTTACGCCCTGACCAACAACGTGACAGCGGATGTCAGTTTCCACTGGGAAGAGGTGCGATGAATGCAGCCGAAGAGACCCTCGCGGGCCACAAGATCGACACGCGATTGGTCCCAACCGACATGATCGACCAGCACTGGCCGACGTTCGGCCCCATGATCGAAAAGGCGCAGAAGCGCATGTCGGATCGGTGCGGGATGGATGACATCTTGGGCTGGCTCAACGACGGAACCTCTCGGCTTTGGGGCATCTACGTCGATGGCAAGCCGCTGGCCGCGATGACAACTTCCGACCAGAATTACCCCCGCAAGCGCGTCATGGTCATTGAGATGATCGGCGGCGAGCGGGCCGACCTGTGGACGGGAGATGCGCTGGCCGAGCTGGCTAGGGTGTCTCGCCTCGCAGGATATGACGCGATAGAAACACACGCACGCGCAGGGTGGTCAAAACTTGCCAAAAGGTATATGTTTACCCCAAAGCACGTCGCATATGAAATGGAGCTTTAGTCTTGGGACAAAGTAAAACCACCAACGCAAGCACGCCGACGGGTCCGGGTGTTGAATACTTCGCCAACACAGTTAACCCAGCGGCAACAAACGTGGCCAACGGCTCATTCGAGGGCTACGGCGGCAAATACGCCCCAGGCTTGAGCGACTACAGCACGCAAGCCGCTGGCATGTATGGCCAAGCTGGCGCGGCAGGCAATTACACTCCCGCAGATTGGAATGCCCTCACGCAGCAGAATATGTCGGCCTACACGCAGAACGTCATGGACCCCACGCTGGCCCTGATGGATCGCGAGCGTCAGAAGCAGATGGTTGGCGAGCAAGCCAACGTCATCGGTTCGGGCGCATTCGACAGCAGCCGACGCGGCGTCTACGAGGGCGAGAGTTCGGCGGCATACGGCTTGGGCCGTGACAAGATGATCGCCGACTTGAACCGCCAAGGCTACAACGAGGCGCAGGCGGCCACGATGAACCAGTTCGGTGCGCAGCAAGGCGCACTGGCGCAAGGTGCGGCTGGCATGGCTGGCATTGGCGGCATGGATCAGAATTTGCAGATGGCGCAACTCGCGGGCCAGTACGGCGACTTTATGCGGCAATACGAAGACCCGTTCAAGCGCCTGGGCGCTCTGACAGGTGCGTCGGCTGCGGCTCCAGTTGGGTCAACGAATACAGAGACGTACAAGCCGGGTGTCTGGGACTACATGACAGCCATTGGCTCGATGGTGTCTTAAATGGCAGCGATGTCAAATATGTCGCCACAGGCTCTTGCGGCTTGGGAGCAGCTAAGCGCGACGTGGGGCAAGCCGCTGACTGTCAATAGCGCCTACCGCGACCCAGCACAGAATGCGGCTGCTGGCGGGGCAAAACGCTCTCAGCACATGCACGGCAACGCATTTGAAGTATCGACTGCGGGGCTGTCCCCAGCGGATCGTGCGGCGCTTGTGCAGGCGGCAAATTCCGCTGGGTTCACAGGATATGGCGGCTACAATAACGCGCTACACCTTGACGTCGGCCCCCGCCGCACTTGGGGCGCAGATTACACAGGCGCGACGACGCCAGACTGGCTCACGTCGGCGTTGGGTGGCAATGCGCCAGCCATGCAGGGCAGAACAAGCACACGAGGATCACAGCCAATGACGCCGACACAGCAAGCCCCGAAGGGCATACTTGAGATGATGGGCGTGCAGAAGCGCGACCCGTCGGCGCAGGATCAGACGGCGCTGCCATTCTACCAGCGCGACCAATTCAGGAACACGATGGGCAACATCGCAATGGCAGCCAACACGCTGCGGCAGCGCCCAGACGAGGGGCTGTCAGGTCGCATCCAAGCGAGCCGCCAGCATCGCGCAGATTCGCAGTCGCGCAATAAGACAGTTGAATATCTACGTGCCAATGGTCGCGAGGATTTGGCCAGCATGGTTGAACAGGGCATGATCAGCGGCCAAGATGCCGCGAGTCAGTTGTTTGCGAAGCCAGCGGTTGGCGAAATCCGTGAAGTAAACGGCCAGCTTGTGCGGGTAATGCCAGACAATACCGTCGTTGAGCTTACGGGCGGGGGCGACCCGTCGCGCCTTAATGCGGACCAGTTGTCCCAGTTAAACGCGCTGCGCGACGATGCCACCACGGCTGCTGGCGACTACTCTATGATGAGCGACGCATGGAGCAATGTTCAAACATTTTACACAAACCCCGGCGCGGTTAGCGACAAGGCTCTCGTTGTGGCATTCGCCAAGATACTTGACCCCGGATCAGTCGTTCGCGAGGGAGAGGCCGCCGCCATTGCCAACGCAGGTAGTCTGTCTAGCGGAATGATCAGCCAGTTGCAGAATGCTCTGGCTGGGACTGGAGTTCTGCCGCAGCAGGTCCGTGACGAGATCGCATCTCTTTCCCGTGACATGTACGCAAACAAGGAGCCTATAACTAGGGCGCGGATTGAGCTTCTTCAAGAAACGGCTCGCCGTGGAAGTCTCCCGCCAGAGCTTGTTTGGAGCGGGACGTTCCTCGCCCCCGAATTGCCTCCGCGCCCAGCAGGCGCATACATGCCGCCAACGCCCGATGGCGTTGATCCCGATGTTTTTGCTGCGGCTTGGGCTGCAATGACTAAAGAGGCTCAACGCGAATATTTGGAAGGCAACTAATCAAATGGCAGAGATGACCCCAGACCAAAAGAGACTATTTGAAGCGGCGCTTGAGAGATCGCAGGCCAGTCAGGCAAAGGTGGACGCCACTCCAAAGCAGCGCGTCCGCACGATGGCTCAAGGTTTAACCCTCGGCACGGCTGACGAAATAGAAGCAAGGGCGAGATCAGTAACCACTGGCCGCCCATATGCGGAAGTCTTGGCCGAAATCCGAGGCCAGATAAAGTCGTACCAAGAGGCATACCCAAAAAGTTCGATGGGCTATGAGATCGGCGGGGCGGCTATCCCGACTGTTGCGGCGATGGTCGCGGCGCCGTTCACCGGCGGCGGGTCTACGGCTGCCGTCGCTCCGTCACTAGCCCGCATGGCTGGGATGGGCGCACTTGAGGGCGGCATATATGCGTTCGGCACAGGCGAAGGTGGCTTCGCAGAGCGCGCAGAGCGCGTCCCTGGCGGCGTTGCTGGTGGTGCAATCGGTGCCGCTGTGGGCGGCGTGGCGACACGGGCTATTGGTGGCGGCATAAAGGCTCTGAGCGACAGCGCAAGGCGGCTTGTTGGCCGTCGCGGGTCAAGTATTGTCGAAAATGAAATACAGCGGCTAGCCAAGCAGACAGGCAAGACTGCAGACGAGATTGCCGACGACATCATCAATGGCCGTATCCTGGCAGAGAACGCTACTATTCGCCAGGCCGTGCGCAGCCTAAAAACAAGCGGTGGAGATCCTACACGTATTTTGACCGAGGGGTTGGAAGCCCGCCCCACGAAGACCCGCACGGCCGCAATGGATGATTTGCGCACCTATCTGTCAGACGCTGGCGCACCAAGTTCGCTCCAGGCGCAGCGCCGTAGCGAAGACGTGGCAAGAGTTGCCGAGGGGTTGGCATACAAGCCGTTCGATGGGGTTCCAGCCCCAGACGACGTGGTCAACGCGTTGAAAGATACCCTGCGCCGGGTTCCATCCGCGTCAAAAGAAGTTGAAACTATATTACGCGCTCAGACGGGCCAAGCGCCGTTCTACAAAATCCTTGACGACGGCAGCGTTGAGTTTACGCGGCTGCCGACCATTGCAGAGGCCGAGCGAGTGCGTCGGGCAGTTGGTAATAGGGCTACGGCACTTTATCGTGAGAGCATGGGTGGCGCTGGTGAAGCTGTTGCGGATGTTGAGAAGGGGTTGCGAGGGTCGCTTGACGCTAGTGTGTCAGACCTTGCCACCGCTCGCGCACAGGCGGCGGCAGTGCGTCAGCAGCGCGACGTGTTCGACGCAGGGCAGAAGGCATTGGTCGGCGACGTCAATGAGCGGCTAATGGAGTTTAGCCGTCTATCAACGCCAGAAGACATTGAAGCATACCGCGCAGGGCTTATGGCTGCGCTGGAGGCTCGTTCGGCAACTGGGTCTCGACAGAGTATGATCCGCAACCTGCTCAACCCAGAGACGAAGGAAGGCCAGATCCTGCGCACTGTTTTCCCCCAGGACCAGCTTGACGACGTGCTTTATAAGCTGGAGACCGCCGCAGAGGCACAGGCCACGTCTAGCGCGGTTCTCGCGGGATCTGCGACTGACGCTGGCCGCATGGAGGCCGCCCGTAGGGGCGCGGGAGTTTCCGTTGGCGATATCACTGGCGTCCTGTCAGGCAACCCTGACTCGATTATCAAGTTGGCGTCTTCTATCTCTAGTAGGTTCGCACGCGACTTGACTGACGCAGAGCGTGGAAGAGTGGCTCAGATTTTAATCTCAGAGAATGCCGACCTTGTCAGAGCCGCGATAAAGGACGAAAGCAAAATGGCTGTTTTGCAGAGCTTGATCGAAACACTTGCAGCTCGTGCGACACAGGCATCGCGGCGGGCGTCAACGGTTGGCGCGTCATCCCCAAGTTCTGAGTTCTCTGGTGAAGCACTTCGCGGCCTTCTACCACGGGTTACGGATGCTCCGTATAACCCGCTGAGAATGACAATTGACAAGCCAGCAGGCCAGTAAGGATAACACATGAACCCCGAAGACATGATCGACGACGCAGACATCCTTGACCTGTTTGAAGACGCAGGCGAAGGCGAAGTCGAGGAAAAAGAGGAGGGCTTCAAGGCTCTCACCGAGGATCAGATTGAGTCCATCGCGTCGGCTGCAATCACCGACGCGACAGACTTTATCGAGTCAGAGCTGTCCGAGGGCCGCGTGAAGGCGCAACGGTACTTCGATGGGGAGACAGACCTCGGCTACGAGGACGGTAGAAGCAAGATTGTGGCGACGAAGGTGCGCGACACGATCCGCGCAGTGAAGCCGTCGCTGATGCGGGTGTTCCTGTCGTCGGGCCGACCAGTTGAGTATGTGCCGTCTGGCCCAGAGGACGTGCAGATGGCGGAGCAGGCGACGGCCTACGCCAACTACAAATTCAACGAGATGAACGGCTTCCGCATCCTGTCCGACGCATTCCACGACGCGCTGCTGAAGAAGGCTGGCATCGTGAAAGTGTTTTATGAGGATCGCGACACGTCGGAGATCCACACGTTCACTGGCTTGGACGACATGCAGTATTCTGCGGTCATCACCGACCCCAACGTCGAAGTGATCGAACACTCGATGGAGGCTGGCGTGACCGTCACCGACGGCATGGAAATGCCGCAGCCAACGACGCACGACGTCAAGCTGATCCGTCGGTCATCCGCTGGCGACATCCGCATGATGTCGATCCCGCCAGAAGACTTCTTCATTGACCGCAACGCACGCTCCATCGACGACTGCTACTGCGTCGGCCACGGCAGCGAGATGCGCGTCGGCGACCTAGTTGACATGGGCTTTGAGTATGACGACGTCGTTGACCTTGGCGGGCGTGACAGCTTGAACGAGGACGACGACGAGCGCCGGGGGTACACAGTTGACCCAGACGAAGACGAGAGCGCCATTGACCCGTCAATGAAGAGCGTGTGGGTGACGGAAGCCTACATGCGCGTTGACGCCGACGGCACTGGCTCTCCGACGCTCCACCGCATCATCATGGGCGGGACTGACTACAAGCTGCTGTCAGCCGAGCCATGCGACCAAATCCCGTTTGCCGTGTTCGAGTGTGACCCCGTTCCCCATTCGTTCTGGGGCATTTCGCTGGCCGACCTGCTTCTGGACGACCAAGACGCGGCGACGTCCATCATTCGCGGCGTCCTGGACAACGTAGCAATGACAAACACCCCCCGGATTGGCGTCGTAGAGGGTCAGGCTGATATGGACGATGTCCTCAACAATGAGGTCGGCGGCATCATTCGTATGCGCCAGCCGGGCGCAGTCGTCCCGTTTGCCGTCCCGTTCACCGCTGGCCAGACGCTTGGCGCGGCACAGTATTTTGACCAGATGATCGAGTCCAAGACGGGCGTCTCTCGTGCGTCAATGGGCTTGGCCCCTGACAGCCTACAGTCAACCACCAAAGCAGCCGTGCAAGCCACCGTGCAAGCCGCCGCAGGGCAGATTGAGGTGATGTCACGCAACTTTGCAGAGGGCGGCATGAGAACCATGTTCAAGCTGCTGCTCAAGCTGATCGTGAAGCACGCCGACGCGCCGCAGTTTATGCGCCTCAATGGCGAATTTACGTCAGTGGACCCACGGGCTTGGAACACGTCGATGGACCTGTCAGTCAATGTTGGCCTCGGCACTGGTCGCGAAGAAGAGAAGGCGGCAGCGTATCGCGAGGTTCTCGGCCTCCAGATGCAGGTTTACAACCAGTATGGCCCCGGCAACGGCGTCGTGTCTCTGGTGAACATCCGCAACACGGTGGCCGACATGATGGCCAGCGCAGGCATCCGCAACTCCGAGCGCTACTTCCAGCCGATCACGGCGGAGCGTGAGCAGGAGATGGCACAGCAAGCGGCGCAGCAGGCGCAGCAGCAGGGCCAGCAGGGGCCACAGGACGCGCAGGCGATGGCCTTCATGCAAGCCGAGCAGATCAAGGCGCAGACCAAGTCGCAGAGTGACGCAATGCGTATCCAGCTTGATGCCCAGAAGGCCATCATGGAGGACGACCGCAAGCGCGACGAGATGTACCAGGACATGATACTCAAGAACGCTGAGTTGCAAGGCAAGTTCGGAATGCAGGCCAACGAGCAGGCGATCCGAGCCGAGCAGGAGCGCCAGCGCATGATGCAGGGTGGCGCATGATGGAGCCATCGGTCAAAGCGGCACGCGCCCAGCAAATCTTGAATGATGAGGTTTTCACAGAAGCACTTTCTGTGTTAAAGAAGGATAGCATTGGGGTATTCCTATACCCCACGGCTACCGACGAAGAAATTATGGAAGCGCGCAAGGCAGTCTTGGCGCTATCGCTCGTGGAGCGGCAACTCCAGCGTTTTATTGACGATTGGAAACTGCTTGAGCGCAAACAGAAAGGATCGGCACCATGAACGACATGACCGACACCAGTTCTATCGACGCAGTCGCAGCATCTTTGATGGAGTCTCCAGAGGTTGAAGCCCCTGAAGATGAGATTGTAGAGGCCAGCGACGAAGATGAAGCCGACGAGCAATCGGAGGCTGACGACGATACGACGGAAGACAACGCCGACGACGTCGAAGATGACGAAGAAGACGACATCGGACAGGACGATGAGCCAGAGGAGCCAGAACAGGCACTGTTTACCGTAAAGGTTGACGGCAAGCCCAAGCAGGTCACCCTATCTGAGCTTCAACGTGGCTATTCGGGTCAGGCTTTTATCAACCAGAATTTGGAAACGCTCGCAAACGCCAAGAAGCAAATGCAGGAAGAGTATTCCCAAATTCAACAAGAGCGACAGTTTCTGACCGACTTCCGCCAGCGTGCGGAGAGCGGGCAGGTTCTCACAGAGCCAAAGCCGCCGTCGCGTGAGCTATTCCAGCAAGACCCCATCGGTTACATGGAAGCGAAGCTCGCGCACGAAGATGCGATGGCCGAATACCAGCAGCAGCAGCAGCAGATGACGGCGATAACTGAGCGGCAACGCGCAGATCAAAACCGTCAGCACCAAGCATATCTTCAGTCGCAAATGCAAATCTTGCAGGAGCGCGTCCCAGAATTTGCCGACCCCAAGACGGCGTCAAAGTATCGGGACAAAATGGTGCAGGCTGGCATGTCAGAGTATGGATTTAGCGCCGAAGAACTGACCAGCGAAGGCGATGCTCGCCGACTCTCTGTTCTGTCCGACGCGATTAAATTCCGTGAGCAACAGAAGGCTGCCGGGATCGCACGCCAGCGTGCCGAAACCGCTCGACCAGTTGTTAAACCCGGCGTCAGACGCCCCGCACAAGCCTCTGAGGCCAAGCGGGCAAAGGACGCTCAATCCCGAATGAAGAAAACCGGCAGCGTCGATGACGTTGCGAAGTTTCTTCTCAGTTAACAGGAGCCTATCATGGCCGTTACAGCAAATACCAACGAGACATATTCTGTCTCAACTCTCAAAGAAGACCTGCAAGAAGCACTGGTCTCGATCTCGCCAACTGAGACGCCATTCATGTCGTCCATCGGCACGAAGAAAATCTCCAACACCTACTTCGAGTGGGCGACTGTTGATCTCGCGGCGGCGGTTAGCACAAACCGCGTCATGGAGGGCGAAAACGCTCCAGGCAACGACGCACCAACCAACGCAGTGCGATTGGCCAACTACTCCCAGATCAGTGACAAGGTGGTTGAGGTCAGTGACACGAACGAAGCAGTCAACGGCGTTGGCGATGCACAGCGCATTGCAAAGCAAGTTGCGTACAAGCTCAAGGAGCTGAAGCGCGACATGGAAACCATGCTCGTGGGCGACAACAACGCCGCCGTTGCTGGGTCTTCTGGCACTGCACGCGAGACTGCGTCGCTCTCCGCATTCCTGACCACAAACGTGGATCGCGGCGCTACCGGCGCAAACGGCACACTCTCTGGCACGACATCGGGCTACCCTAACGCAGCAGCCACAGACGGCACGCTGCGTGCGCTGACTGAGGCAATGCTCCAGGGCGTGATCGCATCCTGCTGGGACGAAGGCGCAGAACCGACAATGGTTCTCTGTGGTTCCGGCGTGAAGCAGAAGATCAGCTCCACGTTCACTGGTTCGGCGACTAAGTTCAAGAATGTTGACGACAAGAAGGTCGTTGCCGCAGTTGACATTTACGTGTCCGACTTCGGCGAGCTTCAGATCGTGCCGTCTCGTTTTGTACGTTCGCGTGACGTGTTTGTTCTCGACCCGTCGCAGGCTCGCGTGGCCTACCTGTCCAACACAAAGCAGAAGCCATTGGCTCGCACAGGCCACTCTGAGCGCCGCCTGATCTCTGCCGAGTATGGCCTCCAGGTTGACACTGAGAAGGCCCACGGCGTCATCGCAGACATCGACCCTGCGCTGTAAGACTACACTAACAGGGGGGTCACATCGTGACCTCCCTACCCCTTAACGACGACAGGATATTTCCCATGAAGATTAAATTGATTGATAGCCGTGGCATCTGGCTCGACGGCAAGCAGCAAGCATCTGGCTACGAGGCCACAGTGGCCGACGTCACTGGCAAGGCGCTGATCGCATCTGGCTTTGCCGTTGAGTTGATCGAAGTGAAGGCTGAGAGCAAGAAGCCAAAGGCGAAGTTTGATGCTGAATGATGTCTCTGAGAAATACACATTCGACAGCGACGGCACCATGCGCGTCACCCGGTCACAGGACGTCCAGCGCCTGATCGATCAGAATAAGCACGAAGCCGACGCCGCTCCGTCAATGTTCGGCCAAGCCGCCGTCCGCAAGATCGGCAGCATCCCGTTCGTCATCGCCGAGGCCTGGTCGCGTGAATGCGGCGCCGGCATTGGCACGAAAGAGTTTGCCGTGTATTGTAAGCGCAAGTTAATGGACGGCGACTTTGCCGCATTTCGCATTAAAGAGGTCTAAAAATGGCTGACGAACTGAACATCCCAACGCACCGCTGGTATCAGCGACAGAATAATGTCCAGTTCGCTAAGCAGGACATGGCCAAGCAATGGATATACGCCAGCGGCATCTCGCGCTTACTCAGCAGCACGGCGATCTACGCAGTCAATGGCTTCACGCCTGATCTGGTCCTGGACTTCGTTGCGGATGATTATTTCGTTGACGGCACAGCCACCACATTCGACGATGCCATGACTTACACAGGTGCGTCCAACGGCACGATGACGGACAGCGACGGGCTGTTGAAGTGGAAGCCTCATAACTTGCTGCTTAACTCTGCTACCATGTCAACGCAGAACATCACATCGCTTGCGGTGCAGTACACTCTGGCCTTTACTGGCACAGGCACGGTCACTCTTTCTGGCACGTCAACTGCTGGACCACTTGTCGGCACTGCCGCGACAGCGCCTTCAATGCCACTTGCTGATGCACTTGACCAGGCGGGGATCATCGCCGATGACGCTTTACTTCGCAGCCTTGGTTTGAAACCGGGTGATCGCGCCCGCCTTGGCAATCTTGATGTTGAGGTCCGCGCAGCGCTGACCAGCGAGCCTGACCGGTCGATCAGCTTTGTAAGTTTTGGCCCGCGCGTGCTCATCAGCATGGAGGCGTTCGCCGCAACCGGCCTCGCCCAACCCGGCAGTCTCATTCGCTATCGCTACAGAGTGGCGTTGCCGGACAGCGCCGACACCGAGTCGATCAAGTCGGCCGCCAAGGATGCCGGCATCGAACTCAAGTTTTCGACCGTGCTTCGTTCGCTCATGCGACAAGATCCAGATGTAATCTTAATCGGAGAGATCAGAGATCAGGAAACCGCAAAAATTGCCACCGAAGCTGCGCTCACCGGGCACATTGTTTTTGCCACACTTCACACCAACAATGCGGCTACTTGTTTGCCGCGTTTACTTGATATGGG
>ENA-UOYD01000247-UOYD01000247.1-marine-metagenome-genome-assembly--contig:-NODE-247-length-13073-cov-3.516467_pt1 | contig 13073 bp, 10 predicted proteins | sample MGYA00238169_ERZ767097 | MGnify/ENA primary metagenome ERZ767097 (study PRJEB28937, sample SAMN06267346) | marine metagenome | isolation source: Columbia River Estuary | place: USA:Columbia River Estuary... | reverse complement strand
CAATGAGAACATTAGGCGAAACCAGACTTTGGTACGCCTCCTTTTTACCATTAATTGGTTTTGTAACCTATATTCGTTGGAAATATAAATGGTTTTTAGCCTATAGTATTGCAATGGCAAGTATGTTTTTAGCCATCAATTATTTAAATCCTGAAACTTATTCAAAAACCCTAATGCCTGCTTTACAAAGCCCTTGGTTTATTCCACATGTATTGGTGTATCTATTTAGTTATGCTGTATTGGCTGCTTCAAGTATAGTTGCTATAAAAGGTTGGTATGATAGTTACAAAGGAAATTTAAATTTAGAGACTTTAAAACTGGCCGATAACTTAGTGTATATAGGCTTTGCATTTTTAACTTTAGGCTTGCTGTTTGGAGCGCTTTGGGCAAAAGAAGCCTGGGGACATTACTGGACCTGGGATCCAAAAGAAATATGGGCATTTTTAACATGGATGGGGTATTTAATATACATTCATTACCGTTATTTTCACAGTCAAAAAACAACACAGGCGCTCACTATTTTAGCCTTGGCTTTTGTAGTTTTATTGGTGTGTTGGTTTGGTGTAAATTATTTGCCGGTAGCCAATACCAGCGTGCACACCTATACACAATATTAACTAGTCGTTATCCCAACCAATTGTAGTTTGAAACACATAATTTCCTTTTGGAGAGCCTGTTACCGATTGATTATCTAAATTATAAGTTAAATTTGCGTTTAAATAAAAACGGGAAGTAATGTCATACTTCAAATTAAACTTACAATCAAATCGCACCCTTCCTTTTTCAGTTAAACTTGGTGATAAAATGGCAGAAGTAAGAATGCTAAAATCACCTATATCATATTTATTTAATTCAGCCGCAAAATAGGATTCTAAACTGTTTCTACTGTCATCTGTATTTTCATACCTTTCAATATTATAAGCTAACCCTGATCCTATTCCAAAATAAAGACGGTTATTTTTTTTAAAAAAATAACCAATGCCTAAACTAGATGTTGTTCGTAATCTTAATTGTTGAGCACTATTCGATAATAAATCAATTCCGCTTGAGAGATACCAATCTTTTTTCGAAAAACGATGCACATTTAGATTCATCTCATACCTACTAATACCATCAGTGTTATCTTGGCTGCTATAAACCAAATTAAATGAATTCAAAAAATTCCATTTAAAGTCTTTATATTCAATTTTTGAATTTAAGGATAGCTGTTTAAAATTATTTTCTTTTGTGAGTGAAAAACCAGTAGCAAATGCTAAATCTATTTGTTTTGAAAAGGTTTCTTTTGTAAACGGATCTAATGAAGTTACATTGTTTAAAATTGTTGTAACAGTTTTACCATTATTATTTAAAATAACGTTTTCCTTATTATTAAAGTCTGTATTTATAGTGCTTTTAAATCGTGTTAAATCAGACAAGATTAAGATAAAGTCCCTTTTGCTATAAATTTCATTTACTTTTCCCCACTTAATTTTAAAATCACTATCACTATAAGAAGTTTCAAAAACAAGTATACTGTGCTCCATACTTATAATTTCTCCAATTAAAACCTGGTTATTTACCAGTATTATGGAATCTTTTTGACTAAAAACAATGGTGTTGAACAATAAAAAACAGCTTACTGAAATTAATTTTCTCAACATGACTTTTTAGTTTATAAATTGAAGCAGTTAAAATACGATTTTTATTAAATATTAATAACCTATTTTTTCGCGAACTCTATGTAGTACTTTATTAGCTATAATTTTAGCCTTTTCGGCCCCAATAGTTAATGCTTTGTCAATTTCTTCAAAGTTGTTCATATAGTAATTATAGCGTTCTCTTTCCATAGCAAATTTCGTAATTAACAACTCATAAAATGCCTGTTTTGCTGTTCCATAGCCATAATTTCCACCTTCATAATTCGCTCTCATTTCATTAACTTGCGCTGAAGAAGCCAGTAATTTATACAAAGCAAAAAGGTTGCAAGTATCAGGATTTTTAGGATCTTCAAGAGGTGTAGAATCCGTTTGAATTTTCATAATTTGTTTTCGCAATTGTTTATCGGGCAAAAACAAATTGATAATATTCCCGGTAGATTTACTCATTTTTCCACCATCAGTTCCGGGCACCCACATAGTCCCTTCTTGAATTTTCGCATCTGGCGGTACCAAGGTATCTCCCATCTGGTGATTAAATCTATTGGCAACATCACGGGTTATTTCTAAATGTTGTAATTGATCTTTACCAACAGGCACAATTTCTGCATCATATAATAAAATATCGGCAGCCATCAACATTGGATATGCAAATAAACCCGCATTTACATCTTCTAATCTATCCGCTTTATCTTTAAAACTGTGCGCCAAAGTCAACCTTTGATATGGGAAGAAACAACTTAAATACCAAGAAAGTTCAGTCACTTGAGGAATATCGCTTTGGCGGTAAAAAACAGTTTTATTAACATCTAATCCAAATGCAAGCCAAGTAGCGGCCGTACTATACGTGTTTTCTCTTAACTCTTTGCCATCTTTAATTTGCGTTAAAGAATGCATATCCGCAATAAATAAAAACGACTCGTTTTTAGGATCGTTTGCCATTTTAATAGCTGGAATAATCGCACCTAATAGGTTACCTAAGTGTGGGGTTCCTGTACTTTGAACTCCCGTTAAAATTCTCGACATTGTTCTAAATTTAAGGTGCAAAAATACATATTTAAAAAAGAAAATTAGAATAGAATTTAAATATGTATTTTTGATACTTATAAAACAAGTATTCAAGAATTTGATTTTTAAAAGAAGGCTTAACAACAAACAGCATATGTTACAACTAAATAATAAAATGTAAACATATGAAAATATTAAAATTTATTTTTTATGTTTTTTGGCGTTGCTGGTTTTATGGCTGGGTATTGTTTAGCATAATTCCAATTTTTCCCGTTTTGTTAGTTGTTACATCTACTGAAAAATTATATCCAGCGTTTTTTAAAATTGCCCAAGCTTGGGCAAATACCATTTTATTTGTTATGGGTTTTAAAATAGATTTGGTTGAAGAAGAAGTTGTTGACAATACCAAAAGTTACATGTTTTGTCCAAACCATACTTCTATGATTGATATTATGGTTATGCTTTCAGTTGCGAAGAATCCCTTTGTTTTTGTTGGAAAGAAAGAATTGACTAAGATCCCTATTTTTGGTTTTTTTTACAAAAGAACTTGCATAATTGTTGATAGAAGTGATTCAAAAAGCAGGTTAGCCGTTTTTGATGAAGCTAGAAGAAGGTTGTGTGATGGTTTAGATGTTTGTATTTTTCCTGAAGGATTGGTGCCCGATGATGAAAGTATTGTTTTATCAGAATTTAAAAATGGTGCCTTTAAATTGGCAATTGAACACCAAATACCAATTGTACCTATGACATTTTACGATTGTAAAAAACTATTTTCATATACGTTTTTTAGCGGTGGTCCAGGAGTATTGCGTGTGAAAATTCATCATTTTATTAAAACTGAGGGCCTCACATTAAAAAATAGTGCACCCTTAAAAAAACAAACCTTTGATTTAATTTATAATGAACTTGTTTTGGATATGAATACCCGAAACAAATAATATAAAATGAAATGAAATTTAAAAGAGTCACCTATTACGACCCAAAAGAAGAAAAACTAAATGTTATTTCACACGGACTTGGATTGGTTCTAAGTATTATAGCTTTAATAGTGTTAGTAGTTTATTCGAGTAAATACGGTAGCAATTGGCACATTATTAGTTTTAGCATTTATGGTGCTAGTTTGATTTTATTGTACTCCGCATCAACCTTTTATCATTATGTTCAAAACCCAAAATGGCGACAAAAATTAAATGTTTTTGACCACGCTGCGATTTATGTTTTAATAGCTGGAACCTACACACCTTTTACATTGATAGTTTTAAAGGGGTGGGTTGGCTGGACTATTTTTGGCACTTCCTGGGGGTTGGCCATTTTTGGTATTATTTTTAAATTATTTTTCACTGGTAAATATGATAAAATATCAACCATAGCCTATGTTTTAATGGGCTGGCTTATTGTTTTTGCCATAAAACCATTGATCAATAATTTCCCTCTTGAAGGCTTACTTTGGCTATTGGCAGGGGGGGTGTTTTACACTATTGGGGCAATTTTATACAGCATAAAAAGCATAAAATACAACCATGCCATTTTTCATATTTTTGTGTTGTTAGGTAGTTTTTCACATTTTATGGCTGTGTTTTTTTATGTGCTACCAATTGAAAAAAATTAATCCTAATTTTGATCACTTTAAATTTGAAATTTATCAAAAAAATCAAATTAAAACTAACTTTTGAACATCAAATCAAATTTTGTATATTGCAAAGAAAATAATCTAACATCGACCCACTAACTATGCTACGAATTTTATTAGTAGATGATGAAAATGATGCTTTAGAAGCGCTAGAATGGAAATTAAATAACTACATTGATAATGTGGAAGTTACGACATGTAATTCTCCAATAAAAGCAATTGACATTATTGATGAGGAAAAACCAGACGTTGTGTTTTTGGATATTCAAATGCCCGAAATGGATGGTTTTACAATGATTGAAAAATTAAATAATAGAGATTTTAATTTAATTTTTACAACCGCTCACGATGAATTTGCACTTAAAGCAATCAAAGTCTCCGCCATTGATTACCTTTTAAAACCAGTTGACAAAGACGAGTTACTGGCGGCAATGGAAAAAATAAAAAAACCTAAAAAAGGAGATTTTTTAGAAAATAAATTGCAATTGTTATTGAATAATTTGAATGACAATAACGATAAAATTAATATTTCTGCCGACGGAAAAGTGTATATCTTAGAAAGAGATGATGTTGTAATGTTAAAATCTGATAAAAGTTATACCACTATTTACTTAAAATCCGAACAACAAATTTTAGTTTCAAAAACACTAAAAGAAGTAGAGAAAAAATTTATGTTTTCTGAATTTTTTAGAGTTCACAACTCATATTTAATTAACTTAAATCACGTGAAAGAATATTTAAAAGGATTGGGTGGAGAATTAATCATGACCAACGGCTTAACAGCAAGTATAAGCAGAAACAGGAAAGTAGAATTATTTAAAAAACTTTATTTAGACTAAAGAATGTATGTTATTAGATTTTCATTCTGAAATATACTCATGGATAAGGGGCGGTTTATTCGTGTTATTCTTGTACCATTTAATTATTTATTTTCAGAATAAAAATCAATTATATTTATATTACAGTCTATACTTATTTACTATAACCCTTTATTTACTTCAACCATTACTAGATAATTTAAACACAAACTATCTATTGTATGCGAATTTTTCAGTTCAATTTTTGGCATATGCAGCTTACATTGCTTTTGCCAGAATTTTAATAGACACTAGGGGAAATTTATTAAGATGGGATAAATATTTTGAATTGGAAATTAAAATTTTAGTTTTATTAGCTCCAATTTTTATTTTAATTCAACTGTTATTTGGTTATGAATTTCAAGAAAAGGCATTCATCGTTATTGCACCACTACTTACGCTATTTACTCTTTATTCATTTTATATTATTTTAAATAAAATCAATAATAATTCAACCATTCATTTTGTAATTGCAACACTCTTTTATTTAGTTTTTGCAAATATTACTTTTTTTGAATTAATTGTTGGAAAAGAAGCTTTTATTAATTTGGGTGTACAACCAATGTTTTTTGTGTATGCCGGAGTTGTGATACAATGCTTATTATTATCGGTTATTATTGGTTCAATTATTAAAAAAATTGAAGAAAAAAGCAAAAATGCAGAAGTACGTTTGGCTGTGAAATTAAAAGAAATGGAAGAATTAAAAATGACTGCATTACAGAGTCAAATGAATCCACATTTCCTTTTTAATTCATTGAATTCAATTAACAATTTCGTGTTAAAAAGTGATGTTGAAAAAGCTTCAGATTATATTACAAAATTCTCAAGATTAATTCGGGTAATTTTAAATAGCTCATCAAGCCCAACATCTTCACTTGCTGAAGAATTAGGTATTTTATCCTTGTATGTGAAATTAGAGCAAATGCGGGTAAATGGTGGTTTTGATTACATCGTAAATATTGAAGAAAACTTAAATTTAGAACCCATAAAAGTTCCACCTCTATTTTTACAACCATTTATTGAAAATGCAATTTGGCATGGAATAATGAAAAAAGAAGGTGAAAAAACAATAGAATTAACAATTAAAAAAGAAAACGATAAAGTTTTTTGTATAATAGTTGATAATGGCATTGGTATTAATAAAGCAAAAGAATTGGAGCATATGTCACAAAAAAGGAAGTTTTTTGGTGCAAAAGCTACAGAAAACAGAATTAGAATGTTGTACCAAAACAGCCACGTACATATTGAAACCAAAGATATTTCTTCAAATAAGAAAACAGGCACACAAGTTTCAATAAGCTTTCCATTGAAATAAAGAAATCCATTTATTTAATAAACTTAACCGTTTATCTATTTTCAGTAATAATTAACAAACTTTAACTTATTATTTTATGTAAGCAATGTATTTCTGCAAAAATTTACAAATACAAAGTACATAGAAAGTTAAATGTCAATAATAAACTTCACCATTCCATCCGATTCAAAAATATTAGAAGATATTGAATTAAACAATATTGAAATTAAATTTATAGGATTAGCAAGTGTTAACCAAAACATTAAAGAAACAGTGTTCACCAGAATGCTACAGTTTAGCAATGAAAATGTTGTTAAAAAAGCAATTTATAAAAAGAAGGGGATTTCTTGGGGTTTTGAATCCTTGGAGATTGTTAATTTTTAATATAGCATCATAAATTCCCTGTTTTTACTCAACCTATATATCCATTTATCGCTAAAAATTAACCATTTACATATTTTTCATACACATTTGTGAAATTTATGAAAATTATTGATTTAACCATAGTATATTTGTTCTGTATCTTTGTCAAGAGGGGTTTTGGCACTATACACTAAAACATTAAATAAGTCTTTGGGGTTGATTTATTTATTCCTTGAACGTTGTAATTCGAAATACAATGTTCAAGGTTTTTTTTTGATTAAAAATTTATTACCAAAACAATATCTTTCCGTTTTTAACAACTATATTTGAAATAATTTTATGAAGAAATTTACTCAAATAATACTCCTTTTTTTAATTCAATTCAGCTGGTCACAAGCTGATTATTCAGATAGTTGGGAAGATTTTTACTCTTATAATAATGTAAAAGATTTTATTAAAGTTGATACTGATATTTATGCAATTGTTGACAATGCATTATTTAAATACAATATAATTAATGGAAACATAACTAAAATTTCCTCAGTTAATGGTTTGTCTGGCGAATCAACTTCTAGTATATTTTATAGTAAGACTGCTGAAAAAATTGTAATAGGTTATGAAACTGGATTATTGGAAATAATTGATAAAAAAGGAAATATTACCATTGCAAAAGATATTGTAAATTTTAATTACTCAGGAAGTAAACAAATTAATGATATTACTGAATTTGATAACAAATTATACATTTCAACTTCATTTGCTGTTGTGGTTTATAACATTGATCTGTTGCAATTTGGAGACACTTATTTTATTGGAAATCAATCCTCTGAAATAAAAGTAAATCAAATTAAAATTGCGAACAATATTATCTATGCCGCTACGGTCAATGGTATTTTTACTGCTGATGTTTTAGACCCTAATTTAATAGATTATAAAAGGTGGACTCAAAATTTCACAGGTGATTTTATTGCAATTGAAGTCTTTGATAATGAAATTTTTACTTCTAAGGCTCGTAATCTTTATACTTTAAATTCGAATTCCATAATACTGCAAAAAACCTATTCACAAAATATAAGAAGTTTAAAAGCTTCAGAAAATTATTTAACAATAGCAACTCAAAGAATTGTAAATGTTATAGATATAAACTCATTAGATATATTAAGTTACACTACAAATGCTTCTGATGCGTTTTATTACAATTTAAATACTGCTTATTTTGATGAAAACACCTTATTTTTAGGAACTTTAGAGTATGGAATATTAAAAAGCAATTTACAAAGTATTTCAACTTTTGAAGAAATTCATCCAGAGGGACCAGTATCAAATGCGCCTTTTTCTATTTCAGCTAAAGACAACCACTTGTGGGTTGTTTATGGAGGTTATGATGGAGCATACACACCTTTAAACGGGAAATATGCATTTAGTCATTTTAATGGTGTAAATTGGGTAAACAAACCTTATGACAGCTTTAAAGTTAAAAACCTAGTCAACATTACTTTTGATTATTTAAATTTTAATAAAGTATATATCAGTTCTTGGGGTGCAAGTGGCCCAACCGACATTTCAAATACTGGAGGCATGTTAATTGTAGAAGATGATGAAGTTGTTGATTTTTGGAATTATACAAATAGTGCTCTTGAAAAGGTGTTTTTACCTTCATCACCTAATTATTTATCAACCAGAATAAACGGTTCAGCATTTGATAAAAAAGGAAATTTATGGATTGCCAATGCCTGGGTTGATAACCGCATAAAAAAATACAGTGAAAATGGATCGTGGTCTAGCGTTGATATGAGCTCTGTGATGACGAATCCAGCGCTTGGTTTAAACGAACTGGTAATTGATAAAACCAATACTATTTTTATTGGTTCCCGCCGAAACGGAGTATTGGTCTATAATGAAAATGGAAACAAAAAAATTTCATTAACCACAGAAGAAAATAGTGGCTCTTTACCGGATCTAAATGTAAGAACATTAAAAACTGATGCCCGCAATCGCCTTTGGATTGGAACCTTAAAAGGTTTGGTTGTGCTTTACAATGCTTCAGGAGTTTTTGACCAAACAATTGTGAATACTGAGCCTATTATAATATTAGACGATGGTGTCCCTCGAAAATTATTAGGAGATCAACCTATTAATACCATTTCTATTGATGGAGCAGACAATAAATGGTTTGGAACAGAAACAGGCGGCGCACTTCAAACAGATCCAAATGGAACAACAACCTTACAGAACTTCAACAAAAACAATTCGCCATTACCTTCAAATTCTATTTTGAAAATTGCAATTGATAATAATTCTGGCTTGGTTTATTTTGCTACCACCAAAGGTATTGTTGCATTTAATAGCAACGTGGCCCAATATGGGGAAAATTTACCTGAAGTTTATGCTTTCCCAAATCCTTCAACCAAAACCAACGAATTTATTACTATTGATGGCCGAAATGGAACACATTTACCAAAAGGAACCAATATAAAAATTTTGGATACTGCAGGTAATTTAGTGTTTGAAACCAATGTTAAAGAAGGTGAAGAATTATATGGTGGTAAAGTTATTTGGAATAAAACAAACTTAGCAGGTAAAAAAGTAGCGTCAGGTGTATATATTGTGTTGCTTACTGCAAATGAAAATACTGAAACTTCGGTGGCTAAAATTGCCATCATTAATTAATAATGATTGAAAGCACAAAGGCAATTGTTATCAACACCATAAAATATGGCGACACAAGTTTAATAACTACTTGTTATACAGAAAATTGTGGTGTTAAATCATATCTATTAAAAGGGGTTTTAAAGTCAAAAAAAGGCAAGTTTAAACCAGCTTATTTTCAACCTTTAATGCAGCTTTATTTAACAGCTAATCATAATAATAAAGGCACTCTAAATTCTTTAAGAGATTTGGAAGTTATACATTTTTACAATTCAATTTATACCGATATAAAAAAACAAACTATTGCGCTTTTTTTAGCAGAAATTGTATACCATTCCATAAAAGAAGAAGAACAAAACAGTTTGTTATATAAATATTTAGAAACCTCCTTTTTATGGTTAGATACTCATAGTAATATTGCTAATTTTCATTTGCTGTTTTTGTTGAATTTAACCAAGTATTTAGGCTTTTATCCAGAAATAAATGTAGTGAATGCAACTTATTTTGATTTGTTAGAAGGCCGTTTTACGATTCATAATAAACCAAATGCTGTTTCGGGTGAAAATTTAATTCAATTTAAAAAGCTCTTAGGCATAAATTTTGATGTTCTACACGAAGTCGATTTTAGTGCTTTAAACAGGCAAGCTGTGCTATCCATCTTAATTCAATATTTCGAATTGCATTTGAGCGGCTTTAAAAAACCAAAATCTTTAAATGTTTTAAAGGCTGTATTTAGTTAATTATGAGATTTTTATCTGTATTATTTATTTTTGTATTCACAGTTTCGGTTAAGGCACAGAAAGTAAAAGTATTGGAGCTTGGCATGGGTTTTCCGATTGAAAATGTTACTATTTATAACGATACTCAGGAAACTATTGTTTATACCGATAAAAAAGGAATTGCAGATTTATCTGATTTTAAAGATTCTGATGTCATTTCATTCAATCACATTTCTTTTTATGAATACGAAATTTTAAAAAGAGAGTTAGGGGTTATTGAATTTGTAGTGCATTTGGCTAAAAAAGCTGAAATACTTGATGAAATTGTATTATCTGCATCAAAAGGAAATGAAAAAAGAAGCCGAATAGCTGAACAAATTGATATTGTTTCAGAAATGGATATTAAAAGATTATCACCTCAAACATCAGCCGATTTATTGGCGGGTTTACCCGGAATTAGAGTTCAAAAATCGCAATTTGCTGGTGGAAGTCCTGTTATTCGTGGAATGGAAGCAAATAGAATTTTATTGGTTGTTGATGGGGTTAGAATGAACAATGCCATATATAGAACTGGTCATTTACAAAATTCCATTTCTGTTTCTCCAAATATTTTAGAAAGAACCGAAGTTATTTTTGGCCCATCATCCGTAGTTTATGGATCAGATGCTTTGGGAGGTGTGATACATTATTACACCAAATCTCCAAAAATTAGTGTGAACAATGAAATAAACAGCTCGCTATTTTCACGTTACAGCACTGCAAATAATGAAATTACTGGAGAGGGAAATTTAGAACTTCGACATAAAAAATGGGCTTCTTTTACCAGTATATCTTATAGTAATTTTGGTGATTTAAGAATGGGTGATAATAGAAATCATGGATTTGATACTTGGGGGAAAGTTTATGAATATTCAAACAATACAAACACCTATTACAATCCAAATGCAATTCAAAATCAGAATCCAAATATTCAAAAAAACACAAATTTTTATCAGGCAGATATCTTGCAAAAATTTGTTGTACCATTTTCTGACAATACAGAATTTAATTTAAACTTTCAATATTCAACTTCTTCAAACAATCCGAGATTTGACAATTTAACTGAATATTCAGGAAGTAAATTGAAATTTGCTGAATGGTATTACGGGCCACAAAAACGGTTGTTAATTTCGCCTCAGTTAAAGATAAATCCTGACAAAAAATTATTAGAAAGTGGTAGCATTACTTTGGCTTACCAAAATATTAAAGAGTCAAGAGTTCAACGTAAATTTTCTAGTTTAGACGGCTATTACAGAGATGAAAATGTGGATGTTTTTAGTTTAAATGGTGATTTTTTTGTGCCATTAACCAAAGATGAAACCCGTATATTTTCATATGGCGCAGAGTTAACCTATAACAATGTTGATTCTGAAGCAAGGGGGAAAACCTTAGAAGTTTATAACAACACTGTTATTGGATTTACAGATGAATTTACAATACAATCTAGATATCCAGAAGGAGGAAGTACATATACCAGTGCTGCAGCTTACATCAATTACCGTCAAGATATAAGTAAAAAATCTACTTTAAATACCGGAGTTCGTTTTGTAAGTACTCATTTGACTTCAAAATGGATTGACACCACGTTTATTACTTTACCCGATATGGATATTTCGTTAAACAATTCGGCGGTTACAGCTACTGTTGGCTATATATTCAAACCTACAGTTGATTGGCAGTTAAACTGTATTATCTCTTCGGGTTTTAGATCTCCAAATATTGACGATATTGGAAAAATACGAGAACAAAATGGCGAAGTTACCGTTCCAAATATTTATTTAAAACCCGAATATGCTTATAATTTTGAAACTACCATCTTAAAATATTTCAATAACAAACAATTCCAAGCCGGATTGAATGTTTATTACACTTTGCTTCATAATTATATTACCAGAGATTATTTTGAATTAAACGGCTCTCCAACCATTATTTACGATGGAGATGAAGCTTTAACAATGGCAAATGTTAATAAGGACAATGCCTTTATAGCTGGTGGAACATTTAGTTTTAAAGGAAATTTAACCCCAAATTGGCTAACTGACGGTTCAATTACTTATACCCAAGGTGAAGCATACGACACTAAAGATCACTTGTCTTCAATTCCACCATTATTTGGAACATTGGGAACAGGCTATCAAAAAAACAGATTTCAAGCTGGTATAAAATGGTTATTTAACGGTAAAAAAACCATTGATAAGTACAATTTGGTTGAAGGAATAGACAATGTTGAACAAACGCCATACAATGCTTCTTTAAATGAATACTACGGAAACCCAAGCTGGAACATTTTCAATTTAAATGCAAACTATAAACTAAATAAAAATTTTAGTTTTTTTGTTAATTTTGACAATATTTTTGACATTCATTACAAAGAATTTGCATCTTCTATCAGTGCTTCTGGACGCAATTTTTCTGCGGCATTTTTGATAAATATCTAACGTCAATACAGCTCTAAATTATTAAAAAAAGTCATTTTTTTTCCAATAAATGTAAAAATCATCAATACTAACGATTATTTTTAATTCTCCGCAACGCCTGTAAAGCTTTTAAACGGTATTTAAAATCATATAAACGGTAAATAAAATAGAATAAATGGTATTTTCTGTGATTTTATGCTTACATTTACTCTGTAATTAATATAAAATCATTTAAATAATGATAACAAGAGCACGAAAAATTATATTACGGACTTGTGTTGAATAGATTAATTATTTTAAAACTAATTAATCGAAAAAAACAACTGGCGTTATTCAATCATAACTATTTGATTGTTTATTATTATTCATTTTTTTAACTTTTACAAACCCCACTTTGTAATGAAAAAAACAATACTCTTCTTACTGTTTATTTGTAGTTTTATAGCAACGATTTATTCATCCC